>Ga0111541_10000510_pt1 | contig 12668 bp, 10 predicted proteins | sample Knorr_S7_td_DCM__FD_83039 | JGI IMG/M metagenome (GOLD analysis project Ga0111541, IMG submission 83039) | Marine microbial communities from Southern Atlantic Ocean transect - Knorr_S7_td_DCM_ad_131m_LV_B (version 2) (version 2) | ecosystem: Environmental > Aquatic > Marine > Oceanic | place...
AGATCGCCTTGGCGAAGGCGGCGTTGATCGTCTGCACGCGGTGCCGAAGGATGTCCTGAAAGCGGATCAGCAGCGGAGTGCGGAGGTTGCGTTCGCGGACTTCGTCGATGATATCGGACAGGCGAATGGTTGCGCCGCCGTTGTCTGGGCGCGGCCGGGCCACCGCCCTGCCCTCTTCGTCGATGTCAAAATAGCTAAGGCCCCAGCGGTCGATGTGGTACGTCCGCTTGGCTTCCTCGATGGACCAGTTGTCCGTTGTTGGACTGGAGGGGCTCCTACTCATGGCATCCCGCAAGGGACGCGCACTATACGAGCGGCCGAAGCGATTTCAAACGAGAACCGCATGCAGGCTCGTTCACCGGTCTTTCGCGTGCACCGAAATCACCACCGGCCGATGATCGGAGCCGTGGCCCCAGTTTGGGACAACCGGGATGGATGAGTTGGCCCGATCCAGCTCACGCGCCATCCCCGGGCTCAGCATGATGTAGTCGATCCGCGAGTAGACATCCTCGACGCCATAAAAATGAGTCCACGAGATATCGCGTGGAAACCATTTGCTGTTTCTCAGGTTCGGCCCGCTATCGCCATTGCGCTCGCTGGGCCGGGTGTCGATGAGGCGGGAGTTGCCGCGACCGACGATCGCCTTGACCGGCTTGGAATTGTAGTAGTCGTTAAAATCCCCAAGCACGACGAGGTTGATTTCCGGGTTGGACTTCAGACGGGAATCGATGATGCGTCGCAACCGGTAGGCCTCCTGCAATCGCATCTCCGCTTGGTCGGCCTCGGGCACTTTTCGCTTCGACTTGAGGTGCGCGTTGATCAGCGAAAAGTCATAGCCGCGCACCGAGATTTGCACCTCGGCAAACCCCCGGCCGACATGCAGCCGCCGACCGTTGAGCAGGTAACTTTCGTTGTCGTGCTTCGTGATTTTCCTGAACGGATATCGGCTCAGATACGCCACGTGAACCGCCGGGTCGAACGACTTCAAGTGCTCCACATACGGGAGGTTTAACCCCTTGGCCTTCAGGTCTTTCTGCAGCTTGGCCAAGGCCTTGATCGTGCCGACTTCCTGCAGCGCGAGCACATCCGGCTTGGCCGCGAGGATGCTCTCGACCACCTTGGCTTGGGCCAGCTTGGTCTTGAGCGGCCGATTTTGGATGGGAGAGAGGATGTAATTCTCGACGTTGTACGAGGCCACGCGGATCGAGGTCTGCGCCTGGCCAAGCGGGCCAAGCACGATCCCGAGCAGGAATGGGATGATGAGTCGTTTCACGATTTGGTTATTCAGCCTTGATGATGAAAAAGTGGGCAGCAGACTTCGCGGGCGTGCTGAACGATCCGCTCCCACCGTCGAAGGTCAACCCTTCAGTCAGCGGTTTGTACGGGCCGTTCCCCGCTTGGCTGCCAAGGACAGTGTAAGTCGCGGTCGGTGAGGTTTCCCAACTTATACTCTGTTCACCATTGTTAACCTCGGCAAGAATGACGATGTCCTGAACCGGTAAAAACGGCGCCTCAGTAAACGGCGCGCCTCTTGGTCAAGTGCAAGGCAGGGGTGGCTGTTTCTACAATTTGGGGCTGCGGTTATAAGGTTTTGCAGAAGGCGTCCAGGCGGTCCATGCCGTTTTGGATGTTTTCCATGCTGGTGGCGTAGCTGATGCGGAAGTTGTTGTCAGCACCGAACGCGATGCCGGGGACGGCGGCCACCTTGGCCTGCTCGAGCAGGCGCTCGCAAAACTCGGCCGATTTCAAGCCGGTGCCCTCGATGTTCGGGAACAGATAAAACGCACCTCGGCTGTTTACGCAGCTCACGCCGGCCATGTTGTTCAGCCGATCGGCGGCGTAGCTGCGACGTTTGTTGAATTCAGTCAGCCACTCGTCGAGGTGAGTCTGCGGCCCGGTGAGCGCGGCGACGGCGCCCTTCTGCGCGAACGAGGTGGCGTTGCTGGTGCTGTGGCTCTGGAGCGCGTTGATCGCCTGGGCGATCGGTTTGGGCGCAGCGAGGAAGCCGATCCGCCAGCCGGTCATCGAGTACGCCTTGGCCAGGCCGTGTACGATGATGGTGTGCGCCAGGTGTTCCTCTGAGAAGCCGGTGACGCTGGTGAACTCGGCCCCGTCGTAGACAAGCTTTTCGTAGATGTCGTCGCTCATGATGAGCACGCCTTTTTCTACGCAGACGTCGCCCAGTGCCTTGATTTCATCGGCCGTGTAAACGGAGCCAGTCGGATTGCTGGGCGAGTTGAGGATGAACAGCTTGGTGTTGGGCGTGATGGCTTCGCGCAATTGCTCCGGTGTGACCTTGAACTCGGTGGCGTCGGTGGTCTCGAGGATCACCGGCTTGGCCCCGGCGAGCTTGGCCATCTCCGGGTAGCTCAACCAGTACGGCGCTGGGATGATGACTTCGTCGCCGGCTTCGCAGGTGGCGTAGATGACGTTGAAGCAGGAATGCTTGCCGCCGCAGTTGACGATCACCTGGCTCGGCTCGTACTCGACGGCGTAGTCTTTTTGAAACTTGTCGGCCACGGCCTGGCGCAGCTCGGGAATGCCACTGCTGGGGGTGTACTTGGTGAAGCCGTCGGCCAGCGCTTGGGCTGCTGCATCCTTGATGTGCTGCGGTGTGTCGAAGTCCGGCTCACCGGCGCCAAAGCCGATAACGTCTTCCCCTGCAGCACGCAGTTCCTTGGCCTTGGCCGAGATGGCCAGCGTCAACGATGGGGCGAGCGAAGCCGCCCGACTAGAGATCGGATAATCCATTTAAGTATTTAATTATTAGTGGCTTAGCTAAGAAATATCAGCCGCCGACCTGAGCTCGGGCTTCTTCAGCCAACGGGGTGCTCAGATACCTTTCACCTGTTGAACAGGCGATTGTGACGATGGTCTTGCCAGCATTCTCTGGTCGCTTGGCTACTTCGAGGGCAGCGCAAACGTTGGCCCCGCTGGAGATACCGCACAGGATGCCTTCCTGCTTGGCCAAGCGCCGAGCCATGGCGAATGCGTCGTCGTTGCTGACTCGGATACAATCGGAGATTTGCTCGCTGCCGTCCTCCCCCTTGAGATGGAGGTTGCCCGGGACGAAACCGGCGCCGGTTCCCTGAATCTTGTGCGGGCCAGGGGTGAGATCTTCGCCGGCCAGAGTCTGGGATATGACTGGGGAATCGGCCGGCTCCATGGCGATTGCCTGAAACTCCGGCTTACGCGGTTTGATCACCTCACAGCAGCCGGTGAGCGTTCCGCCGGTTCCCACACCGGCCACGACAATGTCCACCGCACCGTCGGTGTCGTTCCAAATTTCTTCGGCAGTCGTCTGCCGGTGAATCTCTGGGTTGGCAGGATTTTCAAATTGCTGAGGGATCCATGAGTTGGGTGTCTCGGCAGCCAGCTCGTTTGCTTTTTCGATGGCGCCCTTCATTCCCTTCGGCCCCTCGGTCAGCACCAGTTCCGCGCCGAGCATGGCCAATAGAGTGCGGCGCTCGACAGACATGGTCTCCGGCATGGTCAGGATCAACTTGTAGCCCTTGGCTGCGGCCACAAAGGCCAGCGCGATGCCGGTGTTGCCGCTGGTGGGCTCGATGATCACCGTGTCCTTGGTGAGCGCACCACTTTTCTCGGCGTCCTCGATCATCGCCATGCCGATGCGATCCTTCACGCTGGAAAGCGGGTTGAAGAATTCGCACTTCAACAAAACCGTGGCGTCAACTCCCTCGGTGACCTTGTTCAGGCGCACCAGCGGAGTCCGGCCGATGGTTTCCACAATGTCGTTAAATATCTGTCCCATTTAAAAAGAAAAATCCCCGGCGACTGAATTCCGGGTGTGGTTAGGTTTTTTACTTTGCCGCGGCCTTCTTACGCTTGAGGTATGCCTTGCGACGCTGACGCTTGATTACTTTATTGTGTTGTTTGCCCATGATGTTTAAACATTTTCCGCGCAAATGCGGCCGGAAACTATGCGGAGAAAAAGATTCATGTTCAAACACTATTTATTGGCTTTAGCCATCGCGGCAGGCCTTGGGTTGGGGTGCAAGACGGGCAAAAACAAAAAGCCCGGGGAGAACTACGCGCTCATCAATATCTATCTTGAGCAGAATAACGACGGTACCAAATTCTCAAAGCGCGTCTCCGTCTATCGGGCCGACCCCGACATCTTTTATGTGAACAGCAAGCCGTTTTTGGACACGGCAGATCTCGAGCGGGTTTCACTGATGAACGTCATCGGCGGGTTCGCGCTTCAATTCCAATTCAACCGACATGGCACTGCAGTGCTCGAAAGTTATACAACTTCATCCAAGGGCAAACGGATGGCGATCTTTTGTCAGTTCACCGATTCACGGGTACTGGCAGCCCCGATGATCACCACTCGCAAGGCCACCGGCATACTCCGATTCACCCCGGATTGCACCCGCGAGGAGGCGGAAAAAATAGTCAACGGACTAACCACTGCCATTAAAGAGATCGAAAAAAACAACTGATGAACCGGCCTCTCGCGCTGCTCATTTTGATTGTATTTGGCCAAGCGATCAGCGCGCTTGGCCAAGCATTCCAACTCCCCACTCCCAACCGCGCCCTCTTTGAGTCGGGAAATGAGGCGGACTATTTCACGCCCACCGTAGGGCGCACTTGGCCAAGCGGAACCTTTGGCTGCGTGAGGTCTGAAGGCTGGCAGATGCACGAGGGGTTGGACATCAAATGCATTCAACGCGACAGCAAGGGGGAACCGATCGATCCTATCACCGCAGCAGCAGACGGCACAGTCGTCTATATTAATGCCAAGCCCGGGCTGTCCAATTATGGCAACTACATCGTCATGCAACACAAGGTGGATGGACTAACTGTGTTCACTCTTTATGCGCACCTGAGGAAAATTGCTGACAGGCTCAAGGTGGGTCATTTCAGGAAATCCGGCGAAGTCATCGCAGTCATGGGACGCACCGCAAATACTAAACAAGGCATCTCAAGGGAGCGAGCCCACCTGCACTTTGAAATCAATTTTATGGCAAACAAGAATTTCACTACGTGGCGCAAAACCAACCTTCCCGGCTCAAGGAACGACCATGGAATGTGGAATGGCCAAAACCTGATCGGCATAGACCCGTGGAAAGTATTCCTTGAGCAGCGAAATGCAAAAGCACGAAAAAAACCCTTCAGCCTCCTAGAATTCGTTCAAAGCCAACCGGTGCTGTGCAGGGTTAAAATTGGCAAAACTAATTTAAAATGGGCCAATAGATTCCCGCAACTTGTAGTAAAAAAATCAGGGCCCCAACCTGTTGGGGGCTATGAAATTTACCTCAACAGTAATGGGTTGCCAGTGAAATTAACCCCTATAAATAAAGGAGATTTGGAGGAAAACGAGGTAAAATTACTCGAGGTATTTCCGGACGCTTACAAGGCGGCACCCTGTAAAAAGTTGGTTTTCAAAAAAGGCCAACAGTGGACCCTGACCGCCAAGGGAAAAACTCACATCAACCTTCTACTGAACTAAAAAATTATACAAATAGTATAATTAATTTACACTTCTTTCAATTCTGTTTATCCGTTACGTTCTTCGCATGGATAAAATCGGGATCATTGGCGGCAGCGGACTTTATGAAATCGAAGGCTTTGTGGCTGAAAAATGGACTGAAGTAAACACACCCTTTGGTTCGCCTTCAGACGAGTTGCTCATTGGAAATCTGGATGGCCGGGAAGTAGTCTTCCTTCCCCGCCACGGCCGGGGCCATCGGATTCTTCCGAGCGAATTAAACCATCGCGCCAATATCTGGGCGATGAAACAACTTGGAGTTTCCTGGATCATTAGTGCCAGCGCAGTCGGTTCTTTGCAGCAGGAATATTCTCCGTGTGACATTGTTCTGATCGACCAATTCGTTGATAATACCAAACAGTCCGCAGCTCACACTTTCTTTGGCGAAGGTATCGTGGGGCACATTCCCTTTGCCGAACCAATATGTGAGAAACTTCGCCAAATCTTGCTGGATGCATCTCATAGCGTGGCAGTGAAGATTCATGATCGAGGAACGTATGTGAACATGGAAGGTCCAGCGTTCAGTACGCGAGCTGAATCGTTGAGGAACCAAAAACTGGGGTTTGACGTGATCGGAATGACGAACCTCGGGGAGGCCCGATGTGCGCGTGAAGCGGAGATTGCATATGCCACACTTGCTCTAGTCACGGATTATGACTGTTGGAAAGTTGAAGAAGAGCCCGTCTCTGTGGAAACGGTGATTGCCAACATGACCAAAAATGTAACGAACGCGAAGGAGATCATTCGGAACGCATTAAAACTAATCCCAAGCCAGCCCAATTGGCCAAGCCAGCAAGTGCTGGTTAACGCGATCATGACTCAACGCAGCGCTTGGCCAAGCGCTACAATTGACAAGTTGAAGCCGATAATTGGAAGATTACTGTAAGTGTTCTACGTGGAACATTACAGGTCTCCGCAGCAGGTGTTGTGAGGCCCTGGACGGTCAGCGGCATCCGAAGTGGTCGTTTTTTCTCCCTTCCCTCTTTTTATCCAAACCATGAGCAGAGAGATATCCGTGGGATTAATCCCCGAGATGCGGGAGGCCAAGCCGACGGTTGCCGGTTGGATTTCCTTCAACTTAAGCCGTGATTCAGTTCGTAACCCAGGAATTTGGTCGTAATCAATCCAATTAGGGATGGAGCGTGATTCCATTTTCTTGAACTGTTCCACTTCTGCCTCCTGCCTGTCGATATAACCGGCATATTTCACAGTGATTTCAACCTGTTCCGCTACTTCTCGTGTGATTGGCAGTTCCGGCTGGGGCAAGTCTTTGTGGGTGTAATCATTCCGTTTTAGCAGTTGCTCTAATGAATCAGTGCCAACACGGGTATTGCGGATTCGCTCCATCTCAGCATCATATTGCTGTTTTTTGCTTTGAAACAAACCAAATTGACGGTCAGAAAGCAGACCAATCTGTCGGCTTATCTCACAAAGTCTGAGATCCGCGTTATCCTGCCTGAGGAGCAAGCGGTACTCAGCTCTTGAAGTAAACATTCGATATGGCTCAGTGGTACCCTTGGTGATGAGGTCATCAATCAGTACCCCGATGTAAGCCTGATCTCTTCTTAAGACCAATTCAGGCTTCTGCTGAACTTTTAGCGCTGCATTAATGCCGCCGATGAGTCCCTGAGCCCCGGCTTCTTCATATCCGGATGTTCCATTGATTTGTCCGGCCAGAAAAAGATTTTCACACGATTTCGTTTCGAGCGTGTTCTTTAGCTGGGTAGGAAACGCAAAATCATATTCAACCGCATAAGCGGGTCTGAGTATTTCCGCATTTTCGCAGCCAATGATGGACCGAACCATTTCATATTGGACATCAAACGGTAAACAGGTTGAAAATCCGTTGATGTACATTTCGTCTGTGGCAATCCCTTCAGGCTCCAAGAAGATTTGGTGCCTATCCTTATCGGCAAAACGAACGATTTTATCCTCAATAGAAGGGCAATATCGCGGTCCAACGCCTTCAATCTCACCAGAATACATTGGGGATTTATGCAGGTTTTCCCTTATGATTTCGGCGGTTTTGTCGGTTGTGAAGGTAATATGACAGGGTAATTGGCCGTTTAACCGATCCAAAGTGGAGCCGGGAGGATATTTCCCGTCGGAATGGCCGATATCTTTTGGATTAATCCCGGAATGTTCCACGTGGAACAATTCCTCTTTCCAAAAACTGAAATAGGGAATGGGCTCGTCTCCTAGCTGTTCTTCAGTCTTTGAGAAATCGATCGAACGCATCAGGAGCCGGGGTGGGGTACCTGTTTTTAATCGGCCCAATTTCAGACCAACCGATTTTAATGATTCGGAGAATCCGCCAACGGAACTTTCTCCAGCTCTGCCGCCAGTTTGTTTGTTGGCTCCAACGTGCATCAGTCCTTTTAGGAACGTACCGGTGGTAATGACCACCATCGATCCGTTGTACTGGATCTCCATCGTAGATTGCACGCCGGTAACCTTGCCCCCTTTGTGAACGAGACTGGCAACCTGCCCTTGACGCACATCCAAGTTGGGTTCGCGTTCGCAAATCCATTTCATTCGAAACTGATATGCTTTCTTGTCGCACTGTGTCCTGGGCGCCCGGACTGCCGGACCCTTCTTCGTGTTGAGCATGCGGAATTGCAGCCCAGTCATATCCGTACTTTTCCCCCGGCCCCCACCGAGAGCGTCGATCTCTCTTGCCAAGTGTCCCTTGGCTAAGCCGCCTATAGCGGGGTTACAGGACATCTGGCCGATGGTGTCGGCGTTCATTGTCAGCATCAAAGTTTGGCACCCCATCCGGGCCGCAGCCAATGCGGCTTCAAGCCCTGCGTGTCCACCGCCGACTACGATGACGTCGAATTTTTTTGGGTAAACGAACATCAACTATTTTGATTTGAAACGTGTTGAGTCAATGGATTCTGACTCATTACTTACGATTCCTGTTGAGGGATTTCCGGTAAGGCACTGACAAATCTGAAAGATATCTTCCTGGGACGATTCGACGTCAATACCGGATGCCAAATCCTCAATGGAGTATTCATTTTCAGCGTTATTTCTAAGGAAAACGACTATTTTTTGCTGTAGCTCAATTATTTCTCCAGCTGCCTTTTTCCCAGCTTCCACTCCCGGTTGGTGGTAGGCGTTTACATTTATCATGCTAGAATAATATCCGACAGCACGTTCATACAGGGCGATCAAAACGCCAGTATTAAAACCATCAATAGTATTAATATTAATGGTTATAGATTCCCTGTTGTTTTCATAAAGAGCCTTGCGTGTGCCTTGATAAAATCCGTCGAGATAGTTGCCTGAGGTGATGCCTTCCTCGACTTCCATCGAGAAGCCATTACGGTCGGTCAGCACACGGATGAACGTCACGAAAAAATTGTTCACTCCTTCCCGGAGTTGCTGCACGTAGGCGTGTTGATCGGTAGATCCTTTGTTTCCGTAAACGGCGATTCCCTGATTCACAACATTTCCATCGAGGTCCAATTCCTTCCCAATCGATTCCATGATGAGTTGCTGCAGGTACTTTGAAAACAATTCCAGTCGATCCTTATAGGGGAGGATCACCATGTCCTTTTTTCCGTGACCGTCACCGGAGTAGTACCACATGGCGGCGAGTTGTGCGGCCGGGTTTTTTTCAAACGAATCGCTTCGATTGACTTCATCGCATGCGGCGGCGCCTCTGAGAAATTCATCGATTTCAAATCCCTGGAGCGCGGCCGGCAAGAGGCCAACCGCAGAGGTTTCGCTGGTTCGGCCCCCGACCCAGTCCCACATGGGGAAGCGTTGAATCCAACCCCCGGCCGTAGCCACCTGATCGAGATTGCTGCCCTCCCCCGTAACGGCTACTGCGTGGTCGGAGAAAGATAGTCTGGCCTCATCATAGGCGGCCTGAATTTCAAGCATACCGTTCCGGGTTTCCTTAGTTCCACCCGACTTTGAAATCACAATGATAAGCGTTTTTCCCAGTAAATTGACCAATTTTGCCTTAATTTGATCGATCCCATCGGGGTCGGTGTTGTCGATGAACCAAGGTGTCATCCGGTCTTTACCGGGCTGTGTGAGTGCCTTGGCGACGAACTGTGGGCCCAGCGCTGAGCCTCCGATTCCGATCACGAGAAAGTGTTCGAATTTTCCATCGGCACCGTTGATTTCTCCGGCGTGCACCTTGGCTGTAAACGCCTTGATGTCCGCCAAGGTCTGGTCGATGGCAGCCTTGATTTCCGGAGTTGGGGCCAGATCGGAGTTGCGCAGCCAGTAGTGGCCGACCATCCTGTTTTCGTCCGGGTTTGCGATGGCCCCGGCCTCCAGTTCGTCCATCGCTTTGAACGCCTTGGCCAAGCGCGGACGCATCTCCTCTATGAATTTCTCGGTGAAATCCATTCGGCTGATGTCCAGGCTCAGATTGATGGAGGGAAATTCGGTGTAATATTTTTTGAACCGTTCCCAGAGCTGATTGCTATCGAGTTGTGGCATGTTGAATTCGACTGGGGTCGCTGCCGAAATGGCAGAACGGGTGAATCGAACATAATCGCCAGCCAAAGGCAATCCGTTGCTTTGCGCTTGGCCAAGTGTTCTGAATTCTTGAACCGCTTCGGCGGAGTCTTTAGAAGCGTGGACGTCATGCCGGTCAACGATCGCATTCGCAGCAAGGTCAGCAAGCTCCCGCACAAGCCGGGTGTGTACCTGATGCGTGACCGGTTTGGCACGGTGATCTATGTGGGCAAGGCCCGTGCGCTGCGCAAGCGGGTCAGCCAATACTTCCATCCATCTCGGAGGCACGGCTGGGACTTGAAACTGGCTGCGTTGATTGAGGCCATCGAGGACTTCGACGTCCACATCGTCAAAAGCGAACCGGAGGCGCTTTTACTCGAGAGTAAATTAATTAAAGAATTCAAACCTAGATATAATGTCAGTTTTCGGGATGATAAGAATTATTTGTTGATCAAGGTTAACCTGAATGACGCGATCCCGAGGTTTACCTTCACACGGATGCGGCAGCAGGATGGGGCGAAATATTTCGGGCCGTTTGTCAGCGGGGGTGCCTGTCGCCGCACGATCACGATGTTGCGGAAGAAGTTCAACCTGCGCGGCTGTCGCCCGTTGATGCCAACGGAGCGTGATTACAAGCATTGTCTTTATGGGCATTTGCAGCATTGCTCGGCGCCGTGTGTCGAAAAGGTGTCGCTGGAGGATTACCGACAACAGGTTTCTTCGGCCTGCGAATATCTCGAGGGCCAGACTGCTGGCTGGGAGAAGGAGCTAGAGGTTGAGATGCTCAAGGCGTCGGAGGCGCGCGACTTTGAGAAGGCGGCACGGTATCGCGATATGATACAGGATTTGCGTGAAACCACCAAAAAATCACGAAAATTCACCCGTATGCCGGTGAAACTGCCGGGGGCGATAGACTTCAAACGCGACCTTGCAGCGCTTCGCCAAGCGCTTGGCCTGCCGGAGCCACCCAAGCGGATCGAGGGCTTCGACATATCGAACATCAGCGGCACATTCATGGTGGCGTCGATGGTCAGTTTCCTCAATGGAAGGCCGGATCGGGCACAGTACAGGCGGTTTCGCATGAAGAGTGTTGTGGCGCAGGACGACTTTGCCTGCATGGCGGAGACGGTGCGGCGGCGGTACAGCCGACTCAAGCGGGAGCAACGCCCGATGCCGGATCTCATCCTGATCGACGGAGGCAAGGGACAGCTTGGGATGGCCTGTCGCGAGTTGGCCAAGCTTGGCCTGGGTCAACTGCCGGTCATCGGCTTGGCCAAGGAGTTCGAGGAAATCTACCAACCCGGCGAGAGTAAGCCGCTGCGGCTTGGCCTCGACAGCGGGGCGTTGAAGCTGCTGCAGCGAGTACGCGATGAGTCGCATCGGTTTGCTAATAACTACAATGCCGATCTGCGATTGAAGAAAATTTCAGAGAGTGTGCTGGATGATCTGCCAGGAATCGGCGGCAGCCGAAAGGCGGCGTTGCTGAAGCAGTTTGGGTCGGTGCATCGGCTGCGCTCGGCAACGCTGGATGAAATTCAGCAGGTGCCCGGCTTCGGTAAAAAATCGGCGACGGCACTCAAGGCGTTTCTTGAAACGCGGCCGAAGTCCAGCAAGTGATCAGCCCTTCGGTGGGCCGGTGGTGGTTTGAAACTTGGGCACGGATTCCGTGATGAACTTTGCCATCTTGGCGTAGGTTTCGTCTTCCGCACCCGGTTGACAGATGGCGAAGTAGGAGATGTAGGCCCAGCGCTGCAGCTCTCCCTCGGTGAGCAGGCCCTTGGTCATCGTCCACATGCGGTCGAAGTGGTCCGTCGCCAGTTTGTCGTCTGCGACGAACCAATAAACGTAGATGCCGCGCATTTGCACTTCGTTGCCGTTGCTGTCCCGGAACGGTCGGGACGTCGTCAGTTTCATGACCGGTAAATCGTAGGGATGAGGCTGCGCGATTGGGATATCGACGACCTCGCGGTGGTCGATGGTGAAGCCCTGCCCGGGCAGACAGTATTCCGGTTTATGGATGGAGGTGCGGTCGTGTCCCATCAGTACCACGTTGTTTTCAATCCACGTCTTGTCTGGAAATGTGTAGCGGCGTCGGCCGTAGGTGGTGTCTTCCGGTAGCCAGTCCAGTTCCTTCGTGGTGATGGGCGTTGCCTCCGAGACGCACTGCATGACGTCTGGCGGCAGGGCCACGCCGTTGGTGCGGACGACTTGGTTGGTCTCGTTGAAAATCTGCATCTCGGCCAACCGCACCCCGGGGTTTCCGAGCGCGAAAGTGAGCTGACTGAGGAAGGCGGTGGACACCCCGATCAGGATGAGAAAAACTATCAAAATTGAGATTGCCTTCTTATTCATTGTTTTCCTTTTCGGTCGATTCCGGCTCAGCTTCTGGCTCAGTCTGGTCGTCCTCTTTGATGACACGACCGAGAATAAACACGCCGATAAAAGCGGGCACGTAGGGCAGCAGACTGAGGATGCCGTTGTCGTGCACGAAGTTTCCTGCCGCCTGTCCGCCCCCCGGTTTGGCCGTCTCGACCATTTCTGCGGCAAAGATTATCAACGTCAACCGAAGCACATTTCCCGCGACGGCCAATGGGAATGCCGATAGGATGATCACGCCGGTTTTCCATTTTTTTGTGAACGCCACAAACCCGTAAATGGTGAAGAAGGCGAGCGTAAC
>Ga0111541_10000511_pt1 | contig 12663 bp, 6 predicted proteins | sample Knorr_S7_td_DCM__FD_83039 | JGI IMG/M metagenome (GOLD analysis project Ga0111541, IMG submission 83039) | Marine microbial communities from Southern Atlantic Ocean transect - Knorr_S7_td_DCM_ad_131m_LV_B (version 2) (version 2) | ecosystem: Environmental > Aquatic > Marine > Oceanic | place...
AAAGAAGATAAAAAAGAAAAAGATTTACCATTAAAAGCTGAACGCTTTATTAAAATAGATACTGATGAGGGGACGTGGACTTCATTGGATGTTAGCCCTGATGGAAAAAAAATTGCATTTGACCTGCTTGGAGATCTTTACATATTACCAATTGAAGGAGGTAAGGCTGAAAGGATTACAAAAGGACTTGCGTTTGATTCACAACCCAAATTCTCTCCAGATGGGAATGAAATCTTATTCTTGTCTGATAGAAGTGGTGGGAACAATGTTTGGAGAATTGATATGAAAAACAAAGATACTATCCAAGTTACCAAAGGGGATAAAAAGAATGTGCAATCAGCTGATTGGTCTCCTGATGGAGATTATATTGTTGTTAGTCAAGGCACAAGAAATTTAAAGCTTCATATGTATCATAAAGAAGGCGGTGGGGGAGTAAAGCTTATTAAAAAACCCGAAGCTTTAAAAACAGTTGAACCTTCATTTGGTTATGATGGAAGACATATATGGTATTCTAGAAGAATGAGATCATGGCAATATAATGCAAGATTTCCTCAATATCAGTTAGCGGTTTATGATCGAGATACTGGTGAAAGCCAAACAGTAACTTCAAGATATGGATCTGCTTTTTCTCCAACTTTATCTCCTGATGGCAGATGGCTAGTTTATGGAACCAGGTGGAATGATCAGACGGGATTAATTCGCAGGAATCTGGAGACTGGAGATGAAAAATGGTTAGCTTATCCTGTTCAAAAAGACGATAAAGAGGCTATTGCTCCAATGGGAGTTCTACCAGCAATGTCATTTACTCCAGATAGTAACTTTTTGATTGCATCCTATGGTGGGAAGATTAATAAAATTCCTATATCTGGAGGTCCTGCAACAAATATTCCATTTAAAGTTGAGGAAGAAGTTGCTATGGGCCCTCTATTAAAATTTAATTATCCAATTGAAGATGATGAATTAATGACCGTTACTCAAATCAGAGACCCTATTGTTTCTCCAGATGGGAAGTTGGTTGTTTTTAGCGCACTTAATCGTCTTTATAAAATGGATTTCATTTCACGCAATCCAAAAAGAATTACAGATTTTAATTTCACAGAGGCACAGCCAACATGGAGTCCAGATGGGGAGCAGATTGCTTTTGTTACTTGGAATAATTCAAATGAAGGACATTTATACAAAGTAAATATTGAAGGAAAGAGTAAGCCTCAGAGAATTAGTAAAATTCCTGCTATTTATTCCCAACCGGCATGGCACAGTTCTAATAAAATAGTTGCCATAAAGGGTAGTAGGCAAGAATATGCTGACTCACCAGATTGGTCAGCTTTTAACTCATATGATGATATAGTCTGGTTTAATTCAAGAGGGGGTGAATCTCAATTTATTGCTAAGGCAAAAGGGAGAACAAATCCTCATTTTATTTCAGGGGATGACCGCATTTATTTACATAATGGGAATAATGGATTAGTTTCAATAAGGTGGGATGGTTCTGATGAGAAAAAGCATGTTCAAATAGAAGGAATTACTACATATGGATCATCAGTTTATGATGATCATCATTTGTTAAGCGATAAATCACAAGCAGTTAGAAAGCCATCAAAAGCGGAAGTAATATTAAAATCTCCTAAAGGGCCATATGCACTAGCAAAAATAAATAATGATATTTATGTGACGACTATTCCTTATTCAGGACTGGATACTCTTAAAATTAATGTTAGTGATCCTGACAAAGCAATTTTCCCATCTTTAAAATTAACTAAAATAGGTGGAGAATTTCCTACTTGGAGTCAAGATGGCAAAAATATTTATTGGTCATTAGGGAATGCATTGTTTAGTTACAATTTGTCTGCAGGAATGGCTAGTAAGCTTGAAATGAAAAAGAAAAAAGAAGAAACTGATAAGGATGAGAACAAAGATGAAAATGAAGATGAAACGGAAGAGGAGAAATACTCAGCAAGTGAATTAAAGATAAAGGTTCAAGTAAAAAGAGATATTCCAAAGGGGAAATTCCTTTTAAAAAATGCTAGAATAATTACGATGAAAGATGATCAGATTATTGAAAACGGCTCTATATTAATTGAAAATAATAGAATAGTGAATGTTTTTTCTGGGAATGAATCATCTAGCAATGAAGATTATTTTGAAATAGATGTGATGGGCAAGACAATTGTTCCAGGCTTTGTTGACACTCATGCTCATATGTGGCCTATATGGGGAATTCATAAGAATCAAGCATGGACCTATACAGCAAATTTAGCATATGGTGTAACAACAACAAGAGACCCGCAAACAGCAACAACAGATGTGCTGACTTATTCATCAATGGTTGATGCAGGAATGATCTTAGGCCCAAGAGTATACTCAACTGGTCCTGGAGTTGGTTTTTGGGGATATAACATTAAAAGTCTAGATCACGCAAGAGACGTTTTAAAACAATACTCTGAGTATTATCAAACAAAAACTATTAAGATGTATTTAACAGGGAATAGACAACATAGGCAGTGGATAATTATGGCAGCTAAAGAGCAAAAGCTTATGCCAACTACCGAAGGTGGGCTTGACTTCAAACTCAATATAACCCAGATTATTGATGGATATCCGGGTCAGGAGCATAATTTCCCAGTCTATCCAATTTATAAAGATCTTATAAAATTTACTGCAGAATCAAAAATGGCATATACTCCTACTTTCCTAGTTACTTATGGAGGACCTCATGCCGAAAATTATTTTTTTGCTAAAGAGAATGTAAATGGGGATCCAAAACTTAATCGGTTCACTCCAAAATCAGAGTTAGATTATAAGTCGAGAAGGAGAAATGCTGGATGGTTTATGGATGAAGAATATCCTTTTGATGATCTCGCTGTATTTGTTAAAGATCTTGTTGAAGCTGACGGGATTGCAGGGGTTGGCTCTCATGGACAACTTCAAGGGCTTGGATATCACTGGGAGCTATGGAGCATGCAAGCAGGAGGAATGTCAGAACACGACGCCCTTAGAGTAGCCACAATTATAGGAGCAGAAGCACTTGGACTAGAAGATGATTTAGGCAGTATTGAGTCAGGGAAGTTGGCTGATCTTGTTATTTTGGATGAAGATCCCTTAATAAATATTCGTAACACAAACTCTGTTTTTATGGTAATTAAAAATGGCAGAGTTTATGATGGAGACACATTAGATGAGATCTACCCAGACAAAGAAAAGTTTTCATTTGATGAATGGACTCAGTCAAGTCCAAATGAAAATCTACCAGGAATAAAATAAATTTATGATGAAAAATTTAAAACAACTATTATCTGGATTAATCATTTTTTTATTTTTTGGATGCTCTACTTCAGATCAATACTCTGAAGAGATAACAAAAGCAGATGAACTTATTTTAAATACTCTTGAAAAAAATTATTTGCCAGGAATCTCCGTTACAATTCTTAAACAGGGTAACAACATTTACTCCAAGGGTTTTGGTTATGCAGATATTGAAGAAAAGAGAAAAATTTCACCTTCTAACACTAGATTTAGAATAGGGAGTTTTTCAAAAACACTCGCTACGTCTGCTTTAATGAAATTAGTTGAAGAGAATAAAATAAATCTTGATAGCAGCATATATTTTTATGTCCCAGATTATCCTAAAAAGAGATGGGATTTTACATCAAGACAAATTGCTGGTCATCTTTCAGGAATGAGACACTACAGAGGAGATGAAATGATGATTAATAAAAACTTTTCAAATGTTGAAGACGCCTTAAGTATTTTTAAAACTGATTCTCTTTTGCACGAACCAGAGACAAAATATAAATATTCTACCCACTCATGGACCCTTCTTAGTTTGATCATAGAAAACGCATCTGGGGAGTCGTTTTTAGATTTTATGCAAGATTATGTTTTTGATCCCTTAGAAATGAAAAAAACACATGCAGAGAAGATAGATTTAATGCGTGTTGAGAAGGTTAGATATTACTATTTGGATTCAATAAAAACTGCTGTTCTTGCACCTGAAGTTAATAATAGTTGGAAATGGGCTGGAGGAGGATTTATATCAACAACAGAAGATGTAGCAAAATTTTTATGGAAACATTCTAGTTATAACTATTTAACTGAAAAGAGTATAAAAGAAATGACTACTCCTCAAAAAACCAAGGATGGCAAGACTACTAATTATGGATTAGGCTGGAGAACACGTTATGATAAAAACAACAATGTTTTAATTGGACATACCGGAGGTTCAGTTGGAGGGACTACGTATGCTTTTATGGCTCCTCATTCTAAAACAATTGTAGTAATGACAACTAATTTATCAAGTGCTAGCTTTGGAAGTTTAGCAAATGATTTATTTGAGATATTTGAATAATTGAAAACTTAATATTTAATAGTTCCTCCATCAAAAGGGAACAGTTTATTAATTGGCCCATATTTATAGTCTAATGCATCTAGTCGTATTGTTCCAAACCAATCTCCAGGAGCATCAACAACAAAAATGGTTTTTGCATAGCCCGTCTCATCAAAACCTCTTCTGAAGTGAACTCTAGATTTCACAACAAAGACATCATAATTTTTGGGATCTATAGGCCCAAATTTTAGCGATTGAGGAACTATTATTTGTTTATAGGTTGGAGTAATTATTAATACGTTATTATTTCCAAAACCAATTGCAGCAATATTTTCATAACCCCATCTAGGGCCAAAAAAAAGGACTTTCCCCTTTATTTTTATTGGTTCTCCTGCTTGCTCTCCTGTAAATCCTCCAACTAACCTGTCGAATGAGTCACCAGGTTTAGCGCCTTGATTTTTAAGAGCCTCTAATGCTCTCTCATCTCTTAGCGCAGCATAAAGTATGTTGTCAACTTTTTGGTCAATCAATTCTTTTAAAATCCATGTTGCATCTCCTGGTCTATCAGAATAATCCCCTAAAACAACAGGGGTTTCATTTTTTGCTATAGCTTTTTTAGTCTTTGACACAGCTTCTTTTGGGAGAGGAAAATCTTGGTCTACAAAGTCTTTTCTAACTCTCCAAATATAATTAGCCATGTCATCTGCTATTGAGTCCGCTAATTTTTGATCATTATTTGTAGTTACATGAACTGTTGCTCCAATATCTGGGACATCTGACCAAGGGAACCCATAAAAAACACTAACAAATGCATCCTTGTTTCTAGCCTCCCATCTTCTGGCCCTTTCCATAATATCCATTACAGGTGATTTCCCAGTCCATTGAAGAACAGTTCCTGTTACAACAGGAGGTTTTCTTGAAGAGGAGGTTGGTTTATATAGCCCATTAACAGTTCTGTATAAGAAATTAGCAGACCTTTCTCCTTGCAGAAAAGCATCGTAATGAGGAAATCTTTTTGTTACAAAGGCAGCATCTGCCCAATCTAAAAACTCCTTGTCTTCATTGCCGTGAAGATCAAAAGAGGCAGCAATAGGTACATTGGGGCCAACGAGTTCTCTTACTCTTTTTGCAATTTCAGCTTCAGGTCTAGGAATTTCTCTCACAGCCATGGCTCCATGTAAAGCTAAGTATACTCCATCTAGGGGGAGCTTACTTTTTAAATCATCTAAAATTATCTCCATGAAGTATTCAAAACTTTCTTTTGTATTCCAACTTCTTGAGGAGCCTCCAAAAACAAAATCTGGGGAATTTATTCCAATTACCTCTATATCTTTATAAGCCTTCGCTTGATGAACAAAACCTGCGATATAGTTAGAATTTGGCTCTCCATTGTTATAATTAATAAGCTTCTCTCCTTTGAGATAGGGACCATTAGTTGTCCAATCTTTAATCCCTGCATCTCCACCAGGGCAGAAAGTACAGGTTTCTTGTTGGTATTTAATAACAGCGAATCTGATTTTTTTTGTTTCTTTTTCACACCCAATGAAAAGGATGGATATAATAAATAAAAAAGTTAGTATTGGGGCTGATTTTGTTCTAAAGGCCATGACAAATATTTTTATTGAAGATAAAAAAATGAAAGGGTTTTTTGAAAAAGAGTTCTACTAATTTTAGATTTTTATTTTAAACAATCTTGGATACCCGACTCCTTCATCTTCAGAAGTTATCCAAAGAGAGGAGGCATTAATTATTTTAATGGCTTCAATCTGAGCATTTTTAATTGGAAGATTATATCTGATAAAGGAGATCTTGTCAAGATTTCTAGAATCAAAATTATTTATTTTATAAAGGAATTGATGACCATCTGAATTGTAGCCGACAAGTATTATAATATTTGACGATTCATTGTAATCTGCTCCAGTAATTAATGATCCCACAGATAAGCTTTTTGAAGAACTAAGTTTATATGATCCAGGATTTTTTGGGATAAAAAATAGCTCAGTACTATAACTTTCTCTATTTTTTGAAAACAAAATTAATTCCTCAGATGTTGAAGCGAGAGACTCGGCATCGTATGGGTGTTTTGATCTTCTATCAAAAGATTTTTGAGACTTGTACTCAATATTTATAGCACCTAAACACTTAAAATTTTTTTTAGGATCAAGAATAATTATGTTTAGGTTTTTTCTGTTGCCAAAATTATTTCCTGTATTTGAAACAAAAATAAATTCTCCGTCAGATGTTATATCCTCCCAATCATCATTTTTTCCGCAATCTGTAATTTCAAACTTGTCCAATAATTCACCCTTTTGATTAAATTCGTAGAGGACTGGGAGTCCACCTGAATCGTTATGTGTTATAAAATTATTGCCATAAAATTCTAGCCCCGATGTTTCATTAATCTCTCTGGGTAAAAAAATTTCATCGACAACAATTTGAGCTATGGACTCATTTAATATTAATATTGATAAGATTGATAGAATATATTTTAACATTTTAGGTATGTGATTAATTTTTGCTGACGATTAATTTAAACTTCAGATTTTGATCGGGAGCAATAATTCCATTCATTAATTCGAAAGGAAGATCAATGCTATCTAGATTAGTTAATGTTTTAATTTTTAAGACTTTTTTAGAATGAGGAGGAATTTGAAATATTTTCCCGTCTTCATGAAAACTAAAAGAACCAGTATATCTAAGATTCAAAAGTGCAGCAGAATGATTTGTGAGTGAAAATTCACCAATTTGTTTACCCTTTGCGTATTTTAAGTTTTCTGCTAACAGGTTTGACTCAATAACAGGGAGCAAATTTTCCTCTTTACCAATTAAAAGATCTTTAAACCACACAAAAGTTTTGCCCTGAAAAAGAGCTTTTTTAATCTGATTAATTTTGTTCCCCTCAGATATAACAAAAGTTATCGGTCGGTGGCCTCCTTCGGGAATTTCAAACAACCAGTCTGTAAGACCATGTATATCAGAATTTCCAATAATTGTAAGATTACTTTCAAGTGCAATTTTAAGAGCCTCTTCTGAAAAAGTAGTCTCATTTACAACTTCTACTCCGTGAATCAATTTTTTCTTGATTAAATCTTCATGTACTGGACTAAGTCTTGCAATCCCGTCAGATCTTTGCGCATCCCAATTTGGATGATTCATAAAAAGAAAAGCTTCCTGAGCATTTGCTTCATTTATTGATGAAACAGCATCATTTCTTAATAGTTTATTTGCATCTTTAATAAACACTGCGTTTATGTGTCCTATGGGCATTTCACGAGTTATTTCAGCACCATTGATGACTCTTAATTTTTCTTGTCCTTTAGCCAATTCACTAGCGATTTGATAGGATCGATTTCTGTCTGGATGGGGGATATCTTCTTTATGCGGTTGATACTCTAGATGATCTGTCATAGCGATGAGATCTAATCCTTCTCTTAGGGCCTCTCTTAAACGAATATCAGGCCAAACAGATCCGTCAGAGAAAACCGTATGAATGTGTAAATCAGTAGCTGTTAAATAAAGGTCTTTAGGAGCTTTAAACAAAGGTTTAGTTTGTGAATATAAAACTGATGGTACTAGCAATAAAAAAAGTATTTTTTTAAAAGACTTTAACATGATCTAATTTTTTCTACTACGCACAATTTTTTTATTTCAAATAAGATACTTATTTCTTTTTTGAGAAAAAAATAACAATAGGGATAGGTTATCTTCCAAAATCATCCTCTAATCGAATAATGTCATTTTCATCGGAAGGATTTTTAGAATCTGTATGCTGCCATATTTCAGCAATTATAGCAGGAGTTTTTAAACCTATTATTCGATGTCTTTCTCCTTGTTTTATTTTGATCTGATTTCCTGAATCAATTATTTCCATATTATTTTGGGAATCATTTTTTGATCTGATTATTCCCACAGGGCCTTTATGAATAGACCAAATTTCAGCACGGCGAAGATGATATTGCCATGACAATTTTGAATTTGGATTTATGATTAAAACTTTAGGACTCAATCTCTCTGTTATTTGAAGAGATTCTATTTTCAAACCGTCAAAAAATTGATTTGAAAACTTTTGGGACTGATTTTCGTCAATTACTAAAAAACCTCCCCAAGGCCTATTTAGGTCTTGAGAAATTATTTGGTATCCAAAAGACTCTATCTCATTTCTGGCACTTAGGAAATGTTCATCCAATTTTTAATTTTTTATTACACAGGAATTGACCACCCATTATGATAAGACTTTGTTACAAATTTATTGGCTTCTTCAAAATTTGTAATTTTCATATTAGGCCCATCCCACTGCAATTTTTTTCTACCATAAAAAATATTTCGTCCTCTTACATCTTTCTTTATTAACATTCGGCTTCTTAGCCCTAAATTACCCATAAGGACAGTCTCTGTAAATGGCCCTGAATATTCAAAAGAAGATGTAAGGGCTAAATGTTCTTTACTATTATAGCCAGCTTTACATGCTTCAGTCCATTTAGTGTTATGTAATTCATCCAACTTTACATTACTAGTATTAAAAACTATTGGTTTTTCTCCTTTTTGGTATAATGTAGGGTTATTTGCATAAACCCTTGATGTGATTGCTCCTTTGCTTCCCACAATTACCGCAAGATTATTTGATGACCTTTTTGTGAAAAAATCATCTCCAAGAAACTCTGGAAGATCTGGGGTTAATCCACCATCCATCCATACCAGTTTTATTCCATTTTTAGCATATGGGCTATCATTATATTGTAAGTTAACAACTGAAGAGAGAGGACATCCCTCAGGCGCATAGTCAGCATTCCACATTTTGGCATAAGTTGTTGAAGTAGTACACTCTACGCTATTAGGGTATCCAAGCTTTAATGTTTTATATGGGACATCAAGAATATGGCAAGCCATGTCTCCTAATGCTCCAGTTCCAAAATCCCAATAGCCTCTCCATGCAAATGGATGAAGTCCAGGAGAAAATTTTCTCTTTTTAGCAGGACCTAACCACAGATCCCAGTCAAGTTCTTTTGGTTTTTCATTTTCATTTGCTTTAGGTAAATTTTTTCCTTGTGGCCAAACAGGACGGTTTGTCCATGCAAAGATTTTTTCTATTTGTCCAATTTTGTTCTGATCAATCCATTCTTGAACTTTTACAACACCAGGATTAGAACCTCCTTGATTACCCATTTGTGTAACTACCTTATTTTCTTTTGCTGCTTTTCTAAGAAGTCTTGCTTCAGCAATTGTATGCGTCAAAGGTTTTTGAACATAGACATGGAGTTTTCTTTCCATACAGGCATGAGTAATTACGGCATGAGTATGATCAGGGGTTGATATAGTTACGGCATCAATATCTTTTTGTTTTTCAAGCATTACCCTGTAGTCTTTATAGATTTTAGCATCAGGGAATCGATCCATAGATTTTTTTGCATATTCAGGATGTACATCACATAATGCGACAACTCTATTTTTTCCTTTGTTGTATGCGTTATTTATATCAGATGTCCCTTTTCCTCCAGAGCCAACAGCTGCAACAGCTAGTTGATCACTTGGCGCAGTATAGCCTTTGCCTCCAAGGACATTACGTGGTATAATAAAAAGACCAGATCCAATAAGGGCACTTTTTTTAATAAAATTTCGCCGCGATTTATTTTTTTTCATAAATAAAATATTAATGCTTGATTCATAAATATACTTTTAGTTTATGAATTTTAAATATTTAATTTCAATTTTTTTATAGGATATTGAAATATAATTTAGAACTGTAGGGAGAATGTTTACTTTGAATAATAATTTTTAATTTTATCATAAATTTTTGGGATTAGGTTTTTAGCAACTTTTTTATACTTCTTTTTGGGAATATTTTTTAGTTATTCTCAGACTTCCTATTATGTTTCAAAGTCAGGCAATGATTCAAACAATGGGACAAGTTTAAACACATCTTTTCTCACAATAGGGAAAGCAATATCAGTTATTTCTGCAGGAGACAAAATTTATATAAGACATGGCGTGTATCATGAAGACTTAACTCTAAATAATTTAGATGCAACCTCTAGCAATAAGACACTAATATCAAACTACAATGATGAAAAAGTAATTATTGATGGGACTATCCCGATATCCAATACCTGGTTAGATGATAAAATAGGTTCAACTGCTGTTAAAAAAATAGAAAGCTTTACCTCTACTATAACTCAGCTTTTTGTTGGGAATAATCAAATGGTAATGGCACGATGGCCCAATGCACAATTTTCAGATCTTTCAATTTATGACCATGATAATTGGGCGGAAGGAGTTGAAACAGGAAGCAGTGATGGTTCTATAATTATTGATGAAACGGTTGAAAATCCCGGGTCATTGGATTTAACCAATTCAATTGGAGTATTGAATTTGGGATCATTTAAAACCTATAACAGAACTATAAACTCGCATACTCAGCAAGCGGGGAATGATATTTTTACCTATTCGAGCCAAATAGGAAGTGGTTTTAAAACAAAGCATTATTATTTCTTTTTTGAAGGCAAAAAAGAATTTATAGACACTAAAAACGAGTGGTTTCTGGACAATAGTAGTGACATACTTTATTTAAATCCACCAACGGGAGTTGATCTTACTAAAGTTCCTATCAGAGGGAAAGTAAGAGATTATTCTATCAGTATTTCAGGGAGTGAATATTTAAAAATCAAGGGATTAACTTTTTTTGCAACTACTTTAAAAGCTCAAGGGAGTAGTAATCTAGAGATTGAATCCTGTAACTTTTATTACCCCTCTAATTCACAAAGAATGCTGGGAAGTCTTGCGGGAGCAAATGTCACAACTCTTGGAACTGGTTCTGGAAATTCAGCTAGAGTTGATAGCAGTACTGTAAGTGGTTGTTTATTTATTGATAGTGAAGGCGAAGCTTTGGTTGTATATGGAGATGATAATACCATTAAAAACTCCTATTTCAGAAATATTGATTGGTCTGCTACTGAATTAAACGGTCTAATGGTTAGTGTTTATGTCAATGGAAATAATAATAAGTTTAATAATAATGAAATTTATAATACAGGCGCTTCAGCAACTGTATGGCCTGGTACAGCATCTGAATTTTCATACAACATAGTTTCAAGTACAGGGCACGCTCAATCTGACGGGGCTGTATTCCAAGGGACAAGTGCCTGCGTTGCTGGATCAGAGGTGCATCATAATTTTGTTTACGATACTGAGAAATATGCATTTCGCTATGATGCTCCTGGAGGGGATGCTTCACAGGCTGGTAGCTTTGGGAAGATGCATCATAACATTGCAGATAATACTCTTGGTCTAATGATCAAAGGGAATAATCAGGTAATTGCGCATAATACGGTCTTAAATACAATAAGCAATAGAAATGACATAATTATTTTATCAGAGGATTGTTCCAATAACAGCACTTGGTTTTATAACAATTTAGCTGAGCGAATAGGAGCTCATAGAAGTGATGCAACGTTTTCAGCTCCTGGAACTTCTCCAATGCCAATGGGAGGTGTCGGATACATAAAAAACGGAAATAATTGGGAATTTTGTGATTCTGGGGACTCCTTTTATTCTGGTACAGGAACGGGCAGCTCAACTTCTAATTATGACGGGATTAATGTTTCTCGCCCTGGCATTACCTATGACAGCAATATAGAATCTTTGATAAGCTATAATGCTGGGAATGGTAAATCAATGGCTGATTATGTCCCTACAAGTAACAAGCTATTAGATCAGGGAGCCTCTCCAACAAATGTTGTATCCACTTCTTTAACTACAACAGCGGCTCTTAATACTATTATCCCTCAAACAGTATCTGGAAGTGCAATTGATATAGGAGCATTGGAATCTGGCGCCCTATGGACTCCTGGAATAGATGGATGGGCTCCTGACCTAACCATTGATTTGAAAAGCATTTTTACTCTTGAATCCTCAATTGTAACGAATTCATTAATTCTTCATTTTGACCCATCAAATACTTTTTGTTATTCTGGACAAGGAAATACTATTTATGATTTAAGTCAAAATGATAATAATGGGAGTTTAAATGGACCAACTTTAACCAATACAAAGGGAGGTGAAATTTATTTTGATGGATCTGATGATTACATCCAACTTGGATCTCCATTCTCATATAATCAGCATACAATCGAATTTTGGATTTACAATGAAAGTGATGGTGGAAATTGGGTATGGGACGCTAGAGATGCTAACAACGATGGATACATATTGTTTTACTATGATTCCAATCCCCAATATGATGTTGGTAATGATGATAATTCTAGTTATTCAGGGACACACTCAAATCTTTGGAGACATGTAGTGGCTACTAAAGATGGCTCTCAAACAAAATTATATGTAAATGG
>Ga0111541_10000513_pt1 | contig 12654 bp, 12 predicted proteins | sample Knorr_S7_td_DCM__FD_83039 | JGI IMG/M metagenome (GOLD analysis project Ga0111541, IMG submission 83039) | Marine microbial communities from Southern Atlantic Ocean transect - Knorr_S7_td_DCM_ad_131m_LV_B (version 2) (version 2) | ecosystem: Environmental > Aquatic > Marine > Oceanic | place...
TGGAATGCATGTTGGATCTTGTTTAGCAGGAATTTCTTTTTTAAAAGGTTTAGGATTAGTACATGCTATTGCTCATATGGTTGGAGCCGAATACAATACTCATCACGGACTAACGAATGCAATAATATTACCTGTAGTTTTAAAATATAATCTACCAGGTATGGAAGAAAAAGTTAAAAGAATGTCAGAGGCTATGCAATTTAAAGATCATTCTGTAGATGCATTTATATCAAACATTGAAAACATTCTTGATAGAATTAAAATTCCAAAAAGTTTGAGCGAAATTGGAGTCCCCGAGGATTGTGTTGATAGAATTGCTGAAAAATCAATGAAAGATCAAGCCTATGGACAAAATCCTAAAAAAGCAACTTTAGAAGAAATAAAGGAAATTACTCTAGCATCCATTAAAAAAGCTCGTTAAAAATTAATGCTTGAAAATAAATCAGTTAAAGAAATTATTTCAAATCTTCATTCTGGGAAATATAAAGTAAAAGAAGTAGTAAAGTTTTATCTCGACAGAATTCAAGCATACAATCCTTCTTTAAATGCAATAGTTTCAAAAAAAAATGATGATGAAATTATAAAACAAGCAGAAAAGTATGATTTAGATAGTTTAAAAAAAAAACCCTTAGCTGGTTTACCATTTGCATCAAAAGATCTTTTAGATGTTAATGGATTTCCAACAACATATGGTTTTCCAGGCTATAAAAATTATTATCCAAATAAAAATTCATTGATAGTTGATAGATTGATTGATGCAGGTGCAATAATAATTGGTAAAACTAATACTGCAGAACTTGGAATAGGTGGGCACACAACTAATAGACTTTTTGGGGAAACTTCAAATGCATATAATTTTTCTAAATCTTCAGGGGGTTCTAGTGGTGGAGCAGGTGCTGCTGTTGCCGCCAATCTTTTACCTTTTGCTGACGGAACAGATATGATGGGGTCATGTCGTACTCCATCTGCTTTTGCTAATATATACGGTTTTAGACCAACACCAGGACTTATTCCAGATTATAGAACGAACCCAAATAAAGACAATCTTCCAATTTTATCAACACCCGGTTGTTTAGCAAGAACACCAAATGATTTGTCAATTATTTTGGATGTAGTTTCTGGAAAGCATAAATCAGATCCACATTCATTTAGTTTAAAACAAAAATTTGAAGAAACTACTATTAAAGATGAAGATTTTTCTAATATTAAAATTGGCTGGTTATCAAATATGGATAATAATTATAAGTTTGAACAAGGAATTCTGGATATTTGTGAAGAAAGATTAAAAAGCTTAGAGAAATACAAAATTAAAATAGAAAATTTATTATCAAAGATTAACCCAAATTATTTGTGGGAAAGTTGGTGTATTTTAAGATCAAAAAGTATATATGAAGATGTAGTTAGCATGAAACTTGAAGATATTAATGAAATGACAACACAAGCTATTTGGGAGTACAACAAGGGTATTGAGTTAAATGATATAAATATTAAGAGTGCTTTGAAATTAAGAGAAGGTTGTAAAGATGAGGCAAATAAAATTTTTCAAAATTATGATTTTTTAGCACTACCTTCACAACAAGTGTTTCCGTTTGACAAAAATATAAAGTATCCAAATCACATTAATAATGAAAAACTTGATACTTATCATAGATGGATAGAAGTTCATATTCTTTCAAGTCTACTACATTTACCAACTATAAATATTCCAATTGGATTTAATAAAGATGGACTGCCTATAGGTATGCAGATTATTGGAAAAAAATATGAAGATTTAAAAGTTTTAGCATTTGCAAAAAAATATGAAGAAATCTTTGAACAATCTAAAACAAAACCTAAATTAAATTAATGACAAGACACCCTCATCATTTTAAAATTGCTGTTGCTTTAGCTTTTTCAGCTGGTGCTTGGGGAATTTACTGGTTACCACAAAGGATCCTCGTAGAAGGTGGTCTCACAGGGGGGTGGGGAACTATAGCACAAATGATAATAGGATTTTTAATATTATTACCAATTGCATTATGGAGATTTATAAAAAAAAAAGAAACTGGCTTTGAGTTACCAATTACTGGATTATTAGTTGGGGGTGGTTTTATTTGTTATGCTTTAAGCTTTCTTCTAACCGATGTTGTACGAGCACTAATATTATTTTATATGACACCTATTTGGACAACAATATTTGAAATATTGTTTTTAAAAAAAAGACCAGGTCTTGAAAGAGTAATTACATTAGGTTTGGCTTTGGGAGGTTTATGGATAGTTTTTAGTAAACAAACTATCGTACCACTTCCAGAAAATGCAGGAGACTGGTTAGCATTAGCAGGTGGTGCAATATTCGCAGGTGGAATGATAAGACTTGAAGTTATTAAAACTGATGGTGTATTTCCAATTATATTTTCATTTTTTTTCTACGGAGCTTTATTTAATATAGTTGCTGGATTTTTCTTAGTTGATTATCTCGGAGAAATGCCAAATTTGGATGCCTTCATTTCAATGTCAGGTTTTTTAATTTTAATATCTGTATTCTATTTTATTCCTACTGGAATAGTAATACTTTGGGCACCAAGTAAATTAGGCGCAGGTTTGTGTTCAATTCTTTTTCTTACTGAGATAGTAGTGGGAGTAACAAGTTCGAGCATACTTACAGATGAACCATTTGGTTGGAGAGAGATTGTAGGTAGCTCTATGATAGTTTTAGGGGGAATTTTAGCAGTAGTACTTGCTCCCAAAGAAGAGAAGATTGCAAAAAATTAATATTTTTCATTAACTATATCTGCCAACATATTAATCATATCTCTTTTATAATCTTCGTCAGTTCCTGACTTTGTATCAATTACTGAAAAATAAGATGCAACTATACCAGTTTTCAGATTAATAGCTAAAAATTGTCCACCCAACCCAGAATGACCTATCCAATTTTCTGACTTCATAGTTGAATTAGAATAATAAAGAAATTTATCTTTAGATAATTCCATATACTTGGTTCCTTTATTTTTTAAAGTATCGTTAATGAATTTTTCAGAACCTACTTTTCTATTATTTACCCCCTTACCTTTTCTAGAAAACAAAAGACCATAACGTAAAAAATCTCTAGATATCAAACAAGCTCCTCCTGATATCCACGGCATTCCAAATCTATCTGTTCCCATATATAAAGCGTCTTCAAATCCAGCTGCCTCAACAACTTTTAAAAACCAATCTCTTAAAGGTTTTCCACTTATTTTTTCTACCAAGACACCTAATACATCTGTATTAGCTGATTTATAATGAGATAAATTTGATGTATTTTTAATATCTTTATTTTTCTTCGCCTCAATGTTATTTAAATATTCTTCCTGACTCATGACATCCCCTAAAATATTAGGTAGTCTCCAACCACAAACTGGTTCATGTAAAAATGATGATGTATATGGATCATTATAATCTTCACTATAAGAATTTATTAAATTCATATCTAAAACTTCCTGAATAGTAGCTGATGCATAGCCACTTCCTATATTTGGAAGATAACTTGAAATTTTATCATTTAAATTTATTTTCTTATCTTCAAGAAGCTCACCAATAAACAAATTTAAAAACATTTTTGTTATAGACATAATAGTTTGTGGTGTATTTTTAGAAAAATCTTTAGCGTATTTTTCATAAATTATTTCTTGTTTTTTACCAACTATTAAAGAGCAAAAATATTTGTGATTAATCATCTTTTGAACAGAAGATATTTTTTCGATGTTATAATTGTAATTTTCAGCTAGACTAAGAACAAGGTCAGATCTTAATAAAAGACCATACCTATTGATTTTGTGCAAGTTCCTATAACCATTTCTTCTATGCTCAGGCAAATACCATTTTGGTTTATTATCTCTTAATACAACAAGATTTGGATTAGGTTCACTTTTTAATTTCATCTATATAGTAAAAAAATTTTATTTATATTATACATTTCAAGTATTTTTTAACACCGATATTGATTTGATTAAATCAGGTCCAACTCCACAACATCCACCAATGATTTGTGCACCACTTTTAATCCACAATTTTGCGTCATTTAAATAACTTTCTGGAGTTACATCGTCTGTTAACTTCCAGTGGGGTTTCTCAAAGTAACCATTGTTTGGATAGGTACCAATAAAACTAGTATGATTACTTTTTAAAACTTTTAGAGCATCGTTAATTATTTTTATATCTGAGTGAGAAATAAGTATAGGACCAGAATGAATAGAGCTGAACTTTTTAATTGCGCTTTCAAAATCATCATAAATTTTTACTTTCGTATTATTTATACTTTCTTGATATCCAAGCATTATTTTTTTTGATTTAGGATCTAAAGCACAAGAAATTGATAACCAAATTGGTAAAGTTATTTTTTGTGAGCATTCTAGTAAATTTTCAATAGTATCAGTTTCCGAGGTCATTGCTTCTAAAAATATTAAATCTATTCCAGTATCCTCTAAAATTTTTAAATGTTCATCAAACCCTATCTTTAATTTTTCCATACCAAGAGTGTGCCAACTACCATAAGTTGATACAGATCCTGCAACCGCAACTTCCTTAGCTGAATTTTTTACAGCCTTTTTTGCAATTTCTACACTTTTTTTATTCCAATCATTTATATAACTTTCATATCCATATTGTTTCATTGAAGTTGGGGCTAAAGCGTAAGTATTTGTTGTTATTACATCTGCACCAGCTTTTATATAGTTTTCATGAACCTTAAAAACAAGATCTGGGGAATCAATAGAACATTTTCCTACCCACAAATCTTTATCCATTGGAGCACCTAATTTCTCTAATTCTCCACCTATAGCTCCATCTAAAATAATAATTTTACCCTTATCTAATTTTTCTTTTATTAGGGTGTATGTCATTGAAATTTATTTATTATTTGTAAAAGCACAGATTTTATTACCTTCCAGATCACGGATGTATGAATAATATACACCTGAACCTTCAGGCCTTTCTCCTCCTGCGCCTTCGCTTACTCCACCTAACTTAAGACCAATTTCATGGAACATATCAACTTCCAATCTCGTACCGACAATAAAGGATACTTGGCAACCATTTCCAACTGTAGCTTTTTGTTTATTAAATGGCTTTGTAACATAGAACTCTATTGCACCAGATCCATTTTTTGAAGTATATCCAGCACACACATCATCTGTGTCGGTTCTATTTAATCCAATTACTTTTAAAAGATCATCATAAAACTTAATCGATCGATTAAGATCATTTGTTCCAACCATAACGTATCCAATCATGTTTAATTAATTAACCCACTCTGTTATTGTTTTCACTTCAAGATATTCATGCAATCCCCAAGTACCTCCTTCTCGTCCATTACCTGATTGCCTATAACCACCAAAAGGAGTTCCAGAATCTGCAGGCTTATTATTTACATAAATTATTCCTGCTCTTAATTTTTTTGATACTCTTTTTGCCTTTTCTTTATCTTCGGTTTGTAAGTAATTTCCAAGACCATACTCTGTATCATTTGTTATTTTTATTGCTTCATCTTCGTTTTCAAAAGGTATGATTGATAAAACTGGTCCAAAAATCTCCTCTTTTGCAATTCTCATATTATTTTTAACGTCTGTAAATACAGTTGGTTTAATAAAATATCCTTTTTTAAAATTTTCTGGTTTATCAGGACCTCCAGCAACTAACGTTGCACCTTCTTCTATCCCACTCTTAATAAGGCTTTGAATTTTATCGTATTGAATTTTTGAAATTACTGGCCCAATATGCTCTCCCGATTTACTAGCTAAATCTACTTTGATTTTGTTTGCTTCATCAGCAGCCTCTTTAACTGCTCTTTCATATATAGATTTTTCAACTAGCATTCTAGTAGGTGCATCACATGACTGACCAGAGTTACTCATAACATTTCTTATTCCATCTCTAACTGCGTCAGGGTAAGAATCTGCAAAAACAATATTTCCTCCTTTTCCTCCTAACTCTAAACATACTCGTTTTATTGTATCAGCTGCATTTTTTGTTATTAATTTACCTGCACGAGTAGATCCAGTAAAAGAAACCATATCTATATCTGTATGACCTGATAAATCTGTTCCAACACCAGCTCCATCTCCATTTACCAGATTAAAAACTCCCTGTGGGAAACCGGCTTCATTAATCATTTCAGCAAAAAGCATTCCAGAAAGTGGAGCAATTTCTGAAGGTTTTAAAACCATTGTACATCCTGTTGCGAAGGCTGGAATTACTTTAAGAGCAATCTGGTTTATAGGCCAATTCCAAGGAGTGATAAGTCCACAAACTCCAATAGGTTCATAAACAATGTGATTTTGGGAACCTTTATCAAAACCTGGTTCAAAATTAAATTCTTTTAATCTTTTTATAAAATCTTCAATATGAGAAGCTCCAGATGCAGTTTGTACCGCTGAGCACCAATCTTTTGGACACCCAAGCTCTGTTGAAATAGCATCAGTCATATCGTCCCATTTTGCTTTATAAATTTCTAAAAGTTTTTCTAATAATTTTATTCTTTCTTCTTTTGATGTTTCTTTCCATGTTACAAAAGCTTTTTTTGCAGCCTCTACAGCAGAATTAGTGTCAGCTGTACCACCTAAAGTTATTATTGCACAAACTTCCTCATTGGAAGGATTTATAACTTCAAAATTATTTGGTTTGATAGGATCTACCCACTTTCCATTAATATAAAATTTTTTTTTATCTAACATATCTAAATCTCATACCCTTTTTCTTCAGCTTCATTATCAATTAATTCTTCTGGAAAACCTAAAGCTCTAAAATCAATATTATATTTATTTTCTAGTCTTTTGACTACCATAGATGACCAAGCCCTTGATCCAAATTTTTCTTTTGCATCTTTAAATATATCTAAAATAAAGGGTGAAATTTCTAAATCAAGCCCTAATTTTTTTGAAAGATCGTTAAATAATGTCATATCTTTTTCAACTAAGTCCATAGTAAAATTTATATTATAGGAGCCATTAAGAATTACTTGGCTTTCAGTTTCATGGACAAAAGAGTTACCTGAAGAAATTCCAATACCTTTAAAAGTTTTTTCCAAATTTAAATTAGATTTTTTTGCAACAGCCCATGCTTCACCAATTGCAGCTAAATGAACTGATGCTAAATAATTTGTAATTACCTTAAGAACTGAGGCAGAGCCTAAATCACCAGTATGAAGAATTTTTCTTCCCATACATTTTAATACTGGTAAAATTTTTTCAAACGAAGATCTTTGTCCACCTACAAAAATTGCAATATTTCCAGTTGCAGCCCTATGGCATCCTCCACTAACAGGACCATCTAGCGGTATAGCATTTTTTTTCATAACCAAATCACCTAATCTTTTCACTTCAGATTCATCTGTCGTGCTCATTTCCAACCAAATTTTATTGCTTGAAAGTCCTTGTATTACTCCATCTTTAGACTCCATTACATCTGAACATATTTCTGGAGAAGGTAAACAGGTAATAACTAAATCTACTTCCTCAGCTATTTCTCTTGGTGTATTTGAAACTTTTGCACCTTTTTTTTCAAAATTATTAGTTAATTCTTGGTCTAAGTCTCTTACAGTTAGATCAAAATTGTTCCTAAGTAGACTGCCCGCTAATTTACCCCCAACATTTCCTAAACCTATAAATCCTATTTTCATTAATTCCTTTCCACAAGAATATTTAATTTAAATAATTGATATTAAATTATATATTCTTTTTTTATTCAATAATGTAAGATATTAAATGAATTCAATAAAGATAAGCCCAAAATTCAACTCAGGAATTAATTCTAAGGTAGGTTTAATAGCATTATCTACTGATTTTATGATTGAGAAAGATTTCAAAAAAATTATTGAAAATATGAAGATAGATTTATTTGTAAATCGTATTAGAAGCTACCATCCATTAACTAAAGAAAATTTGATTAAAATGTCTGAAAATGTAACAGAAGTTTCCAAAGATATACTTCCCGACGAAAAACTGGATTGTGTTGTATACGGATGTACATCAGGAACAATTGCTTCAGGATACGATTCAATTAAAAATAAAATCAATCTGGCAAAACCAGAAGCAAGAGTTGTAACACCAAGTTCTGCAGCAGTTAATGCTCTCAGAAAAATGAAAGTTAAAAAAGTATCTATTTTTACACCTTATTCAGAAAAATTAAATAATGAGGTAGTTGATTATTTTAAAAAGGAAAATTTTATTATTACGTCAAATTCCTATTTTGATATTTTATATGACAATGATATTGCAAAAATTGACCCCGACTATTTATATGAAGTAATTACAAAAATGGATCTAGCTGAAGCTGAAGCAATTTTTCTTTCTTGTACAAATTTACCAGCGTTGAATATTGTTGATAAATTAGAGAAAAAATTAAACAAAATAGTCTTATCTAGCAATCAAGTTTTAATTTGGGATACTTTGCAAAATATAAGAAAAACTGAACCAGTTAATGGTTACGGAAAATTATTTTTGAATAATTAAAAATGTTATTTACAAAAGAAGAATACAAAAATAGGTTAAAAAAAGTCCAACAATCAATGCAGGAACAAGGTATTGATTTATTAATTTCCCAGGATACAAATAATATGAACTATCTTACAGGATATGATGCTTGGTCATTTTATTATGCTCAATGCGTAATAGTTCATGTTAATGCAGAGGAACCTTTGTGTTTTGTGAGAGCACAAGATGCAGGAGGAGCATACATAAAAACTTATTTAAAAAATGAAAATATTATTGTTTATGACGAAAAATACATTCATGTATGGCCAATTCATCCATACGATAGGCTAATAGAAATAATAAAAGAAAGAGAATGGGATAAATTAAGCATTGGTGTGGAAATGGATAGCCACTACTACACAGCTTTCTCTCATGAAAAATTAAAGAGTGGCTTGCCAAATGCCAATATTAAAGATTCTGAAAGATTAGTTAACTGGGTTAGGTTGGTTAAATCAGATCAGGAAATTAAGTTTATGAAAATAGCATCTCAAATTACTCAACTGGGAATGAAAACTGCATTTGAAGCTATTAATCCTGGAGTAAGACAGTGTGATGCTGTTGCAAAAATATATTCTACTTTAATCAGTGGAACCAAAGAATTTGGTGGAGACTATTCATCAATTGTACCTTTAATACCTACTGGTAAAGGAACATCAGCTTCACACTTATCGTGGACAGATGATAAGTTTGTAGATGGGGAAGCATCAATTATCGAAATATCTGGAGTATATAAAAAATATCATTGTCCTATGGCAAGAACCGTTTTGCTTGGAAAACCTGATCAAAAAAAAATAGATACAATGAAAAGAACAAGAGAAGCTATTCAAGCAGGTATCGAGGCAACGAAACCAGGAAATACAGCAGATGATGTAGCCCAAGCTTTTTGGAAAGTTTTAGATAAATATGGAATAGAAAAAAAATCTAGAACAGGCTATTCCATAGGCATAGGTTATCCACCGGATTGGGGTGAGCATACACTTAACATTCAAAAGGGTGATAAAACTATTTTACAAAAAAACGTATGTTTTCACATGATCGCAGTAATGCAGTTTGGAGAATGGGGAGTTGAAAGCAGTGAGTCAGTTAGAGTTACAGAAAATGGAGCTGAAAATTTCTACGAATTTCCTAGCGACCTACATATTAAAGGGTAATGCAGAAAATTTTATGGTTTGTATTTTTGGTTTTGTTAACAAGCACAAATGCTTACACAGATAATATTAAAGATTTTAAGATTGAAAATATAAGTATTGGTGACAGTGCTTTAGACTATTTTACTGAATCCCAATTAGATAATAGTGAATTAGATTGGTTTAATTATAGTTATAAAGAATACTCAACTTCACTTTTACCAGGTAGAGGAATTTATGATTGGTTTAAAATAACCTACAAAAATGAAGATTATAATTATATAATTGAAGGATTAGCTGGAATAGTAGTAAAAAAAAACTATGAAGAAGATAAATGTAATAAGCAACTAGATAGTACGGCTTTAAATTTGTCAAAATTTTTTAAAAACACCAAATCAGAAGAAAAAAAAACTTACAGAGTTGTTTATGACCCTAGTAAAATTTTTCAGGAAACAAATTTATCTGGAAAAAGCAAATTAACTAGTATTTTTTTTGATTTTAAGCAAGAAGGAAAAATAATTTTATCATGTTATGATATGGATAAAGAAACTAATGAAATTGATTCTCCAATAAAAGACATTAATCAATTTGATACTTTTAGAATTGATGTTAGAAGTAAAAATCTTTTGAATCACTTAAAAAAAAACTAATAAGAGTATGAAAAAAATTGCTAAAATCGTTATTTTAAGCTTTCTAATATTTAATAATGTTATTTCTGAAGAAAGAGATAACGAACTAAATAATCTTTTCAAACAACTTAAAAATAGTGAAAACACAAAAGCAATAGAAATAGAAAATAAAATATGGAAAATTTGGATAACTCATCCATCTGAAGATAGGCGTGGTTATAGGCTAACTGAACTATTATCACAGGGTTCATTGTTAATTAATCAGAGAAAATTAAATAAAGCTTACATACTTTTTTCACAAATAATTTTAGAAGATCCCAAATGGCCTGAAGCTTGGAATAAGCGTGCTACAGTACTTTATATGATGGGTAAGTTTGAAGAGTCACAAAATGATATAAAAAAAGTGCTTAAGCTTGAAAAAAGACATTTTGGAGCTTTATCTGGTCAAGGTTTAGTACAAACTAAACTAAAAAATTACAATAAAGCAATTGAAAGCTATAAAGAAGTACTAAAAATATACCCTTCGATGCAAGCACCAAAGGTTATGATTCCACGACTTAAAAAATTAATTAAAGAACAAACAATATAAAAAGTGTGTAAATATTGCAGAAACTAACTTATAAAATTATATCTAATTAATCCTTGAATTAATCTTTATCTAATGTTTTAAATATGCATGTCTCAAAAAGATAGTTTCGTAAAATTCGAGAAAGTAGATAAAAGTTACGATGGAGAAATACTTGTCGTAAAAGATTTAAATCTTGATGTTCCAAAAGGAGAGTTTTTAACAATGTTAGGGCCGTCTGGATCAGGAAAGACAACTGTTTTAATGATGTTAGCTGGGTTTGAAACTCCAACAAATGGAGAAATATATTTGGATGGAAATCCAATAAGTAGTATTCCACCAAATAAAAGAGGAATAGGTATGGTATTTCAGAATTATGCATTATTTCCTCATATGACTGTAAAAGAAAATTTAGCTTTTCCGCTAGAGGTTAGAAAAATGGAACAGTCTGAAATAGATAAAAAAGTTTCAAATGCACTTGCAATGGTTGAACTACAAGACTTTGGAAATCGAATGCCTTTACAATTATCTGGAGGTCAGCAGCAACGTGTTGCATTAGCTAGATCTTTAGTTTTTGAACCAAGACTAGTTTTAATGGATGAGCCACTTGGTGCGCTTGATAAAAACTTAAGAGAACAAATGCAATATGAAATTAAACATATTCATGAAAAAATTGGTATTACAGTTGTTTATGTAACACATGATCAAAGTGAAGCTTTAACAATGTCAAATCGAATTGCAGTTTTTAATGACGGAAAGATACAACAAATTTCTTCTCCAGATGTTTTATACGAAAAACCAAATAGTTCATTTGTTGCACAGTTCATAGGAGAAAATAATCAATTGAGAGGTAAAGTGAAATCAATTAGTGGAGAAAATTGTATTATCACAACAGATTCTGGAGACGATGTTCATGCATTAAAAATTAATATAAATAATAATGGTGATGGTTCGCTAGTTTCTTTAAGACCAGAAAGAGTTGCAATTAATTCATCAGAGAATTTTGAAAATAACTTTGAAGCAAAAGTGAAAGAATTAATATATTTAGGAGATCATATAAGATCACGTGTTGAAGTTTGTGGAAATGATCAATTTATAGTGAAAATCCCAAATTCTTATAAAGGAGCAAACCTTAAAGAAGGCGCCACAGTAAAACTATCTTGGAAAGCTTCAGATTCTAGAGCTTTAGACCTAAATTAACCTAATTAACTTAGGTAAAATCAATCAAAAAAACGTTTTGCAGTCTCTAGATAATTATGTTTTAATTTGGCATTAAAAACTTAAGTAATTTAATTTAAAGGGGAAAATAATGAAAAGAGCAATCAAAGCAGCTTTTTTTGGTTTAATCTCGATAGCGTTTGTTGGATCTGCAATTGCAGATATAACTTTCGTTTCTTGGGGAGGGGCTTATACAGCCAGCCAACAAAAAGCTTACATAGATACTTATAGCAAAGGTTCTTCGATTACTGTTGAAAACTATAATGGTGGTCTTGGAGAAATCAAAGCACAAGTAGAAGCAGGAAATGTAACTTGGGACGTAGTAGACGTACTTCCAGACCAAGCAATTACAGGATGCGATGAAGGTTTATTTGCAAAAGTAGATCAAAGTTCATTTATTAATGACATGGTAGTACCACCAGTATCTGAGTGTGTTGTACCACAAATTTTTTGGGCTTACACAGCATTTTACAGTAAAAGTGCATTTCCAGGCAAGAAACCAAAAAATATCAAAGACTTCTTTGATGTTAAAAAGTTTCCTGGAAAAAGAGGAATACATACATGGGCAAACGCTTTAATCGAAATGGCACTAGTTGCTGATGGAGTTAAAGCTAAAAATGTATACA
>Ga0111541_10000515_pt1 | contig 12603 bp, 13 predicted proteins | sample Knorr_S7_td_DCM__FD_83039 | JGI IMG/M metagenome (GOLD analysis project Ga0111541, IMG submission 83039) | Marine microbial communities from Southern Atlantic Ocean transect - Knorr_S7_td_DCM_ad_131m_LV_B (version 2) (version 2) | ecosystem: Environmental > Aquatic > Marine > Oceanic | place...
CCACAAACTAGTGCTCTAACCAACTGAGCTACTGCTGCATAACTCCTTTTTATATTAATTGTTTATAAAATTATATTTTAAATATGTAGTGATTTAGCTAAGCAATAGCTTAGCGTGCACTCTATGAGAGTGTGAATGAGATTTGGTTGTGTTTATTCTCGTTAACATTTTCAATTCTTTTAACAAATTATAAATTAATTTCAACCCTAGATTATTGGGACAAAAACCTAAATCTTAGGTAACCATTGCCCCAATTAATTTTGTGCTGGTAATAAGATTTAAGATGTTTTCTGTAGATTTACCGCGGCAGGTCCCTTTTCGCCGTTCTCCACATCAAAAGTAAGTTCATCACCTTCGTTTAAATATTTTAAACCGGCTGCTCTTACTGCTGAAGAATGAACGAAAACGTCTTTCTCTTTATCTTCCCTTTCAATAAAACCATAACCTTTAGTTCCATTGAACCACTTTACTTTGCCTTTTAGACTCATTTGTTTTTCCTTACTTAGTTTAACTTAATATTAGTGAAATTCACTAATATTGGCTCTTTAATATAATAATGTGTAAATTGTCAAGCTAATGATTGGGTTTTAAATAAAAAAATTCAAGAAATAACCAATTTGTTACACTAAATCATAAATATTGTGCCCAAAACAAGAATGCTTAAAAGAATAAAAATAATAATTTTTTTGTTTTTGAAGTAGCTAAATATATTGAAAAATTTGGTTTCGGTGTATCCTAAACCTTTTCCCGTTGTTTCAGCTGATCCTTTAAAGCCTTGATCCCGACCTATTTTTAAAAACTTAGTTTTTCTTTGATTATAAATTTGATCACCGGAAAGATTTTCAAAGCTTTTTAAATTTTCTAAAATTGATTTTTTAACATCTGATGCTATTTTATCATTATCTCTATGTGCCCCACCAAGTGGTTCTTTTATTACTTCATCGACTACTCCAATTTTAGTTAATTCTTTCGCCGTAAGCTTCATGGCTTCAGCTGCTTCTAAAGATTTACTTGGGTCACGCCATAAAATCGATGCACATCCCTCTGGCGATATAACTGAATAGATAGAATGCTCTAACATTATAACTTTGTTTGACGATGCTAAAGCTATAGCTCCGCCCGAACCTCCTTCTCCGATTATAATTGATATGTTTGGAACCTTTAAGGACATGCAGCATTGTATTGAATTTGCAATTGCTGCTGCTTGACCTCTTTGCTCTGCACCAATCCCGGGATAAGCTCCTGGTGTGTCTATAAAAGATATTACCGGTATTTTAAAACGATCGGCAAGCATCATAAGTCTAATACATTTTCTGTAACCCTCAGGTTTCATCATGCCAAAGTTTCTATCTAATCGTGAGTTTAAATCTTCTCCTTTTTCTTGTGCTAAAACTAGTACTGATTTATTTTCAATAAATCCTAACCCCGCAATAATCGACTTATCCTCTCCAAAAAGTCTATCGCCTGAGAGCTGGGTAAAATCTGAAATAATTTTTTTTACATAAAAATTTGCTCTAGGTCTATCTTCATGTCTAGCTACTAAAGTCTTTTGCCAACTATTTAAGCTAGTATAAATTTCGGATAATTTTTCATTTACTTCTTCTTCAATTTTTTTTATTTTTTTTGTATCTACTTCTGATATTCCATCTTTATCGAACGGATTTTTCGATGCCTCTAAATTATCTTCTAAAGACTTAATTTCTTTTTCAAAATCTAAATAATTTCTCATAAATTCGAAGTAAAAATAATATTAAGAAATTGAATAAAATTCAAATGTGTCAATAAATTGGTAGCAAATTACTAAATATCTGGTTTATTATGAGATTATGAAAAAAACCAGAGTTGGAAACCTTAATATTGATGATCGATTTATCAAATTTATCGATGATGAGGCTATTAAAGGCACAGGTATAGATAGAGATAATTTCTGGTCTGGCTTTGATAAAGCAGTTCATGAATTAGCTCCTATAAATAAAAAATTACTACAAAAGAGAGATGAAATTCAAAAAAAAATAGATGAATGGCATTTGTTAAATAAAGGTAATTCTTTTGATGAAAAGAAATACTTTAATTTTTTAAAATCAATAGGATATATGGTTGAACAAAAAGAAGATTTTAAAATTAATACATCAAACGTTGATGAAGAAATTGCTACTATAGCTGGACCTCAGTTGGTTGTTCCTGTTGATAATGCTCGTTACGCATTAAATGCTGCAAATGCTAGATGGGGAAGTTTGTACGATGCGCTTTATGGGACTGATGCCACTCCAGGAAATAAAGGTAAAGAATATAATGAGGAAAGAGGTTATGCGGTTATAAGTTATGTTAGAAATTTTTTAGATGAATCTGTCCCTAGTTCAAATGCAAAATGGAATGAAGTAAAAAAATTTAAAATAGAAGATGATAAACTTGTTTTATTTTTTACAAGTGAAAAATACTTTCTTAAAAACAATGATCAATTTATTGGCTTTCAGGGAGAAAAAAATAGTCCAAAATCAATTTTGTTAAAAAATAACAATCTGCATATAGACATAGTAATTGATTCAAATAGTAGAGTTGGAAAGATGGACTCAGCAAATATAAGTGATGTTATTATTGAATCCGCAATTTCTACTATTGTGGACAATGAAGATTCTGTAGCTGCCGTTGATGGAGAAGATAAAATTAAATGTTACCGTAATTGGTTAGGGTTGATGAAAGGTGATCTAACAGCAAATATGGAAAAAAATGGAAAAAAGATTGTAAGGAAATTAAATCCTAATCGAAACTATATATCTAAAGATGGAAAAAAAATAAGTTTGCATGGAAGAGCTCTCCTTCTAAATCGAAACGTGGGTCACCTAATGACAAATCCCGCAATAATTTTGCAAGACGGATCCGAGATTCCCGAGGGTATTTTAGACGCTTTTGTATCTACCCTATGTGCTATTCATGATTTTAAAAATAAAAATAATTCACGAACCGGATCTTTTTATATTGTCAAACCAAAAATGCACGGCCCAGAAGAAGTTGCTTTTACTGATAATATTTTTGAAAAAGTTGAGTTGGTATTGGGTTTGAAAAAAAACACTATAAAAGTAGGAATAATGGATGAAGAAAGAAGAACCACGGTAAATTTAAAAGAATGCATAAGAAAAGTAAAAGAAAGAATTGTTTTTATAAATACTGGCTTTTTAGATAGAACTGGAGACGAAATGCATACCTCGTTTGAAGCCGGACCAATGATTTTCAAAGGAGCAATGAAAAAATCTACATGGCTAAACACATATGAAGACTGGAATGTTGACGTTGGTTTATCTTGTGGTTTTTCTGGAAAGGCGCAAATAGGAAAAGGAATGTGGGCTATGCCTGATAGGATGGCAGACATGATGAGTCAAAAAATATCTCATCCTGAGTCAGGTGCTAATTGTGCTTGGGTACCTTCCCCTACAGCAGCAACTCTTCATGCTACCCACTACCATAAAATTGATGTTTTTCAGAAACAGAACAAAATAAAATCTAGAAAAAAAGCCAACCTCGAAAATATATTAAAAATACCAAAAGCAGACAGGCCTAATTGGTCAGTTGAGGATATCAATAAAGAATTAGAAAATAATGCTCAAGGTATTCTAGGATATGTGGTTAGATGGGTTGATCAAGGAGTTGGTTGCTCCAAAGTACCAGATATAAACGATATAGGTTTGATGGAAGATAGAGCAACTTTAAGAATATCATCTCAACATATGGCAAATTGGTTACATCACAATATATGCTCAAAGGATCAGGTTATGAGTGTTATGAAAAAAATGGCAGCAATTGTGGATCAGCAAAATAAAGAAGATAAAAATTATTTGCCTATGTCCCCAAATTTTGAAAAGTCTGTAGCTTTCACTGCAGCTTGCGACTTGGTATTTAAAGGAAGAGAACAGCCATCAGGTTATACTGAGCCTATACTTCACAAAAAGAGGTTAGAAAAAAAGTCTAATCGTTAGATACTGGAACTCTGTTTTTAAAAGCTGAAATCAAGGTGCCGTCATCTAGCTGTTCTATTTCACCACCAACAGGCAAACCTTGTCCAAGCTTTGAAATCTTTATTTTATCATTTTTGATAATATCCTCTAAATAATGAGCCGTAGTTTGCCCTTCGATTGTAGCGCTTGTTGCAATTATAACTTCTTTTATGTTGTTACTTTTAATTCTCTTCACTAGAGAATTTATTAACAAATTTTTTTGATTATAATCTTCATTAGGATTTATTGTTCCTCCCAAAATATGAAAGTGGCCTTTAAATATGTCGGAAGAATCTATAACCCACATGTCTGCTAAATTTTCTACTACACAGATTTTGTCATAATTTTTTTTATTTTCTTCACAAATACATTTATTTTGAGATAACTTGAGGTTTCCACAACTGTCACAACGCATTATATTTTTGTAAACACCTGCTAAAGACTTGGCCAAAGGCTTTACCATGTTTTCCTTATTGTTTATTAGTTTTAAGATAATCCTTTTTGCTGATTTTGGTCCAAGACCCGGCAGTTTGGAAAATTGTTTAATAAGCTCTTCTATCTCTGGAATATGATGTACCATTTAAAAAGGAAGCTTTATATCAAAAGGTAAATTAGGCATTCCTGTTGCCTTGGCTATTTCTTCAGATGTTTTTTTTTTTAGTTTATTTTTTGCATCATTGTAAGCTGCAATTATAAGATCGTTTATAATTTCATCTTTTTCTTTTTTTGCATCTTTATCTACAAATATAGACTTCATTTCATAATCTCCTTTAAGAGTAACTTTGACAAGGCTTCCACCAGAAACACCCTCGACTTCAATATTTTTTAGATTTTCTTGAACCTCACTCATTTTTTCTTGCATTTTTTTTGCTTGGGATAACATATCATTAAAATTACTCATCTTTTTTTCCTATATTGGTCAAGTCTGCATCAGGAAATACGCTAAGCATTTCTTTAAATGTTTCACTATTCTTTTCCTGATCCAAAGTTTCTTTTTTTTTATCTAATTTTTCTTGAAAATAGGTCTTCAAATTTTCCTCTTTACTTAAAGTAATTATCCATCTTGTTTCTGTCCATTTGTGGAGGCATTGGGATAAATTTTTAATAAAATTTTTATTTAAATTCTCATTAAAGTTAATCTCAATTTTACCATTTTCAAACTTAGCAACTTTAACATTTCGTTCTAAATCATACTTTAGTTCAATTTCTTTTTTTTCTTCAGCAATTTTAATTAAATCTGCAAAAGAATTTATTTTAAAATTCTTGATCTCATCTAATTTTTTGAGAGGTTCATTTTTTGTAATTGTTTTTACTTGATCGACACTTTTGAGTTGATCTGCCGCAGTATTTCTTGATGCAATAGATTTGTTATTTTTTAATTCACTTTTATCTTCAGCAATATTTTTATTTTTTGTATTTTCTTTTAAATCTGTTTCTTTATGCATTTCATCAATTTCCTTTACGTGAATTAACTGAATAATATACATCTCAAGTGCAACATTTTCGTTGGAAACAGTATTTAGATCTTCAATAGTCTTCAAAGTTAATTGCCAAAATAAAGTTAGGTCTTGGATTTTTAATCCTTTGCATGCTTCCTCTATTAAACTTAATTCCGACTCGGATATAAATAGCTCTTTATCAATCGGACCAAGATTTATTCTTCTGCTAAATAAATAAATTAGTTCTAAAATATCATTTAAAAAATTTTTAGGATCAAGGCCTTCGTCAATTAATTCGCCTAAAATTTTTAAAGCTTTATCCTCGTTACCAGCAAATACATGTTGAAGCAATTTTATTGTTTTAGATTTATCTGCTAGACCTAGCATTTTTCTAACATCTATGTCTGTTATAGTTTCTGATGGTTTCAGGCTTTGAAAAATTAAAGCTCTATCCAATAATGATACAGCATCTCTCACGGAACCCTCTGAGGCTCTAGCCAATAAATGTAAAGCGTCATCTGATATTTTACCTTTTTCGATTTCTAAAATTTGTTTTAAGTGTTTTGTAATTTTATCTAAACTTACTCTTTTTAAATCAAATCTTTGGCATCTTGATAATATTGTAACCGGTATTTTTCTGGACTCAGTTGTAGCTAAAATAAACTTTAGTTTTTGCGGAGGTTCTTCTAAGGTTTTAAGCAAACCATTAAAAGCTTGTTTTGAAAGCATGTGAACTTCATCGATTATAAAAACTTTATATTTAGCACTGGTTGGATTATATTTCGAGCTCTCAATTAGTTCTCTTACATCATCAATTCCAGTTTTTGATGCAGCATCCATTTCAAGAACATCGATATGATTTGAGTTTTCTATTTCATTACAATGGTTGCATGGATCTTTTTGATCGCACAAATAATTATTATTTTTATTCTTTGTACAATTTAATGCTTTGGCTATTAGACGAGCTGTTGTTGTTTTTCCAACACCTCGAATACCCGTCAAAAGATATGCGTTGGGGGTTTTGCCTAGATTAATTCCATTTAAGATGGTTTCGGCTAAAACCTCTTGTCCCAGTAAATCCTTAAATACTTTCGGTCGATATTTTAAGGCTAAAATTTTAAATGTATTTTTATTTTCCATATCAGGAGACCAGACAACCCGCTTTCAAAAGTCCGTGCTGCTGTTTTTACACCCTGACACATTAAACATATCAAAATCGCCTGAATGGCCTCCAATTTATTATACCAACATAAAATTGAATTCTACAAGCGTTGAATTAGAATTTTTGTGGACTATTTTTTTTGTCTAAAAACCGATGCTTCGTAAACCCCTAAAATATTTAAACTTTCTGTGTGAAAACCCAATTCTTCTAAAGCTTTTTGAACCTGTGACTGTTCAATATGGCCCTCTAAATCTAAATAAAAGTTAGTTTGATCAAAAGTATTTTTTACAGAAAAACTTTCAAGCTTTGTTAGATTTACTTGATTAGTGGCAAATCCGCCCAAACATTTGTACAAGGCTGCGGGAATACTTTTCAATCTGAAAATACAAGATGTGATATATTTTTTACTTTTATCATACTCAGGTTGATTCACATTCTTTGACATTATAACGAAACGTGTAGTGTTTTGTGTTTCATCTTCAATATTTTTCATTAAGATTTTAAGATCATATATTTTTGCAGAAAGTCTTGAGGCAATTGCTCCGATTGATTTATCATTACTTTTTGAGAGATCTTTTGCTGATCCAGCGGTGTCGGCTGAAATAATAGTTTTAAATTTATTTTTAATAATAATTTTTTGACATTGATCTATGGCTTGCGCATGACTTCTTACAAACTTAATATCTTTAAGCTCTGCACCTTTCTTGACTAATAAATTATGCTCAACTTTTTGAAAATGTTCTGCATGTATCTGTAATTTGTATTTTGGGAGCAAATAGTGAATATCAGCTACTCTTCCTGCTAAAGAATTCTCTATAGGTATTATAATTTTATAATCTTCATTATCATAAGCTATCTTAAAGGTTTCCTCAAAAGTGGGACATGCTTTTATTTCTGATCCTGGAAAAATTTCTTCACTTGCTATATGTGAATATGCACCCATTTCACCTTGGAATGCAATTTTAGCCTTACCCATTATTTCTCCATAATTTTTTTAATTTTTATTAAATCTTTCTGTGTATCTACGCTAAGTGGTTTAGTTTTAGTAAAACCAACATGAATTTTCATTTTGTTCTCTAAGGCTCTCATTTGTTCTAATTTTCTCTCAATCTCTAATTTACTTCTTTTCAAGTTTACATATCTTATTAAAGCTTCTTTAGTAAAGCCATAAATTCCGATATGATGGTAAATATACTTGCTTTCTTTTGCTGCATCCTCTCTTTTAAAATCAATCGCTTCGAAAAAATCTGAATTTTCAATGCTTTCTTTTGTTATTACCTTAACAATATTTTTATCATTAACCTCTAATTGACTTTCTAGAGTAGATGCTAAAGTTGCAATATCACATTTTTTTTTATTTAAATAATCTTTTAATTTAATAATATCTTTAGCATTTAAATTTGGCATATCACCTTGCAAATTAATAATAAACTCTGGTTTATTAGAAAAAAATTTATTAAACCCTTCAAAAACTCTATCTGTACCTGTCTCATGAAAATCTTTTGATAGAAAAGACTTTCCTCCATAATTTTCTACTAATTCAAAAATGGCTTTATCTGGTGTAACAACTAAAACCTCACCGATACTCGATCTGATTGCCAAATCATAAACGTGTAATATCATTTCTTTTTGATTGATGAGTTTTAATGGTTTGTCAGGAAGTCTTTGAGCCTGGAGTCTGGATGGTATTATGATGACGGTGCTACTCATAAAAATTAATGCGTCTCAAGGACGCAATAATGCTAAATTTATTTAAAGTTTTTTTTATCAACTCGTGATATATCTATACTTTAATTACCAAATTTATGAACGGTTTTGAAATAAATAAAATAGTTGCATCAATTATACTTGGGGTTTTGCTAGTTTTTGGAGTTGGTAAATTTACTGATTTTCTTTTCTTTGTAGAAAAACCTGCTGAACCTGCTTACACAGTAGAGGCTCCTGTTGTAAAAACTGTAAGCTCATCTGGATCTTCTGGAGCCATTGATATAGCTAAATTGCTATCGATGGGATCAGTAGAACATGGTCAAAAGGTATTTAAAAAATGTAGCGCATGTCACGTCGTTGCAAAGGGAGGAAAAAATAAGATTGGGCCTGTTCTTTACGGTGTTATGGGAAGAAAATCCGGAGCAATATCAGATTATAAATATTCAAAAGCTTTAATAGCTCACGCTAAAACTTGGTCATACGAGGAAATGAATTTATATCTAATTAAACCTCAAGCACACATTAAAGGAACTAAAATGGCTTTTGCCGGATTAAAAAGTGAAAAAGATAGAGCGTCGGTAATGCTCTATATGAACAGCATGAGTGATAAACCGATCCAAAACCCTTAGGATTATTTAAAACACCATTCAATTATACTTTTCTGAGCGTGAATTCTATTAAATGCCTGTAACCAAACAACCGATTGTTTTCCATCCATAATATCACTCGTAACTTCCTCATCTCTACTCGCGGGTAAACAATGCATGAAAATAGAGTCTGGTTTAGCGTAACTCATAAGTTTTTTATTTACTTGAAATTTTCTTAAGGCTTTTTTCTTAGTATTTTTGTTACCTTTATCGCTCATTGAAATCCATTTATCAGTCATTATGCAGTCAGCTCCCTCGACAGCTTTAAGAGGATTATCAGTTATTAAAAGTTTACATTTATTTTTTTTCGCAAAATTAATTATTTTTTTATCTGGTTGATATTTTTTGGGACAAGCAATATTTAGTTTAAATTCAAAGCTTGTGGCTGCCTCAATAAATGAGTTAGCGACATTGTTTCCATCACCAATCCAAGCTATAGTTTTTCCTTTTATTTCACCTTTCAGCTCTTCGAAAGTAAGAATGTCAGACATCACTTGGCAGGGATGACCTTTGTCTGTAAGTCCATTGATAATAGGAATCTCTAAATATTTTTTAAATTCATCAACATTTTTATGTAAATCTGTTCTTATCATTAGAATGTCTGCATATTGAGATAAAACTTTTGCTGTATCTTTTATGGTTTCATCACCTTTTCCATAATGAAATTCGTCCTGATTTAGAATTATTGATGAACCTCCTAATTGTTTAACTGCTAAGTCAAATGATATTCTGGTTCTTGTCGATGTTTTTTCAAAAATCATAATCATAGTTTTTCCATTAAGAGGTTGATCTTCATCTGGCTGCGAGTGAGGTTTTTTTCCTCTTTCAGATTTTCTTTTTTTTGCTTTATCTATGATTGATCTAAGTTCATCTCTTGATAAGTCCGATATATTTATAAAATTTTTCATAAGTTACTTTCCTGATTACAGGTATTTCTAATAATTTTAATTGCTAAATCTATCTCTTGTTTTCTTACATTTAAAGGAGGTAAAATTCTAATAACATTTTCACCCGCTTTAATAGTAAGTAATTTGTTTTTTTCTAGTTCTTTTATAAACTTAGTTTGATCTCCGTGAAGTTGCAAGCCCAGTAGCAAGCCAATTCCTCTAACCTCTTTTATTATTTCTGGATAATCTTCTTTAATTTTTTTTAGTTCAACCATGAAATATTTAGATATTTTTTGAACATTTTTTAAGAAGCCTTTTTTAAAAATTAAATCCATTACTGCATTGCCTACACTCATAGCAAGAGGATTGCCTCCGAAAGTACTACCGTGGGATCCTGCTGTTAAAGTAGACGCTACTTTCTTATTCATTAAAACAGCTCCTAAAGGAAAGCCGCCCCCAATTCCTTTGGCAATAGGTACAATATCAGGTTTTATTTTGGCGTAATCAAAAGCAAAGAATTTTCCTGATCTTCCTACTCCACACTGAACCTCATCTAAAATTAATAATATTTTTCTTTTGTTGCAAATTTTCCTTAATCCCTTCAAACACCACTCAGGTATAACTTTTATGCCTGATTCACCCATGGCTGTTTCGCACATAATTGCTGCTGTATTTTTGGTGATTGCTTTTTTTAAACCATTGTGATCACCAAATTTAAAATGATCAAAACCAGGTACTTTGGGTCCAAATCCTTCGGTCATTTTTTTAGAGCCGCTTGCAAATATTGCTCCCAAAGTTCTTCCGTGAAATGAGTTTTTAATACAAAGAATTCTATTTTTGTTAGGTTTTCCAATTGCATAGAAGTATCTTCTAGCTGCTTTAATAGCAGCCTCTGTTGCTTCGGCTCCACTATTTTGAAAGAGCACGTAGTCAGCAAAAGTTTTTTGTGTCAATCTTTTGGCAAGTTTTTCACCTTCGGGAATAATAAAAGCGTTAGAGACATGCCAAACTTTTTTAGTTTGCTTGTTGATTGCTTTAGATAAATATGGATTAGAGTGCCCAAAAGAATTAACGGCTATTCCTTGGACAAAATCTAGGTATTTTTTTCCATTGGTCGAATATAAATAACTCCCCTTTCCTCTTTTAAAAGCTATTTTCCTTCTATTATAGTTTTTGACTAAATGACTCATTGATCAAGATTTAATTTTATATCCTTTTTTGTAAAGCTGATAAGAAATAAACCAAAAAAGTATTGCTAATATACTAAGGTATATCGACCCTATTAGGATCGAACCATCGGACTTTTCTAAAAAACTATATCTAAAACCATCAATCATGTAAAAGAAAGGGTTGCATTTACTGATAGTTTGAAGAAAACCTGGTAGCTTTTCGATCGTATAAAAAGTCCCTGATAAAAATGACAATGGTACAATGAAAAAATTTGTAATTGATGCCATGTGATCAAATTTTTCAGCCCATAAGCCTGCGATTATACCAATTGAGCCTAGAATAAATGATGAGATAAAAGTGTAAAAGATTAAAGAAGAATAACTTTTAATTTCTATATCCACTAGAAAGTAAAAAACTAATAATGAAAAAGCACCAATCATAAAACTTCTAGTTGTGGCAGCTAAACTTATTGCAAATGTAACCTCGCCTGGTGAGAGTGGCGCATACATTATATCAACAATATTTCCTTGAATTTTCCCGATCATAAATGACGACGAAGAGTGTGAAAAAGATTGTTGTATAATTTGCATTGCAATCAATCCTGGCGCGAGAAAGTTTATAAAACTTACACCAAGCACATCTGATCTTTCATTGCCAATTGCAACTGAAAGAACCAGTAAAAACAAAAGAGATGAAACAATCGGAGATAGAAGAGTTTGAATCCAAACAATAAGAAATCTTAAAACCTCCTTCTTATAGAGTGTCCAAAATCCAACCCAATTAATCTGACCAAATCTTCTTACGCCAATTTTATATTTTGTGCTTATTTCAACCATACGTAGTCTTATAACTTCAAAAAATAAATTTTCTGTGAAAAACTTTTTTTTTTAGCAAATTTTTAACTATTTTATTTTTACACTACTAAATAATGTAATAACTTGGAATATGAAAACTATATGTAGTTTTCAACTTAAATGAGCTGGACCCAAGAAAGAGAAGAAAAACTAAAAGAACTTTGGAAAAAGGGGCACACAGCCAGTCAAATTGCTGAAATCCTCGGTGGAACAACTAGAAATGCTGTTATCGGTAAGGCCCATAGGCTTAAACTAGCAGCCAGAGCGGCATCAAAAACATCAAGAATAGTAAAAAAAGAAGCGTCTGAGAGCAGCAATAATAAAGATGAAAAATTTGTAAGCAGAAAAGCTAGGTTTAAGTCTTTAATTTTAGATAAAAATTTTGAACCTGAAAGTCCTAAATCTTTGGAACAGCTTGATGATAAAGACTGTAGATGGCCCATAGGACATCCTGATGAAAAAAATTTTTACTTTTGTGGAAGAACTCCTGTGGAAGGCTTTTCATATTGCAAGCTTCATGTTTTGTATGCTTTTCAGCCTAAAAATCAAAAAGAAGATCTCATCGATAAAGAGGATGACGTTCCAGATTTTATAGAGAAAAAAGTAAAAACCGCTAAATAATCTTTTTAATAAAACCTTAACAATACTTTAATATAATAATCAGGAGAAAAAATATGAATAAAATAACTATAAAATATCTTAAATGGACAAGTACGTTTTTAACCTTATTTGGAATATTAGCATTCTA
>Ga0111541_10000517_pt1 | contig 12588 bp, 6 predicted proteins | sample Knorr_S7_td_DCM__FD_83039 | JGI IMG/M metagenome (GOLD analysis project Ga0111541, IMG submission 83039) | Marine microbial communities from Southern Atlantic Ocean transect - Knorr_S7_td_DCM_ad_131m_LV_B (version 2) (version 2) | ecosystem: Environmental > Aquatic > Marine > Oceanic | place...
ATACCTGCTAAAATATCGGATACTAAATAAGACTGGAAAAGTAGAGGTACTTGCTCCGGCGTCTCAACCAATGGCCATAGGCGCTAATATGGATACTGATCATTTATCACTAACGACTGCTTCAATATTAATTATACTAATTGGCCTAGGAATATCAGCAACAGTGTACGGCTACTTGCGACTGATGATCAAAACAATGTCCTCAAGAGCATCTCGAACAAAGTCTTCTCTCGAAGTCATCATGCACTCACTAAGTGCAATTACCGCAATAATGACCGGGTACTTCATTTTTAGCTTAATAACCTTCTATTATCCATCTACCTTATACGGCATTGTCTTAGCTGGAATATCGATACTCATTCTAGAAATATTGCTTGAATCAATAAACAAACGTGCTGCGTCACTTAGAAGCGCCCTTACTTCTCCTGTTATAGAGGCTTTTGACTCTATAGCAAGTAATAGCATCAGTGATAACAATGGCTTAACCAACGGCACTGAATCTGAACCTGAAGCCGAAGTCGAAGATCTTGTTTTAAGAGAAGCAGAACTAGGAAATTTAGATTCTGAAGACAAAGAAATGATCAAATCTATTTTAGAACTAAATGACACTACCGTAAGAGAAATAATGATTCCTAGGCTTGATATGGTAGCTGTAGACATAGATTCTGAAATGTCTTCAATTATTGAAACCGTCATATCCAGCGGCCATACACGAATACCGGTATACCAAAACAGCCATGATGAAATCATGGGAATAATCCATTCCCATGATTTATTACTGCTAACACAAAAACCAGACGAACCGTTCAATGTGAATGACCACATACGCCCCGCCCACTTTATTCCAGAATCAAAACTAGTGGATGACCTTATAACTGAATTGCAGGAAAATGCTATTCAGATGGCTATAGTAGTTGATGAATTCGGTGGAACAGAAGGACTAGTAACAATGGAGGATTTACTGGAGGAAATAGTAGGAGAAATAGAAGACGAATTCACCAAAAACAATAATCCTGAAATAGTAAACCTACAAAATGGAGAAGCTATCGTAAATGCAGCGGTTCCTATTGATGACATAGCAAAGATGTTCAATATAGAAGTGGACGACTTTGGGGTGGACACCCTCGGAGGATACGTATTCCAGCAGTTAGGACACATTCCTGCCATGGGGGACATAGTAAATACTGAGACATGCAGTATCCAAGTCATATCAGTCCTAGGTAGACGCTTGAGGCGTTTAAGAATTAAGCCTAAATCTCCGGAAGAAATACTAGAACAAACATCATAGTTAATCGAATATGCTGTCCAACCCGACCAAATCCGCATTCACTATCATACGCTTATCATACTTAAGCCTCGGGTAACAAGTTACTATATGTAGGGTTGAACCGTCAGACTGATAGATTTCAAAATCTGCTTCCTCCACTATGGAAATAGAGCTCACCCTATATATGAATCTATTAGAATCATTTTCTAGTATCACATTAATGTTGTTGTCGTTGTTTAATTCATTTTCAAGTTTGGGGATGTCCCACAATACAGCACCCTCTCTAGTGAAAGGACTTTCCAGATGACCAAATAGCCACACTGCTCCTTGTTCGCCAGGATTCACACTAGTTGGCAGATGTCCTACCACATTCTTTGGATTAGCATAATAAGGTTCTTTTTCATCATCCATTAAAACCAACGGTTCTACATCTGATGCAAGATCTATAGCTGGAATAATAATAGTGTGCGAAGCGGACATACTCCCTGAAGACTTGCCTTCAATCACCATATAATCGGTCGTATCTAGATCTGAATACACCGGATTAAATTGAGCTGGTAAGCTCCAATCCTTTGAATAGCCTAGATTATCATTGTTTCCATAGGAATAAGATCCATAAGAAGGTATCAGTAAATCATCAATGGTATTCTCATTAAACGGAATCCAGAGAATAAAAGCGACCGCTAATAATATTATCCCCAATGTTATTAATGAGGCGGATATTTTACGAAACGTAGATCTTTTACGCCGTAGGAGATCATCATAACCAGTTAACAATAGTTACCTCCGATCAACAGTGCAGGAACATCGCAACAATTATCTACTCCGTGGAGCTCCGCCGGAGTTTATAGGTTCATTTAGATGTATGTCTCCATTGCGGATTTTGATGTTAAATCCACAATTCGGGTTGATGCACACCCAAGCCTTGTAATGTACCGCTGCACCTTGTCCACCATAGTCAGATAGCGGCACCAATATACCAGTTTCACATTGCATACATTTAGGCATTTGAATCCCCTCCACTACACGTTCCTCCCAAATTCAATTATGTGAGTATAACACCCGGTTTTCCTGTTCTGAACAAGGTCAGGTCAGAAATTCTTATTCCAAGAAATCTCTTAATTTTCGAGACCTAGTAGGATGTCTTAATTTCCTCAAAGCCTTCGCTTCAATTTGCCTAATTCTTTCACGGGTAACACCAAACTCTCTGCCTACTTCTTCTAACGTTCTGCCTCTGCCATCTTCAAGTCCAAATCTTAATTGAAGGACTCTGCTTTCTCTTTCAGTCAATGTATCTAATACCTCACTGACCTGTTCCTTGAGTAATTGGAAGGAAGCAGCATCGGCTGGAGCTGGAGCATTCCTATCTTCGATAAAGTCTCCTAAATGTGAGTCTTCTTCTTCTCCAATAGGAGTTTCTAGAGAAACTGGTTCTTGAGAAATTTTAAGGATTTCCTCTACTTTTTCTGGTCCAATTTCCATAGCTAATCCGATCTCTTCAGGAGTAGGTTCTCTCCCGTATTCCTGCAATAGTCTTCTGTGCTGTCTCATCAATTTATTAATAGTCTCAACCATATGAACCGGAATTCTTATGGTGCGCGCCTGATCCGCGATAGCCCTAGTGATAGCCTGTCTGATCCACCACGTAGCATATGTACTAAATTTATATCCTTTTCTGTAGTCAAATTTTTCCACCGCCCGAATCAGCCCTATGTTTCCTTCTTGAATCATATCTAAAAGAGCCATTCCTCGGCCTATATATTTCTTAGCCACGCTAACAACTAACCTCAGATTAGCTTCGGTTAAATGAGATTGCGCATTGTTACCATTAATGTTTAGTTTTCTAAAGTAACCACTAGCCAATTTTTCTTGACTAGGATCAATATCTGGCAAACTAAATCCATTAGCATCATAAGAGAAGGCTTCTAGTTGACTCAGATTTGAATCCCTAAATCTCCCTTCATCATAAACAGATTCAGGTATTAGCCAAGTGTTAAGAGACAAATCAACCATCAGTTCGTAGATCATTTCAGAAGATGTTTTGGTCTCAACGACCGGTGTCTCTTCATCAGATTCTTCTACCTCTTCTACATCTTCCTCTGAGTCGACTTCCCCAGTGATAACTTTCTTATAAAGTTCTTCTATCCTAGAAACCCCTAGTTTGTCGACCATCAATTCTTTGAATTCATCAGTGACGGTACCATCAATAGCATCTCTAAATGTATCGTTATTAATCAAATTTGGTAAAGTCCAATCATCATCATCTATTTCCAGAACTTCACCTAGTGCATTGATTAGTGGTTGAGCCATAATAATCTTGTTAAGGAAAGTTTTAGTAACTGACCAGCTTTGTTCCCCGGTGATATTAAATTTGGAATCATATATCACCCCTGGTTTGATGGTTGAAACTGTGGGAGAAGAGTTCTCTATTGTAATTTGTCCCAAAGCTAAACGAGTCTTCCTCAAATGCTTCTGACCTTCTATTTTACGAGCTAAATCTTTCTCATCTTGCGCTTTTAGCAAGCCCACTCGCCCAATTTCTCTAAGATACATACGAACTGGGTCGTCAAGAACTTCTAGATTTTCTGTCTCTGCATCCCAGTCAGTTTCCTCATTTTCCACTTCAGCCAAATCGCTATCAGTAGGATCTGCCCCTAATTCCCGATTAACATTCCACTGGAATTGTGAAACTACAGCACCAGTGTCTTCCTGAACGGTAGATTCATCTTCGATGTCAGTTTTAGATCCACCAACAGTGGTATCAATAATCCCTGTTAAATCAGTTGAAGATCTAGCACCTCCACTGTCGTCGTCCATGAAATCTTCTGGTTCCATACCTTGATCTCGTATTACCATTTAGCAAACCTTCTCTTTCTAAATTTATATATCTCGCAATTTGTTCGTTTGATTATACTTAATTCTCTCATTAGTCTTCAATATTGACTCTGACTGACTGTCAAAATCAGTAAATGCTTCCTGAGAAAACATAAGTTCTTCCTCAGACTTAATATTCTTTAAATATCTATCTTCCAATCGATTAATCGTTTGTCTCAATGCTTGCCCTTGATCTGGGATATTCATAGGAGGAACATTCTGAGCATTGATATAACTAATTGCATTAAGAACCTCTCCAGATTCTATTTTAGCTAATTCTGTTTCTCTGTTTTGACTGATCATGGATAGAATAGTTTTATTCTCTGGTACGTTGAAATATTCTTCTTTGATGTGTTCCATGTAAGACTCTTTGTTTGGTACGTTAAGTAAAATCTTCAAGCAAAAGGCTTCTAAAGGATCATTTGATATATAGTTATCTGCATTATCTGCTATCTCGACTTCCCTTTGATATCTAGGTCCTCGGCTAGTTTGTTTTTCTCTTGCGTTTCTTAGTGCCGCTAATAATGTTGTCTCTTTCACTTCAAGATATTCTCTTAAAGATTCCACATATTCTTCTTGCTCAATTGGGTCAGAAACTGAAAATATAATCGGGGCGAGAGATTCCACTAACTGAGTCTTTGACCTAGCATCATCTTTGCCATGCATGTCTCCTAATGATTCCATCAAAAACGAGAACATTGGCTTAGCATGTTCCACAATTTTGTCCCATTCTTCGGTAGACCGATTGATTACGTCATCAGGGTCCTCACCGTTAGGCATAGATGCGATTTTTATTACGGGATTTTTACTAGACCTTAAAATGTCTCTGGAATTGCGTTTTGCTACCGCACCATTTTGAAACACCTTCCAGGAAGAATCTAAATTCCTAATTGTTGCCTGTTGACCTGCTGCGTCAGAATCAAGAGCCATGATCACATTTTCTGCCATTACTTTAATCTGATCTACTTGGTAGCTAGTTAAAGCAGTTCCCATTGAAGCAACTACATTGGAATACCCATGTTTATGGGCCCTAATTGCATCCATATAACCTTCAACTACAACCACCGTATTATCTTTCTGTATCGTTCGGTAAGCTTTATCAATTCCGTAAAGAATTCTACTTTTATCAAATATAGGAGTTTGCGGAGAATTTAGATATTTAGGTTGTCGATTATCTAGAGTCCGCGCTCCGAAACCTGCTATATCTCCATTTCTGATACGAATAGGAATCATCAATCTGCCTCTAAACACTTCTGAGAGCTGACCCATATCATTGCGTCTACAAATTCCAGCCGATATCAGATCTTCATCCTTATGCCCGATGTCTAATAATCGGTTAGTGAGAGTCTTGTTATCAGAAAGACTAAATCCTAAGCCGAAACTCTCTATAGTGTCAGAATCTATGTTGCGGTTGGACAAATATTCCATCACACCTTTGCCCTGAGGGCTTAGTAAGGTCTCGGAGAAAAACTCGCTGGCAATCTGGTTAATTGATTTCAGGGTCGAAGAAGTTTCTTCTTGTTCTTTATCTCTAGCTCTCAAGACAACGCCAGTTTCGTCTGCTAGTTGTTGCAAAGCAGCGGAAAACTCGAAATTTTGCACTTTCATTACAAAATTAAAAACATCACCACCATCCGCACACGCCCCAAAACATCTCCAGGTTTGCTTATCAGGGAAAACATAGAAGGATGGCGTCTTTTCTTGATGAAACGGGCAATTAGCTTTAAAGTTTTGACCTGACTTCTGCAAGGTCACGTGCTTGGAAACATATTCGACTAAATCTATCTTATCTTTAATATCACTGATTTGAGTCAAATCCACCACCATCACAGATTAGTTATAGGAGCTCAATAACTAATTATACCATGCTACCTCTCCACAAAACATAATTTACGTTATGCATATTAGATATGCATTTATTTTTTAGCAATTCGTACTTAATTAGCTGCAAGCATACTCAATTATTCGTAATAAGGCTATATTATTAACTAATATCGTACTCAATTGGAAATATATTTACGGAATAATGCCATCAAAGTAACGGATTCAGTTGACAATCGTCGTCTAACTTTCATAAAATTGAGATTCTAGGTTAGCTTTAAGGCTGACCTTGTTTTGGATATAGGAGTGGTACTCCTGATATTGAATAGTTCCCGATAAACGTAAGAGGAGGAAGTATGAATCATTCAATACATGGCATCAGAAGATTATTTTTGATGTCAGCTCTATTGATGGCGTTAGCTGCTTTCGTTGTGGCATGCGGAGGTTCTAGTGAACCTGCAGCATCAGCACCTGCAGCATCTGAACCTGCAGCATCAGCACCTGCAGCATCAGCACCTGCAGCATCAGAACCTGCAGCACCATCAGAACCAACAGCAGTCCCTGCTGTGCAACCAACTGTCGCACCTGCGAAAGCAGAACCTGCAAAAGACAGTGTAGTAGTAGTGATCAACTCAGAACCATCTGATCCAGATCCATGGAAAGCTACTACTTTATTCCCTAACCAATTGGCTCAGAACATAACTCAGCCAATATCATTTCTTGGCCCAGACTTCGTGGATCAGCGAACAGTAGGATTCACCGGATGGGAAATGAAAGACGGGGGAGCAACTTGGATTCTTAACCTAGCTGAAGGATTAGAATTCCACAACGGAGAGCCTTGGAATGCTGAAGCAGCCAAATACTCTCTAGACTACCTCGGTAGCTGTGTTGACTGCGGACCTTATGGTCAGGTTGGCGCTTCTAGCGGTGAAGTCATAGATGAATACACTGTTGCATGGAATCTGGAGAATGCAAATCCAGCTCTTCCACGATTCGGTCAATTCACTATCTTTAGGGCACCTGTAGACCACGCCGAAAATGATGGAGAAGCACAAGCTGCTAGCGGACACGTAGTAGGTTGGGGACCATACAAATACGGCGAATGGATTCGAGGTGAAAAATACACCATCAATCGATGGGATGATTACCCTGCAAACAATTCATTCATGAGTCAGGCCGGTACTATAAACACCGCTGAATATGTATGGAGAAGTGAAGAAACTGTTCGTTCTGCAATGATTCAAGCCGGTGAAGCAGACATTGCCTGGGGCATGGCTGGTGACATGGCTGAAGAATTAGAAAACAGTGATCATGGTGGATGGGTAAAAATTGTATCTGGTGAGGTTAATACCTTAGACGTAGATACTATCTGGCACCCAGAACTCAAAAAGCTGAAAGTTAGACAAGCAATCGCTCATTCAATAGACTGCGAAGAAATCGCATTAGCTCTATTTGGTGAACAAAGCCGATGCTCCAGTGGTCCTAACGGTATCCCTGGAACTCTCGGAGTCAACGAGACTAACTGGAAGCCCAAATACACTTATGATCCAGCAAAAGCTAAGGCATTATTAGCTGAAGCTGAATACAATCCAGACAATCTAATCAACTACTGGACCCGATCAGGACGATGGGCGAAAGACGTTGAATTAGCTGAGTCATTAGGTATCTACTTCCAGCAGGCTGGACTCAACATAAAAATTAACATTGTTGAATCTTCCATATGGAACAAATACCACAAAGCTGGACCAGCTCACATTTATAGCGCTGCTATAGACGAGGGCAAGAGTCATGAAGAAGCTGTTGAACTAGTACATGCCGGTGAACCACCAGCAGACCCTGGTGTATCTCCAGGCTTAGTATACTTCGCTCCTGGTGGAGAGTACTTTGACTTTGGTCGACAGATCAAGTTCTACATGAACTGTGCTTCGGTACGATCTTCTAACTGTGACGCAGACACTCATAATCTAGGCCAGAGAGCTATTGCAGCTTCTGGTGACGAGAGACGAGATCTAATGGAACAGGTATATGACGTCTTCACCGACAGGCTATACCAGATTCCAGTAATGGAAATCGTTTCAGTATGGGGCGTTAACAAGGACTTAGACTTCACCAATATGCCTGGTGGACGAAGAATTCTAATTAATACTGCACACTTTAGATAACCACCTAGAGTTTTAAAACTCTAGCCTGGTAATCAAAACCCGGTTTACCGTAATGGTAAACCGGGTTTTTTACGTCATATCATTAGCATTATTACGAAATTCGTGACATTATTAGGAATAAGACTAATTTTGAATATAGTATCTAGCCTATATTATATGCATAACGAATACACGATTTATTACTATAACTTGTTAAATATTAACGATTATTATTTACATATAGCTCTTAATTTAAAAATACTTAACGATATTCGTCTTTAATAATTTCTTATGTAGCTTATTCCGTCGTAATTGTAAAATTTACACATTGACAAATAACATATCGCTTCCCTAAACTGTCCTCTTATTAACCTAGCTTCCAATGTATGGGCAATTCCTGCATTGTAAGACTAGAGAAAAACGTTTTACATGTAAGGAGGAAACCTGTGAAGCATTTATCAAGAACAGGCATTAAGCGTATAGCTTTGATGTCACTATCATTGATGCTACTTTCTGCTTTCATAGTTGCCTGCGGCGGTGGGGATGAAGCTCCGGCTTCAGCACCTGCAGCAGCAGCCCCGGCAGCAGCAGCGCCGGCAGCAGCGGAACCAGCTAAAGAAGCACCAAAAGCAGCAGCAGCTCCAACTGCAGTACCTGCAGTTAAGCCTACTGTGGCTCCGGTAGCAGCAACGGTTGCAAAAGACAGTATAGTAGTGGTGATTAACCAAGAACCTACTGAACCTGATCCATGGATGTCAACCACGCTGTATCCTAACCAAGTGATACACAACATCTCACAACCTTTTTCATTCTTAGGTCCTGACTTCGTAGATACACCTACGGCGGGATTCAGCGGATGGGAAATGAAAGATGCCGGTAAGACTTGGGAACTACACCTAAATGAGGGAATGGAATTTCATAACGGTGAAGCATGGAATGCAGAGGCTGCAGCCTACAATATTGACTATCTAGGTAGTTGTATTGAGTGCGGACCTTATGGACAAGTCGGTGACTCGCACGCTGATGTAATTGATGACTACACAGTGGAGTGGCATATCGACAACGGGCACCCAGCTTTAGCAAGATTCGCCCAGTTCAGCATATTCAGAGCTCCTGAAGATCATGCCGAACATCTTGGTGAATCCCAAGCAGCTAGTGGTCACACTATTGGCTGGGGACCTTACCAATTCAAAGAATGGATCAAGGGTGAAAAATTCATCATTGAAAAATTCGACGACTACAACGCTGATAACAGCGTCTTCCTAAACCAGGCTGGAACCATAAATACTGCTGAGTATGTATGGAGAAGTGAAGAAACTGTTCGATCAGCTATGATTCAGACCGGTGAAGCTGACATCGCATGGGGCATGGCTGGCGACATGGCTGAAGATCTAGAAAACAGTGATCATGGCGGATGGGTGAAAATCGTATCTGGTGAAATTAACACCATTGACGTTGATACCATCTGGCATCCTGAACTGAAGAAGCTAAAAGTTAGACAAGCTCTAACTCATGCTATCGACTGCGAAGAATTGGCTCTCGCCCTATTTGGTGAAACAAGCCGATGCTCCAGTGGTCCTAACGGCATTCCAGGAACCATCGGTGTTACCGAAACTAACTGGAAGCCCAAATATCCATATGATCCAGCAAAGGCTAAACAATTGCTAGAAGAGGCTGATTACAATTTTGATAATCAGATCAACTACTACAGCCGATCTGGTCGTTACGCTAAAGACGTTGAGCTATCCGAATCCCTAGGCATTATGTGGGATCAAGCTGGCATAAACGTAAAAATCAACATTGTTGAGCCTAGCGTATGGACTAAGTATCACAAAGCTGGACCAGCAGTTGCTTACAAGGAAGCATTAGCTGCAGGACAGACTCACGAAGAAGCTGTTGCTACAGTTCACGCAGGTGAACCACCAGCAGACCCAGGTGCTTCACCTGGCTTAGTATATTTCGCTCCTGGCGGAGAATACTTTGACTTCGGCCGTCAAATTAACTACTACATGAACTGTACTTCAGTTCGCTCATCCAACTGTGATGCTGACTCCCACACATTGGGTCAGAAAGCTCTAGCAGCTGGCGGTGATGAAAGAAGGAAACTCATGGAAGAAGTTTATGAAGTGTTCACAGATAGACTCTATCAGATTCCTGTTATGGAAATAGTAGCTGTCTGGGGAGTTAATAAGGATCTAGACTACACCAATATGCCTGGTGGACGAAGAATTCTAATTAATACTTCTCACTTTAAATAGCCTACTAGGTTAATTTAACCCCCCTTACTGAATTCAGTAAGGGGGGTTTTTCTATTCTTGGAGTAGCTCTAATCTTGCAGATAGGGACTCAAACTCATTCCAAAGAGCTTCATATTCCTTCTTGAGAGTTTCGTATTTTTCACTCACATCATTGAGTGCATCAGAGGTCTCAAAATTACTTGGATCAGCAAACAAGATTTCTAATTCAGATATTTCAGTATCTTTGCGAGCCAGTTGATTCTCTAACTGACGAACATTCTTATACAATTGCTGGGATTCTTTAGCAGATGATTGATTCACTTTCGCAGGTTCATTCTCGCGAATTTTCACGTTGTTATTGTTTGCTACTAAGCTTTCTTGGTTTTCTTTACGGTACAAATATTCTGAATAAGTGCCGTTGTACACTGTAACTATGCCATTTTCAATATCGATAATCTTGTTAGCAATTTGATGAATCAAACCTCGGTCATGAGTTATAAAACATAGGGTTCCTTCATAATCTTGAAGCGCATCGGATAAAATCTCCCTAGAAGCAATATCCAGATGATTTGTAGGCTCGTCCATAAATAACAAATTACTTGGATCTAGGAGTAGTTTTGCCAATGCAACTCTAGCTTTCTCTCCTCCTGACAAGACCGAAATAGGTTTATATATGTCGTCGCCTCGAAACAGAAATCCTCCTAATATGTTCCTAACCTCTTGGTCATTAACTATCTCAGAAATACGTCCAACTTCTTCTATAATAGTATTTGAAGGATTCAGGAGTTCCAGCAAATGCTGAGCATAGTAACCTTCAATCACGTTATGACCTAAAACTCTATTACCACTGTCAAATTCGAGTGCTTCAGCCATTATTTTGAGCAAAGTAGACTTACCTGCTCCGTTTGGACCTACCAAGGCAACTTTATCCCCTCGATTCAGCACTAAACTAAGTTTGTCATATATCTGATTAGTACCATACGATTTACTCATATGCTCCAATTTGATCACGTCATAACCACTCCGAGGGGCAGCAGGGAAAGTGTAGTGTACTTTTTTGACTGTTCTTGGGATAACTACTTTTTCTATCTTTTCTAACGCCTTTAATCTACTTTGCACCTGGCTGGCTTTACTGGCTGTATATCTGAATCTGTCCACAAATTTCATTTGCTTAGCGATATGCTTTTCCAAACGAACTGCTGTTGCTTCCTTCAATTTAATCGATTCTTCTCTATATTCAACATAGTCTTCGTAAGTACCTTTCTGGAACACGATTTCATCAGGCTCAATTGCCAATATACTTGTGGCCACAGAATTCAAAAACACCCGATCATGTGAAGTAACAATTACAGCCCCTTTAAAGGTGTGTAGATATTTTTCAAACCATATATTAGAGGCCAGGTCCAAATGATTGGTAGGTTCGTCTAGCAATAAAATATCAGGGTCTTTAAACAATAATTTACTCAAAGAAGCCCGCATAACCCAACCACCGCTGAATTCATTCAGTTTTCTAAAAAAGTCGGACTCAGAGAATCCTAAGCCTGACAAAATTCTTTCGGCTTCATGCCTGTCAGTATCATGACTTAAATCCTCTATTCTCTCACTCAATTCCGTTATTCTTGAAAACAATTGCGTTTGTCTTTCTGAGTTTTCCTCTTTAGCGAAGAACATCTGTAAATCAGTAAGTTCTAGTTTCAGGGCATCCAGTTCTTCTGGTTCATCCAATACTTCTTCGATCAATGTACGATCAGAGAAGTCGAAATTATCCTGTTTTAAATATCCTACATTAATATCTTTTTTAACAGTTATAGTCCCTTCATCAGGATTCATTTCGTTGGATATGATATCCATTAATGTGGACTTACCTGATCCATTAGCGCCGATCAAAGCTATTCGGTTTCCTGCTACGGCAGTCAGGGACAAACCCTGAAATAACACCCTATCTCCATAGGATTTACTTATGTTATTTAGAACAAGCATCTTTCAATTACTTCTTTTATAATAAATTACGCATTAGATTTTAATACTTTTATTGATCTCATGTTACAACTTTGGCTGACTTATCCATGCTAAATAAACCCTTTGGGAATTCCCAAAGGGTTTATTTACGAATAACGTCATATACGAAATTTATTCTTACGTTCTGCTAATTATATATTATTTATAAGCTACTTAAGTTGACAAAAAGTTCACTTTATTCTACGCTTACCGTTACACAGAGCTTGAGTGCGCTACTAAGCGTAGTGGC
>Ga0111541_10000519_pt1 | contig 12550 bp, 10 predicted proteins | sample Knorr_S7_td_DCM__FD_83039 | JGI IMG/M metagenome (GOLD analysis project Ga0111541, IMG submission 83039) | Marine microbial communities from Southern Atlantic Ocean transect - Knorr_S7_td_DCM_ad_131m_LV_B (version 2) (version 2) | ecosystem: Environmental > Aquatic > Marine > Oceanic | place...
AAAAACAAAGCATCAATTAATACCTACACTAACATTAGATGGAATACGAATAATTTATGATAGACATTAAAACTTACTTATCTATAAATCTACAGAGACAGCCATTTTTGAATCTAAAAATTTTTTCCTTTGATCTTTATAATATTGATTTTGAGGGTTAATCCGTATCGCTAAATCTATAGTCTTTATAGCATTATCATATTGTTTCATTTTCCAAAATATTTCTGCCTCTGTATCTATAATATTTGCACGTTTTGGGTCGTCATTCATTAAATAAATAGCTTTTTGAGCCTTTGCTAGTGCATCTTCTAAATTAATTTCAATTTCTGCCATACGCCAAGCATACATATTTAGTATTTTAGGGTTATTTGAAAATTTTGAAAGGATTTCTTTATATAAATTTAATTCTTTTTCTATTTGCTGAGTATCTACATAATAAAATATCATTTCCTTATAGGCATCTAAATGTTTTTTTGAGTTTTGATTATCTTTGATATAGTCGATTAATATATTTTCATTACCATTTTTAAACTGATGTACTGCTAAAAAAAACTTTGCTTTTTTATGATATTCAGAATGTTCATTGGGATATTCTTCAAGTAAAATAGAAAAATAATCTGCAGCTTTATCATTTTCTTTTCTATCTTCATATTTCATCGCTATTCCTGCAATAATATCTATATTATATTCACCATTATTATAACGAGAAAGATAATCTGTCAGGGTATTTCTTTTACTAACAATATCTTGAATACGAATTAAATATTCTGTTGGTGATAAATACCCAATAATACGATCTACTTCAACACCAGATGAATCAATAAAAACAATATGTGGTACACCTTGGCAGTTATAATCTTGGAAATATTTACCTCCTAACTCCGAATTTGCATTATATTTTAAACTAATAAATTGTGATTCTGAAAAATTTTTAATTTCAGGGTGACTTAAGGTTTCGACATCCAGTCGAACGCAAGCCGCTCAAGTATTCGTATAAAATTTTAGCATAATCAGCTTTTCTTCGGCAATAGATTTTGCTTCTTCTAATGTTCCATCAAACCAATCATAACTAGAAATGTTGCATCCAAAATAAAAAAATAAAAAAATAAATTTCAAATATTGTTTCATCAATAATCAACGAAAATCTATTAATTCGACTTCAAATAAAAGTGTGGAATTAGGAGGGATTTTCCCTTGAGCTCTTGAGCCATAACCTATATTAGGAGGAATTATTAATGTTCTTTTTTCACCTTTACTCATTAAAGCAAGTGCCTCATCCCAACCCTTAATTACTCTACCTTGGCCTAATTGAAAGCTAAAGGGCTTCCCTCTATTATGAGAACTATCAAATTCACTACCATCCTCTAAAATACCTCTATAGTGAACTTGTACAGTTTGACCTGCATTTGGTTTTTCACCAGTTCCTTCCTTATGTATGATCATTCTTAACCCTGATTCAGTAACTTCTTCTTTGCCAGGTAAAGAAAAATCTGTATCTACAAATTTTTCTGTAAAACCTAAGAGTTCAACATTAAAATGTAGTGTTGCATCTGGAGGAATTACATTTCCAGCACCTCTCTTGCCATACGCTAGTTCTGAGGGTATTATCAATTTTCTTTTTCCACCTTTACTCATACCTTGAATACCTTCATCCCAACCTTTGATAACCATACCCACACCTAGAGTAAATTCGAAAGGTTTGTTTCTATCAAGTGAACTATCAAACTTGGTACCATCTTCTAGCATCCCAGTATAATGAACTTTTACTTTATCTCCAATATTAGGTGATTCTCCAGAACCTATTACTTCATCAATAAATATAAGTCCTGAGGCTGTCACTATTTCTGTTCCAATCATGTTAGGCTTACTCTCAATTTTCTCATTATTTGTTTCTTTTTTATATGGTTTGTTACAAGCAACTAACCCTACTAAAAGTATTAAACCAATGTTTTTAAACATTATTTATCTCCTTAAATATGTTTATAATTTATGAATAATTTGTGGGAAAGATCGAAGTAAAATTAGGATAAGATTATGCCAACTAAAATAACAACATCTAAAATATTACAATTATTATCATCATTTAAATCTCCAATTTGATTATATTCATTCGAATTGAGGATAATATTTATAAGTTCTACAATATCTAATATATTAAGAACTGTATCTCCATTTAAATCACCTATCAGATTCCCTTCAAAAAAATAAGCACGTTCAATTAATGTTGCATCAAGTATAAAGGGATTGGGTTTATTTTCTTGATATTCTGCAATCTTCCATGTTCTTATAATTTCAGAATTATCTATTGGATCATTTTCATGCCACAATTTTAATATTTCTTTTTGTATATTGAAAAAATTTTCATCTGCTACATTTGGATATATGGTATAAAAATAATATATAGTACGAGCTATGTCTCCTTTTCTATCTTCTCTTGGTTCAAAACTGGATTCACTATTTTCAGAATATTCATCTATATTTGATGATGGAGTATTATTTACTTGATTATTTAGCCAGTACCAAGTATCTGTTTGAGAATCAATTATTTCATTATAAGGTTTATTCCCTCTTGAACTATTCACATTATCCTTACATGGTCTTATTATATGCATATCACTTTTCATTGGCTCACTCCCCGCCCCTAGACTTTGAGGCCATATATGCTCACAATTGATACCATTTTCATATAGAAAAGTACTTGGATCGACTCCTTCAGGTAAATTCATTGCATAATTTGTATATATCCCTTGAACCTGACCGTCTATCCTATCAATATTGAAGTATAATGTGTCTCTTGCCTTTGTATATCCAAGAGTATTAGACGTAGTATAATTTTCTCTGAGAAAATTAATAAGTTCAGTTTCATATAAACCTTCACCTATTAGATTCTGTCCAATAACTGTACTTAACAATATTATAATTAATTGAATCCTCATACTCTTTCAAATTACACTAATACTATAAATATAACTATATAAAATAAGTAACGCCATGTTTCAAGTAAATTATAACTTTTAATAATCAATTAAAATGCTGCTCCAAATCGTAAATTGAAACTACCAAAATTTTTAGAACCAGGTATAACATCTTCTACAAAAATATGCCTATAAAATAAAAATGAGTCTAACATTAATAATTTAAACTGCAATCCTGTCTGTAAATGATAACCTGTAGAGGATACATAATTATCCTTATTTGTCAAATAATTTTCTAAATTTTTATTTAGATCTTCAGGGTTACTGCTTAAATCATCATTTAATAAACTTTTTATCATTTCTTCATTTGCTAAAGGTGTCGTAGAATGCGAATTAAACCCAAATCCCGCAAATAATTGAGCCTTGGCTAATAATGGGATTCCACCACCAATTACTTTTTTTCTCATGGTATAATATATATTTGAACTAGCCCATCCAAAATTAATGGGATTCATATTCCCATTAGAATTAGAAAAGTTTATATCATATTTATTACTTTGAAAGTTAAAATCTAATTCTAAATCAAGAATCGGTAAAATATCAAGATATAAATATCCACCCAGATTTAAAGCATTACTGAAAGCTCCATTCGTTAAGTAAACATCAGCATCAGTATCATTAATTGGTAAATTTTTATCTACACTAAATATACTTTGCCCTAGCTGTAAACCAAACCCTCCAACAGCAAATAATTGAGTAAAAATAAATATTGGTAATATTTTAATAATTATTTTTTTCATATAACTCCTTTATAATTCATTAATATTTTTTTAAAAATTCTTCTAATAATTTAATGATTTCTCTTAATCTTGCCTTATGATTTTTGAACGTAATAGATTAATTAAAAAATTCCCGTGGTTAATAAAAAGGAATCAATCTATGATAATATCTGCTGATTATGATGGATTAATATGTGCAGCCTTTCTTCATCATCATTTAAATTGGAAAATAGAAGGGTATTATGATTTAAAGAATATTTGGGTTTCAAAAAAAGGTATCAAAAAAAAGAATGAACTTATATGGATTGATTTGAATATTTTACCCAAACAAGGAAGGGCTATTGGTGGACATATAGTTTCAATAGAAAAAGAGACACCTAAAGGTTTTGAGTCATCATGTAATCCAAATATTTTAGCAAAAATAAATTCAAAAACATTTTATAGTAAATATCCATTTTCTACTCTTATTTATCTTCTTTGGTTACATAAATTTGAAGTAAAAAAAGACTTAATGTCACGTTTGTTAATTTTACATAGCGATTCAAGTTGGCTTAAGTTTCAAAAATATTATGAAAATAGTATATTGTGGCAAAAAAAATTAATTGATTATAATTGGATGTGGTTATTTCAAAAAGTAAATAGTAAGTATTTTGAACACAACATAGACGATAAGCTTTATCCTTTACTTGCAAAAATAAGTGCTATCTCTGGTAAGAGTAAACTTAAAAGTAAATACTTAAAAATACAGAGCCGTCAGTTTCAGTTTAACCCGGACTGGGATGAAGATACCATTCTTCAACTATTAAATCTTTTTGGTAAAATTATTAATTGGACACCACCACAATTGCCTAAAATTCAACTTTGCCAGATAGGACAACGACAAAAAGTCCCTCTAACTATTATAAAAGAAATTGGGCTAAATTCTTATATTAAGAAAAAACGCATTTTCTCATATGCAATTTCATCACCGCGTATATTTAACTTTACATCCTTTGGACTAATTAATAAATCACCTTTAGATAATTATGACTCTTAATAATTTAATTAAAAAACATGGAGAACCTGATGCTTTAATTGACCACTGGGATAAAACAAGTAAATCTTTTGCTATATGGGGTCTTGAAGAAAGTTTCTTAATAGATTTTGAAGGTAAAGCTTTCTATAACAAATCATATATTCCTGGGGAAATGTTTGAAATTTTTCAAAATGTATTGGATAGTTGGAAAAATAATAAAGCACAAGTTTCGGCAATAGGTTATATTTCTTACGATATAAAAAATTTTTTATATCCAAGTATTAAATTTAAAAAAATAAATAAATCATATCCCTTATTATGGTTTGCTAAACCCAAACGAGTCATTTCTTATACACCGACTATAAATAAGAAAAATAATACTATACCTTATATTAAACAAATTAAAGATATCCCCTCAAAAGAAGAATACAAAAAATCTATTGATTTAATTAAATCCTTTTTAAAGAAAGGTGAATCCTATCAAATAAACTTTACTAATCCTAAACAATATCTAATAAATAAAAAAGCATTTGAAACATATTTTTCTCTTAGCAATATAATAAAACCTCACTACGGAATGTATTTAAATTGTGGTAGTTTTCAAATTCTGAGTTTTAGTCCAGAACGATTTTTTAAAACCTCAAATCATTATATTGAATCATATCCAATGAAAGGTACTAGACCTAGATCTAACAATAAGTTATATGATAAAATATTAGTACAAGAGTTACTTAATAGTCAAAAAGATCTCTCTGAGCACCTTATGATTGTTGATCTTATAAGAAATGATATTGGTAAAATATGTGAATATGGTTCAGTATCGGCAAAAAATCTTTTCGAAATCAAATCTTTTGAAACTATTCATCAAATGGTATCAACTATTAAAGGGAAATTAAGTCTAAATATTAATGAAACTCAAATTTTAAAAGCACTATTTCCAGGAGGTTCAATTACTGGAGCACCTAAGGAGAGATCAATGAAAATTATAGATGATTTAGAAAATTATCAACGAAATATTTATACTGGTTCTCTAGGATATATTTTACCAAATGGAAATATGGATTTTAATATAGCTATCAGAACCATGACTTTAGATAAAAATAAGGCAACTTATCCTGTAGGTGGTGGTATTGTTTGGGATTCAAATTATATAGAAGAATGGAAAGAGGCTCAACATAAAAGTCGCATATTAGAGCTTTCTAATAAACTATCAAAAAAAATAAACAATGATCTACTAATCTATAATTAAATTTTGGATTATATAAATTATATTGATGGTACTTGGGAAAAAACTTCTAATTCATATGTTCCTTTATATGACTCAGGATTTTTATTAGGAGATGGATTATTTGAAACGATACGCTTTGATAATAAAACTTTATTTAAACCAGAAAAGCACTTAATCCGTTTATATGAAAGTATCGATTATACAGATATAAATATTCAAGAACGCCCTAAAAAACTCCTTAATTTACTCAAATCTATCATTACTAAAAATAATTTAACTTCGGGTTTATTAAGACTTATGGTAACTCGAGGGAACTTAAAAGGAGCACCCTGGTTATTTAATGGACCTGCAAAAATTTATATAAGTATAAGGCCATTGACACCAATAGAAAAAAAACCTGTAAAAGTAGTTTTTTTTTCTGAAAATAAATACCCAATTATCAGATTTAAACCTGCAATAAAATCTTTAAATTATCTAGGAAATATGTTAGCAAAAAAAGATGCTGATAAATTAAATGCCTATGAACCTGTTTTTTATAATTCAGATGGCTATATAACTGAATGTGCTATTAGAAATATCTTTTTTATTAAAGATAATGAACTTTTAACTCCATCCCTAAATTTAGGCGTACTACCAGGTGTAATGCGTGATACAATAATATATATTTCAAAATTTATAGGCCTCAAGCAGAAGGAAATTAATATCCCTTATAATTCAATTAATGAAATGGATGAAGCTTTTATTTCATCTACTGGTATAGGACTTTTACCTTGTTTTTGGGACAAATGGAATTCTGACTTTAAACAAACAATTAAAATAAAAAAACATCTTGATGATTTAATAACAAATGTAAAAGGAGAATAGCTTAAATTCAGGTATGAAAACTGAAAATATTTTACAAACTATAATAACTGAATCTGAACAAATAGAAAAAATTCGTTCTGATTTCATTGGCTTAAATACATGTTATAAAATTGCTAATGGTAAAAGTTCGAGGAGAATTTATTTAGACTCTTGTGCGTCAACCTTGATGATGGGAATTGCACAACGTATTTCACAAAAATTTTTAAAACACTATTCTAATACTCATTCACTGATGCATTTTAGTGCTAAAATCGCTACTAAAACCTATTCATGGGTTCAAAATAGAATTCTTGAATTTGTAAATGCAGATAAAGAAACTTACACTTGTTTTTTTACTGGTAGTGGTACGACAGCAGGAATGAATCGAATAGCCAGAATATTTAGCCACTTACAGCCTGAAAAAGATATTGTGTTAATATCTATTATGGAACACCACTCCAATGATTTACCTCATAGAAAACATGGTGGGCATGTTATACACATCCCGGTAGATACACATGAATCTAAAATGGGTTGTATAGATATAGAGCTATTAGAAAATTATTTAATAAAGTACAAAGGTAGAGTAAACTATGTTTCTGTAACTGGAATTAGTAATGTTACTGGTATTATTAACCCTATTAATAAAGTAGCAAAGTTGGCACACAAATATGGTGCCTATATTGTTGTTGATGCAGCACAAATGGCAGCCCACGTACCTATTAACATGAGTAATAACGCTGATTCTGATATGAATATTGATGCTTTAATATTTTCAGGTCATAAAACCTATGCACCTGGTTCTCCTGGTGTTGTAATTGCCCAAAAGAAGCTTATTAAAAATATTGAACCAGAGGAGGTTGGGGGTGGTATGGTAGATCGTGTTTTCCCTGAAAAATATTATATTAAGAGTGATTTTCCTGATAGAGAAGAAGCTGGTACGCCTAATATACTGGGAGCTATAACCCTTGGCGCAGCAATTGATGTATTAGATAAAATTGGTATGCAAAATATTTTAAAAGAGGATACTGATTTGACTCATTTTTGTTTAGAAGAAATGCTCAAAATACCAGAAATTGTAGTATACGGAGAAACTTGTATGAATACTTGTCCTAGAGCTGGGACCATTTCTTTCAATCTCAAAAACTTTAATCATGGACTAGTTGCTGCGATATTAAATGACTACTTTAATATTGCAGTTCGCAATGAATGTTTTTGTGCACATCCATATGTAGAAAAAATGCTAGAGATTACTCATAAAACTCAAATAGATCTGGCTAAAGAAAAAAATATTAATAATTGGAATTTTACTGAACCCTGGATGGGCATGGTAAGAGTTAGTTTCGGATTATATAACTCAATAGAAGATGTTGAAAAATTTATTTTTGCAATAAAAGATATAATCAAAAAACATAATGAATATAAAAAACAATATCTAATAAATAATTGTGGTGATTATGAGCATAAAACATTCCGTTTTTCATGTAATGAATACTTTAGTCTTTCTAAGCATGTTAATGATGAATTATCTGATGTTATATAATTAAACTTAAATTATCTAAATACAAATATTTGAATATATCTTATAATTAATTATTAATAAAGCAATTTATTGATAATTTCCTTGTTTAATATACATTTTTACATAAATTTTAAAAATAAAATAAGAAAAATACTAACTCAATCAGCGTTATTGCTCTATCATATAGAACCATATTAAATTCTACATATATGAAAATTTGTTTGTTTACTATTTTATTTTTAAATAATACAATAATTTTTTCACAAGTAGATACCTGGAATAAGTCAATATTTGAAAAATCTTGGGATATGCTATTTAAGAAAATGACTTATAGACATCCTGTTGTTTTTATACCATTTGAATTAAAAGTGGGTTATGTTAATTATGGAGGAAAACATTATTGGTCTGAATTCCCTTATAATTCAACTTCACTATCAATGGATGACTTCCCCATAATGATAGATTCAACACAAATTGATTTTAATATAATTAATGAATCTTCTACAAGAAAAGGGTTAATTATTGATATAGATTTTTTAAAAACTAACTTCCCCCATTTTATATTTCATCAAAATTATATTGATTTTCAAATTGGTCTAAGTTATCAAATAGTGAATTTCTTTTTAAAACATTCTTTACCAGATGAAGTAAATAAAGAATGGTTAGAAAATTCTAGTACTGGTAATTATTATTTCACACCAAAGGGAAGTGGTATTAATATAAACACTAGCCTATCCTGGCAATTTTCAAAAAATAGGCTTACCTACCTTTATCATTCATTTGGGACAAGTTCTATGACTCTATATACCTCTGAAGGAGGTGATAATATTTTATCTGGTGAAGGTTATATTGAAAACTTTGGTATTGGTACAAAATATATTTTAAAAAATGAAAAATCTAAATATAATTATACAATTGGATTAGAAATCAAATGGAATCGACTTTACATCCCATCAATTACTGTACCTAATAAAATTTCCCCAATAACTGGAGTTGATATTAGGTCCTCTGGAATATTTTTTACAACAGGTATCCAATTAGGAGGAGTACAATCTAAAGGAGATATTGCCTATACATATATGGGAAATAACGACTTTATTTCAGCTGCAGATTATTTTAAAGCTTTCTCAAAAACAGAAAAAAGGCATTGCAAACGAAATCAAGCTTTAGAAATGTATGAATACTGTAAAAGTCAAATTCCTTATCAAAAATTTGAGTTAGGTTTATCAAAATTATCTGCTTCAAAATATAAAGAAGCAATTAAATGGTTTGAAGAGGCCAATAATGATGCAACTGATGAATTAAAAGAAAGAATCATTTTAAATCAGCAAACAATAGCTATGCAATTACTTGATAGTGTACAAAACTATAGACATTCTATGAGTCTTAAAGAAGCAGAAATACTTACTCAAATCTCTGGGAAACTATATCCAGATTATCAAAAATACTTTGAAGTATTATCTATGATATATATATATAAAGCTGATTTAAATATTTTTATAGGTAATTATTCTGCTGCTATAGATAATTATAATAAGGTACTTGAAAAAACAGACACTAAAATAAATAGAATTCTTAAGGATAAGTTAGCATCCTTTGCTCAAATCATTGTTAAAGAAGCATATGAATCATTTAATAACAATCAATTACAGCTTACTATAACATTTATGAAAACACTAAAGGATTTACAGCCTGAATTATTTTTTGAATTAGAACATTATATTACTGATTTAGAAAATCAAATGATTAAATTAGAAAAAAATATCCAACAAACAAAATCACAGAATATCTTTTTAAATAAAAAACATGAATCTTTTAGGAACTCTGAAAGTAAATTAAAGTTAGGTTTAAAGAAAGAAGAAGTAATTATAATACAAGGAAATCCCAATGACGTAAATGAATTGATTGATGGAAGAAATACTTATGAAATGTGGATTTACTCAAAAGGAAAAAATGTGATCAAACTTTATTTTAAAAATAACTTACTTATGCGTATAGTAAAATAGTTTTACAAAATATAGTAACCTATTTTGAATTATAATTCTTATATTCCATATTATGAAAGTGAATTATAAAATAATACTACTATGTATTTTTTCTTTCTTACTCATATTTTTTTCTCCCAAAAAAAATATGAGTAAGAAGAATATTCATGGATATTTACCAGTCCCAACCGAGTTTGATCAAGCAAAATTAAAACGTAAAGATTTTAAAAATCAACGAAAAGAATATATAAAGAATATGCACCGTTCACATCCAAGTGATGACTGGCAAAAAATGAACGATGAATCACGTAAGGAACGTATTGATAAGGTTAGAGATGTACGTAAAACACTTGTTGAATCTGGAAATATTGAAAAGGATAATATCAATATTATAAATATAAATAGAAATTTGAGTGGCTATTGGCAAGAAAGAGGTAGTAATAATTTAGCTGGAAGAATTCTGACAGCAGATATAGATTGGGAAAATAATCTCATTTATTGTGCTTCAGATGGTGGAAATATTTGGCGTGGAAGTTTGTCAGGTGAAAATTGGTTATCGCTTAATGATTATATGCAAATTAAGGGCATTCACTTTTTACGTATATTAAAATTTGAAGATACAAAACGACTTTTATTTACAAATAGCAATAGCATGTATTATACTGATGATGAAGGGGCCAATATTGAATATTGTAATGGCCTTGATTTTTTATTTATGGGTGGAGTAAACTATATAAAACGTGCTATTGTAACAAAAAATCAAACTATTTATCTTTTAGTAAATGAAGGAACTGGAAATTGGAACGCCTTAGGAACTATTTATAAATCAATTGACCATGGAAGAAATTTTACTAAAATTCTTTCTTTAGATACGAACGCTGGGATGTCTTCAAACCAAAGTTCAGATCACTATGATATTTGGACATCACGATATTTTCCAAGTAGTGTCTACCTTATCCACAATGATGACTTTTATCAAATAACAGATACAGATGAATTAGAATATATTTCTAATATACCAACATCAGGAAATGGTACAAATATTCTTACTGGTGGGATGGGATCTAATTATCCTTTTTTCTATGCCCATATTGAAGGAAAAATTTATCAATCTATGAATGGAGGCAATACATGGAATGAGCGTGGTGATGCCCCACAATGGTATTTTAATTTACAAAATAGCTTTAATAGTAGTAATATTGATAGAGATCATATTTTTTGGGGAGGTATGGAAGTATTTAAGAGTACTGATGGAGGAGATTCCTGGAGTTTAGTAAATAATTGGTGGGAATATTATGGTAATGAATCAACTAAACTGCATGCTGATATTCCTGAAATTCGTTTTTTCTTAGACCCTGAGTATAATGAAGTAGCACTTATATCAACAGATGGAGGATTATATTATTCTGATGATGAGTTAGAATCTGTAAATAATATATCTATGAACGGATTAGGTGTAAGTCAATATTATTCAACTTATACAAAAAAAACATTTCCATATAATACTTATGCGGGTTCTCAAGATCAAGGATTTCAAAGAAGTATTGCTCCAGGAGATGGCATTTTTAATTTTATACAATCTATTAGTGGAGACTATGGACATTTATCTTCTGGTGATAAAGGTATAACTATTTGGTGCAATTATCCTGGTTTCACTCTATATTATGGCAATCCTGTAAATGGTAGTCAAAGTCTATCCTTAGATTTTCCTGGATCTGGGCACCTTTGGCTGGCTCCTCTTATAGAAGATCCTTATTATTCAAATAAAGCTTACCTGGGAGGTGGAGGTTTGGCAGGTGGTAGCCATCTATTCCATCTTACAGCAGAATCATCTTCAATTACCTATGAGCAAAAACCATATAATTTTAATGAAACAATTTCAGCTATGGGTTATTCTCCTATTGAGCCTAATAATCGTTATGTTTTAACCTATTATGGTAATTTTTATTATAGTAGTGATGATGGAAACACTTGGCAACTCTCATCGGCTTTTGATGGACCAAATTCTCATTATTTTTATGGATCTACTATATGGGCATCATCCAATACCCCTGGCATGGTAATTATTGGAGGATCTGGCTACTCAAATTCACCTGTATATATTAGTTATAATCATGGTAATAGTTTTGAAACATTTAATACAGGGCTACCTAACACACTCGTATTTGAAATTACTAGTACTCCTGACGATATGTTCTTTTTTGCAGCAACGGAGGTTGGCCCTTATGTTTATAGTATTACAGAAGAGTTATGGACAGACTTA
>Ga0111541_10000520_pt1 | contig 12540 bp, 17 predicted proteins | sample Knorr_S7_td_DCM__FD_83039 | JGI IMG/M metagenome (GOLD analysis project Ga0111541, IMG submission 83039) | Marine microbial communities from Southern Atlantic Ocean transect - Knorr_S7_td_DCM_ad_131m_LV_B (version 2) (version 2) | ecosystem: Environmental > Aquatic > Marine > Oceanic | place...
AAAATCATCTTTTGATTTTGGAGCAACAATTTCTAGATTGTCTTCACCATTATAATATGCCATCATCTTTGCAACATCACCAGTTTTTACAAGTGCTTTCAAGCTATCATGAAGTACATGTCTTGCCATTTGTCCTGTGTATTTAACAGAATTAGTTTTATCACCTGAATAACCTTTCAAAGTAATAGGTTGCGGTCCATAAACAAGATGTCCGTCTGCAAATAAGTTTGTAAAACTTAATACAGATAAACACAATGTTAGTATTATTATTAGTTTTTTCATAAATTTCCTTTTTTATAATTAGTAAAAACAAATCCATATTTAAGTTTAATTAGACTTTAAGATATGAGTATATTTGTTATTTTTAGCCATTTTTATAAAAAAACCCCTTTAATCATAGATGAAAATAAATAATGTTATTTAGTATAGTAAAATGAATGATTTTAGAATTATTCTAAATTAAATTAATAAAGAAAATCCAAAAAAAGCACAACCAAGTCCAACAAGCCTTAAAACAATTGATGAAAATTTAGTTTTAATTGCTAAGCTTCCTATTCCCACACCAAATAAATGTAACGTTGCTGTACCAGAAGCAAAGCCAAGCGCGAATAATATCGGATTAACAGCCCAAGGCATCTCCATCCCGTGAGCTAATCCATGACATAAACCAAATAAGTAAATGAAAATCATTATAATATTATTGGAGATTTTTTTTTCTATAGCAATTGCTAAACCCAATAATATAACTGAAAAGACTATTCCATATTCTACAACTATAAATACAGGTGCTTCTAAATTATTGAAGAAAAGTTCTACAATCATACCAATGATGCCACCAACAACCATCATTAAAACAAAGGTTGAGGGAATAGTCCAAATTGCTCTACCGCCTATTTGAGCACTTATAATGCCAACACTTACCATTGCTAAAAAATGATCTAACCCCAAAACAGGATGGGAGAGGCCATCATAAAAACCTACCATGCCAGTAAAAGTATGGGCATAAAGAGTAGATGGTGTTAATAAAACCAAAAAAAATAAAAAATTAATTAATTTCATTTATAAAGTTTTTCTTCTTTTTTTTAAAAAATAATCTTTTAACAGTAAAATAAATTAAAAAAATTAAAACCAGCAGGACTATATGGGGAATATAAGCACGAATATCAAATTTTTGCCAATGAACAATATCCATATAAGGTCCAATATATAATATAATCGGTGTCCAGGTTAAAATTTGTTCCCAAAGATTTGAGCCAAAAAATTCTGCCTCACCTACTGCTAGAGAATAATGGCCTATATTATTTTTATTAAATACTTCAATTAAATATTTACCTTCAGATAAATTAAAACTTCTTTTAAAACCTGTATCAATATTAATCTCTCCACCTATTTCAGGTCCTTTCCAATACCAATCTCTTGCATAGGGCTCATACCATGCTTCCCATTTAAAATTATAGCCATTTTTATAAAATTTTAATTTTTTATTATTTTCTTGATCAATTAAGTAAACAGCAATTGAAAGTGGAATATTATTATCCTCAACTTTGGGACTTAATATCCCTGTATAAAATAAAAATTCTTCATTGCTTTCAATTAGATAGTAATGTGGTTCTCCATTTAACTTACCATAATAGGCTTTTGAAATTTCTGGATCAATAACTTGATGTGGTTTTGCAATTGTCGGTGAATAATTTATTAATTTGGGCTGATGCGCAAATAAATTAAAACTAAATAAAAAAATAAAAATAAAGGAATATATTTTCATCATAGAATTATATTCTAGCATACAGAATTTTCCAGTTAAAAAAAAGGGGGCCATTAATGGCCCCTATCCTTATTAGATATATTTAGAATAATTCTAATTTATTTAATTTCTATTAACCGAGCCTTTTTTTCATCTGGAATGATACGTTCCAAATCAATATTTAAAAGGCCATTTTTTAATTCAGCATTTTTAATCTTAATATCTTCAGAAATGGTAAATGCTCTTTCAAATTGCCTGGTAGATATACCTTTGTGAATAACTCCATTGCCATTTTGATTTACAACTTTCTCTTGTTGCTTGTTTCTAACAGTCAATGTGTTATCCTTAAGTTCAACTTCAATATCATCTTTGCTATATCCTGCAAGTGCTACCTCTATCTTATAATTGTTTTCATCTGAACGATGAATATTATAAGGGGGATAATTAGAATTGTAGCGTTCGGATGTTTCTAACATTTTGTCAAATTCTTCAAAGATTGAATCAAAACCAACTGAAAATGGTCTTAAAGAATTCCAAACGGATAGGTTTCTTGTCATATTTAACTCCTTTTATAAGCAAGTTTATTTATTAGTACCCACAACGGCATACCAATAATTAATATATGGGAATTATAAGAGAATATTCAAGTAACTAATCTTTTTTTCTAATAAAAGAAATGCCATCTGAGAGCGGTAGTAGAACGTAATCAACACGCTTATCTTTTTGTATTTTTAAATTTAATTCTCTAATAGTATTAGTCGCTTTGTCTTGTTGTTTTTTATTTGCCACATCTCCGTGCCATAACATGTTGTCAATTAAAATAATGCCATTTGCAGATAGTAATTTTAGTCCTAACTCATAATAGTTTGGGTAATTATTTTTATCAGCATCTATGAAAATAAAATCAAAAAAATCTTGCCTATCAATCAAACTTTGCATAACATCTAAACCAGGTCCTATTGTTGCATTAATGACTTGATCTACACCAGCTTTAATCCAAAATTTTTTTGCAAGCGCCAGAAATTCATTTGATATATCTATTGTTAAAACTTTTCCATCCTTTGAAAGACCGCGCGCCATTGATAGCGAACTTAAACCTGTAAATGTACCAATTTCTAAGCATCTTTTTGAATTTGAAATATTTACTAATAATTCAAGAAATTTTGATTGTTCAGGAGAAATTTGCATTTGGGCAACTTTACCTAATTTTTTTGTTTCATTAACTAATTCATCAATAACCAAATCGGAACGATATCCTAATGATTCTAGATACTTAAGTAAATTTTTATCAATTAAAACCTGGTTACCCATTTTTCAGTTAATGATATCAATAATTGTTTTATTGTTTATTTTTTTTTCTTTAATAGAAAAACAATCTTTTAATTTTTTTTCAATAGACTTAAAAGATTCTTCATCATAAGTATGCACTTTCATCAAAGTCATTCCTTTCGCAATTTTTGAGTTCAAAGAAGCAACATCACTAAATCCAACACTATAGTTAATACTATCTTTAATTTGTTTTCTACCACCTCCCATTTCTATTAATGTTAAACCTAACTCCCTTGTTTTTATATCTACTAGAAATCCTGAAGTGTCAGAATTAATTTCGCCAATATATTTAGTTGTATTTAGTATAGTATTATATTCACTTAATATTTTCTTATCTCCACCAAGTTCACCAACCATCATTTCAAATTTTTCTGCTGCTTTTCCGCTATCTACTACTTTGTTAATTTTTTTTAATGCTTCTTCTTCAGTATATCCATGAATTTGAACCAACAATGATGATGCAAGTTTGTTTGTTATTTCTTCCAGTCTTGAATTTTTATGTGAGTTTGTAAGATACTCAATAGTTTCAATTACCTCTAAAACATGTCCTGCTGAATGCCCTAAAACTTGATTCATATCTGTTAGTATTGCTTCACATTTAAGCCCCGCACCTTTTGCAACATCAACTAGAGATTCTGCTAATTTTTTTGCAACTGTTTCAGTCTTATTAAAAGAACCGTTACCTGTCTTAACATCTAGAACTAAAGCATTTAATCCTGATGCTATTTTTTTTGATAAAATAGAAGATGTAATTAAGGGAAGGGATTCTACTGCGCCTACTATATCTCGAATTGAATAAAGTTTTTTATCAGCAGGAGCTAACAATGGGGTTTGGCCTATGATAGCACACCCAACTTTTTTTACGACTGATTTAAAAGTTTCAATATCAGGTTGAGTATTATACCCTGGGATAGAATCAAATTTATCAAGAGTTCCTCCTGTGTGCCCCAAACCTCTGCCTGAAATCATAGGTACATATAGATCACAAGCCGCAAGAATAGGTGCTAGTATTAGACTAACCTTATCACCAACCCCGCCTGTTGAATGTTTGTCACAAACAAGCTCAGGGTCACATATATTTTGCCAGCTTAAAACTTCTCCTGAGTTTGTCATTAATCTTGTTAGCTGAACAGTTTCCTCCTTATCCATTCCGTTTAGCAAAATAGCCATGCACATTGCCGCAATTTGTGAGTCAGAAAAACTTCCGTCAACTACACCATCAACAAAACTTTTTAATTGATCGTTAGAAAGTTTCTTACTGTCCCTTTTATCTCTAATTATTTCTTGTGGAATCATGGAATGATACTGTTTCTATAAAAGTCTTTAATAAAGAAATGATATTTTTTTCAGCTAAAGAAGCATTGGTAAGAGTTTCATGATGACTTAATTTTGTTTTGTTCATTCCAGCTGCTAAATTTGTTATGACACTTACTGCAATAACTGGTAATGCACAATGATTAGCTACAATAACTTCAGGTACTGTAGACATACCTACAGCATTACCCCCCAAAACTTTAAGTGATTTAATTTCTGCAGGTGTTTCAAAGTTTGGACCTGAATACATACAATAAACCCCTTCGAACAATTTTTGATTAATTTTTTTAGCTGTTTTTAAAAGTTGTTCCCTATAATATAAATTATAAGCATCACTCATATCGCTAAATCGAGGACCATAATCCTCTGCATTTGCACCAATCAAAGGATTAAAACCGCTTAAATTTATATGATCAGATATAGCCATGAGACTACCTGCTGGCATATCTATATCTAGACTTCCAGCTGCATTAGTTATAACCAACAATTCACAACCAATATCTTTTAATACCCTAATTGGTTTTGCTAAGCTTTGAGGATCATGGCCTTCATAAATATGCGATCTCCCATACATGCAAACAACTTCACAATTGCCAACTTTTCCAAATACCAGCTTACCGCTATGACCTTTTACTGTTGGTTGTGGAAAGTCAGGTAGAAGATCGTACTCAATGGTATATTTAATTGAATCGTCTGAAAAAAAATTCTCAAGACCACTTCCTAAAATAACACCTACCTTTGGTTTAAAATCAAAGATTTTTTCTATAATTATTTTTGATGAGTCATGCATTATAAATTTTCAGGCCCAAATGAATCAGGTAACAAATCTTCTAGAGTAGATGTTTTCATATGACCTTCTTCATTACACATGTGAATTTTTATATCAAGAGATGCAAACTCTCTTATTCGTTGTCTGCATCCACCACATGGAGAGCATAATAATGATCCAGACCCAATAACTACAATTTCATTAATTTTCTTATAACCACTAGAGATTAATGATCCTATTGCACTTGCCTCTGCACATTGTGTTTGTGGGTAGGCTGCATTTTCAACATTACAACCTGAAATTATTGACCCATCTTCTGTTAAAAAAGCTGCGCCTACTTTAAAGTTAGAATAAGGAACATGTGCATTTTCTCTTACTGTTTTTGCAGCATTAAATAGTTTGTCAAAGTTCTCAGAAATCATTATTTCTTTTAACACGAACTACTAATTAATATAAATTATAAATGTAATTTTTAATAATTACATTATAAAATAAGCTAGTTAGTAGTTATGAATATAGAAAAAATTTCACTTAAAATATGTGGGATCACTAATTCGAAATCAATTCAAAATGCGTATAAAAATAAAATTCAGTCCCTTGGTTTTGCAAGCAATAATCTTGAGGGGCCAAACACAGTCAATGACAGTAAGATAAAAAATCTAATAAAAGAATGTAATCATTATAAAATTGAGTCAGTACTTTTAACAAAAAATTTTTCATTAAAGGAAATTATTAAACAAATTGGTTTTGTAAAACCAAAAACAATTTCGTGCTCACATCATTTCAAAAATCAAGAATTAAAAAAAATTAAAACAACATTTAAAAAACTTAAAATAGGTATTTCTATCAATCCCGAAAGTTATGATAGGAAATATATAAAATCAATTAAGGATTCAGTAGATATATTCTATTATGATTTAAATGTTTATAAAAAGAATAAAATTCAAAAATATTCTTTAGAAAAAAACTTGGAGCAAATTAAATTTATAAAAAAAATGTCAATACCTATTTATATCGGTGGAGGAATAAATCATGATAATGTAAAAAAAATTATTAAATTTATTAAACCGTATGGTGTTGATGTTTCTAGAAGTTTAAAAAATAAGGGTAACACAATATCCAATGCTAAATTAAAAAAATTTTTATCTGAAATGTGTATTGCTTAGTTTCTTTATTAAGTAATTATTTTTTAATTTTTTAACTAAATCCTTTATAGAAAGTTTATATACTGGATGCCTGAAAAATGGGACTAAATTGCATACTGGCAACAATACAAAATCACGTTCACACGCTCTAGGGTGAGGAATTGTAAGATTATGAGTATTTAAAATTAATTGATTGTAAAATATAATATCAATATCTATTTTTCTTGGTCCATTCAAAATTTTTTTATTTTTTTGAAGTTTTTTTTCAATTTTTTTTATATTTTTCATTAATTGCATTGGTTGTTGTGCAGTTTTCAAAACAACAGCGGTATTATAAAAATCATTTTGATTAATATATCCATACGGTTTTGATAAATATAAACTTGCAATTTTTTTTATACTACCAAGTTTGTCTAATTCACTTATAGCTTTTTTTAGGTGATAAATACAATTTCCTGTATTTGATCCTAAAGCAATAATACAATTAGTTTGATACACTTAATGATTCGGAGCCATATTTTTTTGCTACGGCAGTTTTATTAATTTTAATTTTAATATTTTTTAATTTAAATTCTTTTTTTAATTTTTTAGTAGTAGAATCAATTAATTTCTCAAGAGTATTAAAACGAGAATCAGTAATAATTTTTTTTAAGTATTTTGTAATTTTTGAATAATCTTTTACATTTGAAATTTTATCTAAATCTTTTTTTTTATTAACAATATAACTAAATGACAAAGTAACTTTTAGGATTTGTTTCTTTGCTCTTTCTTTAGAAGTAATTCCAATATTAGCAGGAATAGAAATATTTTTTATCTCTACAGTAAACATAATTTTTTATAAATATTTAATGCCTGTGAAGTCTCTTTTACATCATGAACACGAAATATATCTACTCCTTTTTTATAACAATACAAAACAGATGCTAAAGATCCCCCTAACCTCTGATTAACATCACTTTTATCTAATGCATCAATCCAGCTTTTTCTTGAAGCTCCTAATAACAAACCATATTTATTAATTTTAAATTTATTAATATTTCTCATAATATCAATATTTTGTTGTAAATTTTTACCAAAACCAATACCGGGGTCAAACCATACTTTTGATGGATATATTCTGCTTTTTTCAATTTGCTTAATTGTATTTTTAAATATTTTTTTAATATCCTCTATAACATCTTTATATTCATTAATCTTCGACTGCATAATTTTGGGTGGAGCAGGAGTATGCATTAGTACTAACCCGTTTTTATATTTTTTAGTTAAATGAAAAAGATCGATGCTTCCTCCAAATATATCGTTAATTATGTGGACGCCTTCTTTTAATGCAAATTCTTGCGTTTCTATTTTATAGCTATCTACAGAAATTAAAAATTTATCTCTTGGTAATGCTTTCAAAATAGGTTTAAGTCTTTTTATTTCCTCATTATATGAAAGTGGATTGCTACCTGGGCGAGCACTTTCCGCGCCAATATCAATTATATTTGCACCATTTTTGATCATATTGTGTATATTTTTTAAAGCATCCTTTTTAACAAAATTTTTTCCTCCATCGCTAAATGAATCGGGGGTAACATTACATATACCCATAACCATAGGAGTTTTTATATTAAAATTATTAGTATTAAATTTCATTCTTTAAGTAATTTGTCATAAACTTTTAATAATTTTTTATACATCATAGTTGATGATCTATACCAATTAATTGACTTTATAGAAGCAATACTTATTACACCTTTACCTGAACCAACTAATATAATTTCTTTATAAAGACTAAGTTGATCTAAAGATATGTCTTTAACTAAAAATAATGAAGGCATTTTTTTAATAAAGTAGCTTAAAGTTATGCCAACATAATAATTTTTACTAGGTATAATAAATTTATCATTAGAATAAAGAATAATATTAGTTGTAGAACCTTCTAATAACTTTCCTTTATTATAAAATATTATTTCTTCATTTTTCATATTAATATTTTTTTGCATGTTTAAAATTTTTTTATATTTAAGGTTTTTTAAATTTGGCAAAGAGCGTTGATAATTTTTTAACACTACACTAAATTTTTTGTTAGGTTTTTGTCGTTTCCGAAGAGAAATAGAGATTTTTTTTTTATTAATTGCTATGCGAAGAAGATGATCATATTTTTTTATATTTAAATTACTTTGAAGAGCTTTAAACAAAAAATCTTTTGATAAAATAAAATCTATTTTAAAAATTTTTATACTTTTATTAAATTTTTTTATATGATCAGATAACAATATATAATTAGGTAAGTTTCCTATTAAACGTATTGTTGTAAAAATACCTTTGGTACCCCATAAATGATCATATTTAATTTTTTTTAAATTATTAAGTTGATATGATTTTTTTAATAATATTTTTTCCATTTGGTGTTAAAAAAGAATCAGGATGAAATTGAAATCCATATACTTTATTTATATTATCTTCAATGCCCATAGCAACATTAGTTTTACAACAACGCATAGTAATTTGTAATGTTTTTGATTTAATTGGCTCAGCTATTTTTAATGAATGATAACGACCTGCTAAAAATTCAAAATTCTTATTAAAAATAGAACTGTTATTTAATACTCTTATGCGAGATTGATAACCGTGGTATATTTTTTTTTGTTGAACTATTTTACCTCCTTCTGCAAAAACAATTTGTTGGAATCCTAAGCAAATTCCTAATATCTTTTTTTTACCTTTGAATTTTTTATAAATTCTTGAAGATACTGGGTAGTTTTTTGGTTCGCCTGGCCCTGGTGATAAAACAAGTACATTGGCTTTATTTAATTTTTCCTTATTAATTTCATAAAAATTAGAGACATATGTTTTATCAATACTTTCCAATAAGTGAGCTAAATTATAGGTAAATGAATCTTCGTGATCAATTATATAAATCATAATTTAAACAAATCTAAAAGTGACTTTGCTTTAATTGCATTTTCAGCATATTCATTCTTAGCCTTACTTCCTAAAATAACTCCACTTGCTGCAGAGATTTCAACTAAATTATTAAAATTTAATATACTACGAATAATAATATTAAATCGCATATTTCCATTAGAATAAATTAAGCCAAAACTTCCTGTATAAATACTTCTCTCAAAATTTTCACTTTTATTTAATAAATTTAATGTACTTATTTTTGGACATCCAATTACTGAACCACCTGGCATTAATGCAGAAATAATATCATGATTAGTTATTTTTGATTTAATTTTTCCACCAATAGTTGTAACATAATGATACAAATCTCTAAACTCTTCAACTTTTTTTAATTTTTTTATTTTTACTGATCCAGTTTTACAAATTTTTGACAAATCATTTCTTTCCATATCAACAATCATGTTGTGTTCTTTACTTTCTTTTTCATTTTTTCTAAAAAAATTAAGTGCAATAGATTTACTCATATTTTTTCTTTTTCTTAAAGTTCCAGCAATTGGTTTGGTTGTGATATATTTATTTTTTTTGTTAATAAGTGTCTCTGGAGAACAACTTATTATACTATAGTCCTTATCTCTAATTAAAAAACTTTCAGGTGATTGATTTATTTTCATTAAATTCCAAAAAAAATCAATAGAATTAATCTTTGCTTTGTTCCGGTAGGTTTGACATATTTTGATTTGATATGTTTTTCCTTCCTTGATTTTTTTTGAAAACTTATCAAATAATTTTGAGTATTGTTGGAGATTAATATTAACCTTAAATTTATCAGTATGATAATATTTTTTGTTTTTTTCAATTTTGAAATTTCGATAATTTTTTAGTGAACTTTTTATTAAGATATTCTTTCTAATTTTTATTATTGTTTGAGGACGATAAAAAATACCGGGGTAAAAGTTATTACTTTTTTGTTTAGGTAAATGAACATTTATATTTTCACATAAAATTTTATATCCTAAAAAACCAATATAACAGTTCAAATCAGATATTTTTGAATGTTTTTTTTTGACTTGATGGTTTAAGAATTTCTTTAAATTGCTATTTTTAACAATAATTTTTTCTTTTAAATCTGTATAAATATCAAAACCATTTTTGACTTTGTAGATAATAAGTGCTTTATCAGATTGATAAAGTTTATTTATATATTCTTTATTGTTCAACACTTAATTGTAATATATTTAGTAATTATAAATGAAAAGTATTTTTAAACAAAAAATAGTATTTTTATTAATTTTATTTTATTCAGGATCATTATTTAGTCATGGTACAATTATCTTTACAAATATAGAGCATAATGAAGGATATATTGATGTTAAAATATATGACTCCAAAGATACATTTTTAAATGAGGATTTAGCCATTGAATCTATAAGAAAGAAGGTCAACAAAGGAGAAGTGGTTGTTCCTTTAACAAAAATCCACGAAGGAAAAATTGCAATTGTTGCTTATCACGATGAAGATGGTGATGGTGAGCTTAAGACTGGTCTTTTTTGGCGACCAAAGGAGGGTTTTGCTTTTAGTAATAATTATCAACCAAAAGGGCCTCCAAAATTTTCAAAAGCAGCAATTGACCTAATTCATGGCGAACCAGTTTATATTGAATTAAACTATTAACCTTTTCTGCGAAGTGTTGATCTTCCACCATCAATATTAAATATTTGACCAGTAATCCAGCTATTTGTATCAGTTAATAGATAGGATGCTAACTTGCTATGATCACTTGGCTGACCAATTCTAGGTATAGGGTGTAATAATTCAATAGCCTTTCTTATATTTTCATTTGAAATCATTGATTTAGTCATACCTGATTCTGTTAAGCTAGGCGCAATACAATTTACTCTTATCTCTGGCGCAAACTCAGCGGCTAAAGAAACTGTTAATGCTTCAATTCCTCCTTTGGCTGTTGCTATTACTGAGTGATTCATAAATCCATTTTTTACAGCTATAGAAGAAAATAATAATATTGATCCATTATTTTTTTTTAGAATATTTTGTGTTCCTTTAATGGCTATTACCGCACCCAACGTATTAATTTTAAAGCTTTCAATAAAATCATTTTCATGAGCTGCGGATAAAGATTTCAATTCAATTGATCCTGCGCAATATGCTAGTCCAAAAATATCATCCCCACATTTTTCTAGAGCATTTAATAATTCATCTCTCTTAGTAACATCTGCTACTTCGTAAGAACAACCAAGCTCTTCAGATAATTTCCTTAAAGAAGAAAAATTTCTTCCAATTAAAAAAGGTTCATAATTGTGATTAATTATTTCTCTAGCAATAGAAGATCCTATAGATCCTGAACCACCTATAATTACAATTTTTTTATTTGACACTACAGTTTAACTAGATTTTGTATCCTTTATAGCAGCGTTCCAAATAATAAGGCCGAATAATATTTTATTAACAAAATCTGCTAAGTTGTAAGTTATGTTAAGAAAATTAATATTAACAGTTCCTAAGCCAATCATGGGTGTCAACAAACCAAATATATATCCTATAGGATAAATTGACCAACCTACCACAACAATTAAACCCATTGAGCGAAAAGCATATTTTACTGACTCATTCTTTGTTGCCAGTGTATGCGATTCTCCTCTAAATATTTCAAAAACAATAAATATCCATCCTCCCATACCAATAACAAAACCTAAAGTTGGAGATATCCATCCATTTTCTCCTGCATATCCACCAAGTAACATTACTAAGGTTCCAATTAATAATCTCCAAAAAACTCCTGTAGATACAGCTAAACCTGCCGCTACGAGAATTAAATAGAATTCTATCATTTGCAAAGGAACAGTCAGAAGCCAGTCAATATATCGATAAACTATTGGGGATTCTCCTGTGTTTACCCAATGCTCCCTCATATAATAATAATGAACAGTTGCTATTAGAGTTACTAATCCTACGACAAGCAATGAAACTCTCCATGAGGACTTTACATTCATGCCTTCATATAAAAAAAATACCGTTGCCGCAAACATTGCAACTGAAACGATCCAAAATGAAATTCCGACATAGTCTGTAGACGCTAAATAAGATGACATAAAAATAACTCCCTTTAATTATAAATATATCATTTTAGTTTATTTCAAGCTTGGTTTTAAATTTTGTTTAATATTTAATACCAATTTTTTAATATAATTTTTTACTAATAATTTAGTTAACTAATTTTTATTTATTCAATAGATTTGTATTTTTAACATAACAAAGTTACGTTTAATGCATAGCAAGGTTATTGAATAAAATTATATGATGCTTAGCTTATTACTGTCTTAATTAATTGG
>Ga0111541_10000521_pt1 | contig 12540 bp, 7 predicted proteins | sample Knorr_S7_td_DCM__FD_83039 | JGI IMG/M metagenome (GOLD analysis project Ga0111541, IMG submission 83039) | Marine microbial communities from Southern Atlantic Ocean transect - Knorr_S7_td_DCM_ad_131m_LV_B (version 2) (version 2) | ecosystem: Environmental > Aquatic > Marine > Oceanic | place...
GATTTTATTGTCATCAAAAAATAAGGATTTGAAGATTTATGGCAAAAAATTTTTGAAATCAGATAAAATCAAAAAACTAATTTTAAAAACAATTAATGAGGAAGCTCCTGTATCAATTATAAAAGGGAATACAATTGCACCAGGTGTTTCAAAAGAGTTAGATGAATTGAGAGAATTATTAAGTCATGGGAAGGGCGGGTTAGATAGTATGCTAGAAAGGGAAAGCAATAGAACTCAAATTCCTTCACTTAAGATATCTTTTAATAATGTCTTTGGATATTATATAGAAGTGAGAAATACTCATAAGGATAAGGTTCCTGAAGAATGGATAAGAAAACAAACTTTAGTTAATGCTGAGAGATATATTACTGAAGAGTTAAAGGAATTTGAAACTAAAATTTTTGGTGCAGAAGAAAAGATTAAATCAATTGAAAATTTCATTTATCAAAATTTATTGAATGATTTACAAAAGGAACTAAAAATATTAAAGAATAATTCTAAAATTATAGCACAACTCGATATATTATCTAGTTTTTCTCTCTCGGCAATTAAAGAAAATTATTGTAGAGCAAAGTTCACAAAAGGAACAATTCTTAAAATTAATGATGGGAGACATCCTGTAATAGAATCTAGTTTGCCTCCAGGGGAAAATTATATTCCTAATGATTTAAAGTTAGATAATAAAAATGATCAAATAATTATGATTACAGGGCCAAACATGTCTGGTAAATCTGCAATTCTTAGACAAACTGCTTTATTAGTAATTATGAGTCAAATTGGAAGTTTTGTTCCTGCAAGTTCAATGAAAATTGGAATAATTGATAAAATTTTTACTAGAGTTGGAGCTAGTGATAATATTTCTATGGGGGAATCAACGTTTATGGTTGAAATGAATGAGGCGGCTCTAATATTAAATAATATAACAAGTAAAAGCTTAGTTCTTTTAGATGAAATTGGTAGGGGAACGAGTACTTATGATGGCATTTCGATTGCATGGGCTATTACAGAATACTTACACGAACACAGTTCTTCTCCAAAAGTTTTGTTTGCAACACATTATCATGAACTAAATGATATGACTAATATTTTTGAAAGAATAAAAAATTATAATGTCTCTGTCAAAGAATATAAGGATAAAGTATTGTTTTTAAGAAAGCTTGTTCCAGGAGGGAGTGCACATAGTTTCGGAATACATGTTGCAAAAATGGCTGGAATGCCAAAATATGTCCTAAATAGAGCTACAGAAAAGTTAAAAACTCTTGAACAATCTAGTAGAATTCAAAACAAGAAACTATCTAAAAAGGAATCAGATAAAATTCAGCTAAGTTTTTTTGATCTTCAAGATCCAGTTCTGGAAAAAATTAGAGATGAAATAGAAGAGGTTAATATTGATGAGCTTACTCCTGTGGAAGCTCTAATGAAATTAAATGAAATAAAAAGGACACTGAAAAATTCAACAAATAAATAGAGATTAATTATAATCTTCACAGATTAATTTTTATAAATTTGTTGACCAAAACGCGAAAGTAGCTCAGTGGTAGAGCATCACCTTGCCAAGGTGAGGGTCGCGGGTTCAAATCCCGTCTTTCGCTCTTTAAAATAAAATAGCTCGGATGGTGGAATTGGTAGACACGTTGGACTTAAAATCCAATGGACAGTAATGTCCGTGCGGGTTCAAGTCCCGCTCCGAGTACTTAAGGGAGACATCTGAAAAGTTGTCTCCTTTTTTATGATTTAAATTCTTTTAATTTTTCGGTAAGTTTTGGAACTACTTCAAATGCATCACCAACAATTCCATAGTCAGCAGCTTTAAAAAAAGGAGCTTCTGGATCATTATTAATAACAACCTTAACCTTTGATGAATTAATTCCTGCAAGATGCTGAATAGCTCCAGAAATACCAATTGCAATATAAAGATTTGTTGCAACGGGTTTTCCAGTTTGACCAACATGTTCACTGTGAGGTCTCCATCCCATATCAGAGACCGGTTTAGAACATGCAGTAGCAGCACCAAGAACATCAGCTAAATTTTCTACTAAAGACCAGTTTTCAGGTCCTTTCAGCCCGCGTCCACCTGACACTACAACATCAGCGTCTGCTATGGTAACTTTTCCAGTAATCTTCTCTATTTTTTGAATTTTAAGTGAAGATTTTTCTAGCGAAGAAGAAAAATTTTCTATTTCCATTTTTTTAGGGTTTTCCATAACGCCATAAGAATTGTTTGATAAACTGATCAAATTAATTTTTTCAGATAAATTAACATAATTGAATGCTTTGTTAGTAAAACATGAACATTTCACTACTAATGGATCAGTTGATTCAGGCAATTCAACTACATTAGAGACATATCCCGAAGAGAGTTTAACGCTAAGAATTGGAGCTAAATATTTTGAATCTGCACTGGAACTTAGTAATAAAATCTTGACATCATTTTTGGAAGCTATTTCTGAAATAATTTTTGAGTAATTATTGACTTGAAACCTTTCTAATTCTTTATCATTTACCTGGATTAATTTATCTACACCAAAATTAGATATTGGATCAGCTTCATTATTATTTATTGAAATAGCTATTAAAGAAAGACTGAGTTTATCTGCTAAAGCTCTTCCGTATGAGGCCAATTCATATGCTGATTTTTTAAATTTCCCATTCTCTGATTCTGAATAAATTATTACTGACATAATATATTTTTTAGTGTTAAATTACTTTAGCTTCATTATGTAAAAGATCTATAAGTTTGTCAATTTCTTCAGGAGCTACCATCTTAACCTCTCCTTTTGGAGATGGTTTTTCATACTTATTAGACAAAGTTTTTGGATTTACCTCAAGGGGATCTTTAACCTCTAAGGGTTTTTGTCTTGCTTGCATTATTCCACGCATGTTTGGAATAATTAGATCTTTTTCTTCAACAAGTCCCTTTTGTGAGCCAACAACTAAAGGAAGATCAGAGGAAACTACTTCTTTTCCTCCATCAATTTCTCTAGCTGCAGTAGCTTTATTTCCATCAATTTCAAGAGAAATACAATTTGCAACGTAATTATAATTCATTAATTCAGCAACTATTCCAGGAACCATTCCACCATTGTAGTCGATTGATTCTCTCCCGGCAATAATTAGGTTAAATTTTTCCTTCTCACAAATTTCAACTAGTTGCTTAGCAACAGAGAATCCATCTAGAGGATTCATATTGACTCTTATAGCTCTGTCTGCTCCTATGGCAAGACATTTTCTCAGAGTTGATTCGCAAGAAGCGTCACCAACTGAGGCAACCACTACTTCAGCTTTATGACTTTCCTTCATCCAAACGGCTTTAGTCAGTCCAAATTCATCATTTGGATTGATTATATACTGTATACCATTAGTGTCAAAAGATTTATTATTATCAGTAAAATTTATTTTTGAGGTCGTATCTGGAACATGGCTTATGCAGACCAGTATTTTCATTTTTTATTGATTTGGTTAGATCAAATTTATTGAATATTATATTTAAAAAAAAGAAAAGAAAAGCATAAAATGGATTAATAAATTTATCTCAATTATTTAGTTAGTGATATTAATGAATCATTACTAATTTTTGGGTTTGCACCATCATATTTACATACTAAAGCCCCCATAGCACAAGCAAGTTTTAATGATTTTTCAATTGAAATATTTTGCATTCGGTAAGTTATTAAAGCTGCTAGGAATGAATCTCCAGCTCCAACAGTATCCTTCACCTTTATTTTAAATCCAGGATGTTCATAAAAGTGTCCATTTTCATATAAAATTGCTCCTTTTTTACCTCTGGATACACACACGCAAGGTGTTTGTGTTTTGTCTGACAATAAAGTTATACTTTGCCTTAAATCATTTTTTTTGTACCCATATGATTTAGATAAAAACAAAAGCTCTTCTTCATTGCACTTGAGTAGATCTGCTTTTTTTGTTAATACTTTTATTGTCTCAATAGAGTAGTGGGGAGCCCTTATGTTTAGATCAAAAATTTTAAATTTTGCACTTTTCAGTAATTCAAATAAAGTTTTTTTTGAATGCTCTCTTCTTGACGATAGACTTCCATATACAAAAGCACTAGAGTTTTTGACCTCTTCATAACATGATTTTGAAGTAGATATTTCATCCCAAGCAACAGGAGATAATATTTGATAAGTTGCTGAACCACTTTGATTAATTGAAATTTTCACTTCACCTGTTTTTAGATAAGGATGCTTTTGAATAAAGGAAGTGTCTATTTCAAATTTTTCAATTTCTTTTATTAGTAATTCTCCAGAGATGTCATCTCCAATAGAACTAATTATTGAAGTATCCATTCCTAGACTTTTTAGTCTACAAGCAACATTGAATGGGGCTCCTCCAATTATTTTATTATTAGGGAAAACATCCCATAAAACTTCTCCGAAGCATACAACTTTATTCATCAGTTTCTACTTATTTTCTTTCCTAGTTCTTCAAGGGGAACTCCTTTAGTCTCTGGCATTATTTTAATTACAAAAAGCAATTGAAAGACCATCATTATTGCAAAGAAAAAGAAGAGAAAACCTGGATTTGGAGTGGCTTTTAATGCAGAGGGCATTACCAAAGTAATTATTGCAGCTAAAACCCAATGAACAGAAGATCCAAAAGCTTGCCCTTTTGCTCTAAGGTGATTTGGAAAAATTTCAGAAATAAATACCCAAATTACAGCTCCCTGACCTATAGCATGTGATGCAATAAATAAAAATAAAAATGCTGGAACGAAAAGTCCTTCCCATGAGTTTAAAAAAGAAAATCCAACCATTGAGAGAGAAACTATATAGCCTATGGATCCAACAAACATAAGTTTTTTTCGTCCTATCAGATCAATTAAATATAGACCCAAAAGAGTAAAAATTAAGTTTGTTATTCCAATTCCTATACTACTTAATAAGGCTGAGCTTTCTTTTAGGCCAGCTATTTCAAAAATTCTAGGAGCGTAATATAAGAAAGCATTAATTCCTGATAGTTGATTGAAAAAAGCTAGTAAGAAAGCTAGAAGAACAGGTAATTTATATTCGGTTGAGAATAGTTTTTTCGAGGAAGAGTTTTTATAATTTATAATCTCTTTAATTTCATTTTTAGTAAAAGGGATTATATTCATTTCTTTCTGGATTTTCTCAGCTTTTGCAAAATCTTTTTGATTAAAAATTAACCACCTAGGACTTTTAGGGACTCCAAAAATCGCAAGTAAATATATTGCAGCAGGAATGGCTTCAACACCAACCATCCAGCGCCATGGTTCAGCCCCAGTGCTTTTTAATAAAAAGTTTGATACAAAAGCAACAAGTATTCCAAAGACAAGATTGAATTGATAAAGCGCAACTAACTTCCCTCTGTTAGATGCTGGTGAAATTTCAGAAATGTATGTTGGTGCCGTAACAGTTGAAGCACCGACTCCAAGCCCCCCAATGAATCTAAAGAAAGAAAAACTATATGGATCAATCGCTAGACCAGAACCTATAGCTGAGAAAAAATATAAAACCCCAATACCTATGAGAGTTTTTTTTCTTCCAAAATAATCTGTTGGATATCCAGCAAAAATAGCACCTATAACAGTACCCCATAAGGCCATGGACATAATGAACGTTCCATGAAAAAGATTAGATGTTTCCCATAAATTTTGTAACTGTTGATCTACTCCAGATATGACGACTGTATCAAATCCAAATAAGAATCCAGCAAGGGAAACCGTAAGGGAAACTTTAAAGACTTTTTTCAACCTAGATAAATTTTACTTAAACAAGAAAAAGTAAACTTATTGAAAAAAATCTTAATTCATAAATTTTAAAATCTTTTAAAGTTTATGAAAGCAGCGATTGGACTTTCATAGCAAGACCCATGTCTCCTCCTATTTTAACAGAACCGTTCATAACAGCCATCATAGGATTGATTTCACCATCTCTGAGTTTTTCCAAAACTTCTTTTGAAACAGTTATGGTACAATCAGCTTCCTTATCTTCAGCTGAAACATTATTAGAATCTCCTGTCCCATCAATATGTACTGGATTACCATCAACCACAAATTTTATTGTCCCTCCAATTGGTCCAGCATTTTCTGCTTTTGATTTAAATTGTTCAAATACCTCTTGACTCATATTAATTTTATATTTATAATGTAATCAAAAGTATAAAAAAAATGTTCATATAAGTTTTTTAAATAGATTTGTAGGAATAAAAATGTTAAGATTATTTGAATGAAATATAAAATTAAAAAAGTTGCTGTTTTAGGATCGGGAGTTATGGGTTCAGGTATAGCATGCCATCTTGCTAATGTAGGATTAGAAGTTTTGATGCTTGATATACTTCCAAAAGATATAAAAAACAAAAACGCAAGAAATTCAGTAGCTGATGGTGCTCTTGAAAAAGCAATTAAGTCAAAACCATCCCCCTTATACAGAAAAAGTTTTGTTAAGTACATAAAGACAGGAAATTTTGATGATGATTTTGAAAAAATTTCAGAGGCAGATTGGATAATTGAGGTTGTTGTAGAACTTTTAGATATAAAAAGAAAAATTTTTGAAAGTGTTGAAAAGCATCGTAAGCCAGGAAGTTTAGTTACTTCAAATACATCTAGTATTCCTATTTCAATTTTAGCAAAAGATAGGTCAGATGATTTTAAAGAACATTTTTGTGGAACACATTTTTTTAATCCGCCAAGGTACATGCGTCTTTTAGAAATTATTCCATCAAATGATAGTAAGGCTGAAATGATAGATTTTTTCATGCAGTTTGGTAGCGATATTCTAGGTAAGCAAACAGTTTTATGTAAAGACACAACTGCTTTCATTGCAAATAGGATAGGAGTGATGTCAGGTTGTAAAATTTTTCAGTTAACTGAGAAATATGATATGACCATCGAAGAAGTTGATGCAATAACAGGAACTTTAATAGGTCGCCCTAATACAGCATCATATAGGCTTCAGGATTTGGTCGGACTTGACACTAGTGATAAGGTTACTAATTTTGTGGTTGAAAATGCTAAAGGAGATACTTTCTTTAAAAATGTCGGAGAAGCTCCTACACCAAAATTTTTTACATTTTTAATTGAGAATAATTTTTTAGGTAATAAAACAAGAAAGGGTTTTTATGAAAAAACTGATAAAAAAGATGATAATGGCAGAACCATTATTAATGCACTTGATTTAAAAACTCTCAAATATAGACCTTCACTTCGCCCTAAAATTGAAGTTTTAAAAAATGCTAAAGGGATAGAATCAATGTCCAAAAGAATTCAAACCCTTATTAGCGGAGAAGACAAAGTCAACCTATTCTTGAACGAGTATTTTATCTCATTATTTTCTTATGTGATAGAAAGAATTCCTGAAATTTCTGAACAATATTATCAAATAGATGATGCTATGCGCTCAGGATATTTTTGGGATTATGGACCTTTTGAATATTGGGATCTTTTAGGTTTTGAAAAAGGCCTTGAAATGGCATCCTCTCAAGGATTAAAGCTACCAGATTGGATAGAAAAAATGAAAAAAATAAATGCAAGTTCTTTTTATATTTATGAAAATGGAGAAAAGAAATATTTTAATATTCAAACAGAAAAATATGAATCTATACCTGGGTCTGAATCAATAATTATACTTGACTCATTTAGAGAAAACAAACCCGTAATTAAAAACAGTGAATGTACAGTTCATGATATTGGAGAAGGGGTCCTTTGTCTTGAATTTAGAAGTAAGAGCAATTCATTAGGAGATGGTATTATAAAAGCTATTGATGAAGCAATATCAATTGCTGAGGAAGGTAAATGGAAGGGGATTGTAATTGGAAACAATGCTAAGCAGTTTTGTGTTGGAGCTAATTTAATGGGTATAGGAATGTTTGCTATGCAAAAGAAATTTGATGATTTGCATAAAATGGTCGCAGGTTTTCAACAAGTAATGATGAGAATAAGAACATCAAAAATTCCAGTAGTAGCTGCAACTCAAGGTTATGTTTTTGGAGGTGGTTGTGAAATTGCAATGCATTGTGATGCGGGAATTTATGCGGCAGAATCATATATAGGTCTTGTAGAAGTAGGTGTTGGTTTATTACCAGCAGGCGGAGGCACAAAAGAATTTGCTTTAAGGATATCAGACTCATTTTTTGAAGGAGACGTTAAAATCCCAACATTGATTGATCATTTTAAATCAATTGCGACAGCAGCCGTTGCTACCTCTGCTCATCAGGCTTTTGATTTGCATTATTTAAATCCTGAACGTGATTTTGTTTGCTATAATACACCTCAAAATATTGCTATCGCCAAGGAAAAAGTGATTGAATTGTCTAAAAATTATATTGCTCCTTCTGTAAAGAGTGATATCCAAGTTTTAGGACGTAACGGCTTGAGTGTTCTTCATACTGCGATCAATGAGTTTCGCTTAGGAGAATTCATGTCTGATTATGATGTAGAAATTGCAAAGAAAGTTGCCTATGTAATTTGTGGTGGTGATTTGACTGGAACTCAACATGTTTCTGAGCAATATCTTTTAGATTTAGAAAGAGAAGCATTTGTTAGTTTACTAGGCAACCAGAAAACTCTTGACAGAATACAATATTTACTTATGAATAACAAACCTTTAAGAAATTAATAAACTAGATAAAAATGGAAGCATACATTATAAATGGATATCGCTCGGCAGTAGCAAAGGCAAAAAGAGGAGGATTTAAAAATTTTAGATCGGACGATTTAGCTGTTGAAGTGGTTAAGCACTTAGTGAGTAGTGTTCCAAAATTAGATCCTAAAACCGTTGATGATGTAATTGTTGGTTGTGCTAATCCTGAAGGAGAGCAAGGACTCCAAATAGGAAGATTAATTGCCGCTCGTTCTCTAGGGAAGGAAGTTCCAGGAATTACAATTAATAGATATTGTGCATCTGGACTTGAGGCTATAGCATTGGCTGTTTCAAAAATCAAAGCAGGTTTTGGAGATATATATATTGCTGGAGGAACGGAAAGTATGAGTTTACTCCCAATGACAGGATATAAACTCTCTCCTAGCTATAAGGCAAATATTGATAATATAAATTATCATGTTAGCATGGGAGCTACCGCGGAAGCTGTTTCAAGTAAGTATAAAATTTCAAGAGAACAAGCAGACGCCTTTTCATTTTCTTCTCATAAGAAAGCTGCAAACGCAATTGATAAAGGTTTTTTCAAAGAAGAAATAGTGCCAATAAAAGTTGACGAAGTTTTTGTTAAAGATGGAAAGCGAGTAGAATCAACTCATGTTGTAGAGGTTGATGAGGGAGTTAGAAGAGATACAACAATAGATGGATTGGCAAAATTACGTCCAGCTTTTAAAAAAGGGGGAGTTGTTACTGCTGGTAATTCATCTCAAACATCAGATGGAGCCGCTTTTACGCTTGTCATGAGCGAGAAAAAGGTTACTGAATTGGGACTTGATCCCATTGCTAAATTATTAGGTTGTTCTGTTGGAGGAGTTGACCCTCTTTATATGGGCATTGGGCCATGTGTAGCAATTCCAAAAGTTTTGAATCAGGTTGGACTTAAACTTTCTGATATAGAACAAACTGAGCTTAATGAAGCTTTTGCTGTTCAGTCCCTAGCGGTAATTCAAGAAGCTGGTCTAGACCCTGAAACGGTAAATGTAAATGGTGGAGCGATTGCCATGGGACACCCATTGGGTTGTACAGGAGCAAAATTGACAATTCAGTTACTCAATGAAATGAAAAGAAAGAAACAGAAGTATGGAATGGTAACGGCTTGTGTAGGAGGAGGTCAAGGGATTGCTGGCGTTTTTGAAAGGTTATAAAACCAAAATTTTTTTATTAACAAAATTCTAAAGCCTTTTATCAAAAAGTGTAATTTTGTTTTATAAAGCTGCAACTCTTTATCAGATGGATAAGTATTCTTTTTTGAATTCAGCTAATACAGCTTATTTTGCTGAACTTTATGATCAGTACCTTAAGTCACCTGATACTGTTGAACCTAGTTGGAGAGCTTTTTTTCAAGGATTTGATTTCGGACAAGAGAATGGGACTTCTCAGATAGAAGTTGATAATCTAGTCCCAGAAAATATACAAAAGGAATTTCAAGTAGTAAAGTTAATAGACGCTTATAGAAATAGGGGACATTTATTTACCAAAACAAATCCTGTTAGAGCAAGAAGATCTTATAGCCCTAATTTAGATTTCCAAAATTTTGGATTAGAAGAAAAGGATTTAAAAACAGTTTTTAGTGCAGGAGAAATAATGGGTATAGGATCATCAACTTTAGCTGAAATCATAAATCATCTTCAGCAGATCTATTGTGATTCAATTGGAATTGAATACATGTATATTAGAAATCCTGTCAAGGTTAACTGGATTCAAAAGAAACTTAATGTAAATACTAATCATCCAAAATTTACATCAGATCAAAAAAAACATATTCTTTCAAAATTGAACGAAGCAGTTAGTTTTGAAAATTTTTTACACACAAAATTTGTTGGACAGAAACGGTTTTCCTTAGAAGGTGGGGAGTCATTAATTCCAGCAATAGATTCTATAATTGAGTTGGCTGCTGAGAAAGGAGTAGAAGAATTTGTTATGGGTATGGCTCACAGAGGAAGATTAAATACTTTAATAAATATTTTTGGAAAATCTGCTAAAGATATTTTTAATGAATTTCAAGGTAAGGATTATGATGAAGAAATGCTTTTTGATGGAGATGTAAAATACCATATGGGATGGACATGTAAAAGAGATACAGATTCAGGAAAAAAAATCAACTTAAATATTGCTCCAAATCCATCTCATTTAGAAACAGTTGGAGCTATTGTACAAGGAATAACTAGAGCTAAACAAGAAGACGACTTTTCGGGGGATTTATCTAAGGTGCTTCCTATTATTATTCATGGAGATGCAGCTATTGCTGGACAAGGACTTCCTTATGAAATTGTTCAGATGGCTGGCTTAAAAGGATATGGAACGGGAGGAACAATTCATATAGTAGTTAATAATCAAATTGGGTTTACAACTAATTATCTTGATGCTAGAACAAGTACTTATTGTACAGATGTTGGGAAAGTTACTTTATGTCCTATTTTTCATGTTAATGCAGATGATGTAGAAGCTGTTATTCACGCAGCTCTTTTTGCCCTTGAATATAGGATGGAATTTAATCAAGATGTTTTTATTGATTTATTAGGATATAGAAAGTATGGCCACAATGAAGGAGATGAGCCTCGTTTCACCCAACCTAAACTATATAAGGCTATTGCCAAGCACAAAAATCCAAAACAAATATATTCTGAAATTTTATTAAGCCAAGGAGTAATTGATCAAAAACATTTGTCTCAGATTGAAAAGGAGTATAGACAAATGCTTGATAAGGCTTTTGATGATTCTTCAAAAGTAAAAGAGACTATTATTACAGATTTTATGGGGGATGAATGGAAGGAATTTCAAAGAGCTGATGAAAAAATCATGAGTAAGGAGGTTGAAACAAAAATTTCAATTTCTAATTTAGAACAAGTAGCCAATGCAGTAACAACACTTCCCAAAGAAAAAAAATTTCTAAGAAAAATCGTAAAATTAGTTGATGATCGAAAAAGAATGTTTTTTGAAACTGATAAAATTGATTGGGCAATGGGAGAGATGTTAGCATACGGGTCACTTCTGATGGAAGGTTTTAATGTTAGAATTTCAGGACAAGATGTTGAAAGAGGAACATTCTCTCATAGACACGCTATATTAAAGGCTGAAGACTCTGAAGAAGAAGTTATTCTTTTAAAGAATATTGAGACTAAGAATAAAGGGAATTTTTCAATTTATAACTCATTGCTTTCAGAATATGGAGTTTTAGGTTTTGATTATGGTTATGCAATGGCAAGTCCCAAAACTCTTACAATTTGGGAAGCACAATTTGGAGATTTTAGCAATGGAGCTCAAATTATCTTGGATCAATATATTTCTGCAGCTGAGGATAAATGGAAATTACAAAATGGAATCGTTCTTTTTTTACCACATGGCTATGAAGGACAGGGAGCTGAACATTCATCTGCAAGAATGGAAAGATATCTCCAACTTTGTGCAGAAGATAATATGATTGTAGCTAATTGTACTACCCCATCAAATTTATTTCATTTGCTGAGAAGACAAACGATTGTAAATTATAGAAAGCCGCTTATAGTTTTCACGCCAAAAAGTTTATTAAGACATCCTCTTGCTGTTTCTAAAAAAAATGATTTTATAAAAGGTAGATTTGAATTACTAATTCCTGATAAAAAAGTTTTGCCTGATAAATCGAAAACTTTGGTGTTTTGCTCTGGAAAGTTTTACTATGATTTAATTAAAGCTCGTGAAGAAAAAAATAGAATGGATGTTGCTATTATTAGAGTCGAGCAGATTTTTCCATTACCAAAAGATCAAATCAATTATCAGTTAAGTTTATATAGTAAAACCAAAGATGTTGTCTGGGCTCAAGAAGAACCAAAAAATATGGGGGCTCTCAGTTATCTGCTTTTGCATTTTGAAAAAGCATCAACTTTTAGAATAGTAAGCAGGCCATTTTCAGATTCTCCTGCCTCTGGGA
>Ga0111541_10000524_pt1 | contig 12501 bp, 10 predicted proteins | sample Knorr_S7_td_DCM__FD_83039 | JGI IMG/M metagenome (GOLD analysis project Ga0111541, IMG submission 83039) | Marine microbial communities from Southern Atlantic Ocean transect - Knorr_S7_td_DCM_ad_131m_LV_B (version 2) (version 2) | ecosystem: Environmental > Aquatic > Marine > Oceanic | place...
TAATTTTAGCTGATTACCTATTAAAACAAAAAGCGGTAAGTAAAAATAGTGTGTCAAATAATAAGATTAAAGTTTTCATTAGTAGATACCTGCCAGAACTAAGATATCGTCATATCATCTTTGCTTTTTTTATTGGAATTTTTGTTTCAATTATAATTTTTATTATTAGTTTCTATATCAAAAGAAAATAATCAGTCCCTCTAGAATTCGAAAATAATGTATAAAATTAATATCCTAACAAAGGGGTTTATTTCACCCAATGCGTGTGCATTTTTGTTTCCTATAATAGTAAATAAAAGGAGGCTTATTGATTCAGGTATATCTTATTCAATATTTAAGGATATTTCAGAGAGAATATATGATTGTGATGTGCTTATACTAGATAGCAGATATTTTAGTAGATTATGGAATATATATGGTGACGATCAAATATTAAAAAGAATTGAAGAATTAAAAAATAAAATTAATGCTGTCCTATTTTTTGATATATCTGATAGTACGGGGTGGATTCAATCTCAAGTTCTTCCATATGTAACAGCATATTATAAATCTCAGTTATTAAAAGATAAAAATCTTTATTTAGATAATCATTATGGCAATAGGATATATACTGATTACTACCATAAAAAATTTAATATTAATGACGAAACACCGGCTATCAATAGAAAAATTGAAAATAAAGACGACCTTAATAAACTAAATATTTCATGGAATTCTGGATTAGCTAATTACTCATCTTTAGGCCCATATTTAACTTCATTGTATCGTTATCTTCCGTTAGAACATTTTTTAAGATATCCAAAATATTTTCATCAAAATTTAAACATAAGAGACATTGATGTTTCATGCCGAATGGGGATAAATTATCCAAGAAAAACAGTATGTTACCAACGTAAGCAAATTAGAAAAATGCTCTCAAATTCACTAAGAACCAATAAAATTACACGTCGAAAGTATTTAACAGAACTCAGGAATTCAAAGATAGTGGTTTCACCATTCGGTTTTGGTGAGATTACATTAAAGGATTTTGAAACATTTTTATCTGGCTCAGTATTAGTTAAACCGAATATGTCACATATGGAAACATATCCAAATTTTTATATAGATGATAATGCGACTGCTACGGATACTATTAGCTCCCATGCCTGGGATTTATCCGATTTAGAAACTCTAATAGATCATATTCTTACTGATTATGATCGGTACGCCGAAATAGCAGTAAATGGTCAGAATAGGTACCGCCATTATATTTCGACTAAAGATGGCTATGAGGAATTTTGTCTTTATTTCAAAGAAATAATTCATAAACATATTAACTAGAAAATTTTTATGAAAAAAAGTTTAAATGTAGCAATGCCAATAGGCTCATTTCTTCCTGCTCAAGGTGGTGCCGAAGTTGGTTTGCATAACATAGCACTCAGATTAATAAGTCGAGGGCATAATCCGATTATTATTACTTCCTTTACACATTATATTCAGTTGAAAATTAAAAAGTGGAAATTGCCATATAAGACTATTCCTCTTCCACTAGGAGCATCATCTTTACTAGAAATTAATAAACATATAGGTTTTTTTATTTACACCAATTATTTTAAATTTATTCAAAAATATTTTGATATAGATATTTGGCATGTAACTATAGGGTACCCTTTAGGTGTAGCTATGGTGCACTATGCTGAAAATAATAATGTAAAATACCTCATTCGACGTGTTGGAGAAGACATTCAATCTATTCCTGAAATTAATTATGGTATGCGTTTAAATAAAAAGAAGAATAGTATAATTACTGACTACCTACCAAAAGCCAAGAATATTATTGCAATTAGTGATTCTGTTATATCGGAATATAAAAAAATAAAAATACCAGAATCATCAATAAAGTGTATTCCTAATGGAGTTGATATAGATAGGTTCTCTAAAGGTGGTGATAAAAAAAACCTAAGATCTAATTATGGAATTAATAACAGCGATTTTCTTTTTTTATCGGTCAGTAGGAATCATCCAAAGAAAGGTTTTCATGTTTTATTAAAATCAATAGTATTATTAAAAAAAAATATTAATGATAATTTCAAAGTCTTATTTGTTGGGAAAAATGTTTCTTTACTTAAGCACGATGTCGATGAATTGGGTATCAGTGAAAATGTTATTTTGCATGAGGAGGTAAAGATTAAAAGTAATAATCAATCTAATAATCTTGAATTCCCGTCAAATGATTTAGTAGAAATATATAAAATGTCTGACTGTTTCGTATTACCGTCATTAATAGAAACATTCGGTATTGTGCTTATTGAGGCTATGGCCGCCGGATTACCTATAATTACAACAAATGCTCAAGGTTGTAGAGATATTATAAGAAATGGTAAGGATGGGCTAATGGTTGAGACTAACGACGAGATCAATTTATCTGAAGCAATGAAAACGATTATGTCTGATAAAATAAGAAATAATTATATAGCATGTTCCCAATCACGAGTTTTGAGTTTTTCTTGGGATAATATTGTCGAGAAATATATTAAACTTTACTTAGAAATACTTTCTGCTTCAAATTCAGGTTAATCTTTCCTTTTTTTTCTATGCTCGATATCAAGGTTTGTAAGTCTCATTTGACTTATCTGATCTGCAATCAAACCGAGCACACCAATAATCAAACCCGCCATGATAAGAATTGCTGATAGCACTGAAAAGCCAAGTCCGGTAATTAGTGCTTTTATCAATCCATAAACTATCCCGACACTTAACAGTAAGATACTTAATCGCAGAAAGACTCGAATTGGCGAAAAGAGAGTTATTGCCCTCAAAACTAGTATCAGCGCTTCAAAACCATCTGATAGCGCAACTTTACTTTCACCAAGCCTCTGATTGATTGTTATTGGATGAAAGATAAAAGGATACTTTCTCTCGATCATTATTATTGTAGATGTCATGCTTGCGCTGTATTTATCTGGTAACAAATAAAGATAACGTAAAATAATCTCTCGTCTAAAAACACGTAATCCACAATTAAGATCAACCCCTGTTTTTACATCTAATGACCAAGCTAGTAGTCTAATTATAAATTTCCCAAACCCACGTATTTTATTTATTGATCTATCTCGTTGACCTAAAACAGCAACAAGTTTTTTACTTTCTAGTATTTCAACCATATTTTTTAGGTTTTCAGCATTATGTTCATTATCAGCATCAAACCAGGCAATATAATCTCTTGTCGCTGATTGCATACCAGTTTTTATGGCACTTCCATAACCTCTATTAAACTCATGCTTAATTAGGTTAACTGTTTCAAAATTTGATACATATTCGACTGTTGAGTCAGTGCTTCCATCATCAACAACAATGATTTCACTATCTGGAAACGAAGATATTAGCTGTTTCAATGTTTCAACAATACCTTCTTCTTCATTATAAGCCGGTATTACTATACTGAGTTTATTCATAGGCGCTTAGTGAATTATAATCATCGGATTATTGGATATTACACAAATCAATTTTTACACATTTCACTTCGACATATTAACATATATTTCTTATCGTCATTAGTTATTACCACATATTCATTGGATGGATATTTTTCTTTCCAATTATTTATGTAGCTATTCATTGTTAAAATAGCATAGTCAAATCCACCATCTTTTCCTGTGGTACCATTTTCATCAAAATAGCTACTATAGTTTTTCTTATTCTCATCATTTGCACACAGAATTGGTAAATTATCTCCAGGATCACTGCAACTTATCTTAGCATTAAAATAAAAAGGAATTAGCGCACCTCGATATCCCTGAGTATCTGCAGAAAGAATAATAATAGTTTTTTCATTTAGCTTTAAATAGTTCCCAAAGTCTTTTAGTGGTTGGATGCGATCATTAAATAATTTTCCACTGTACAAAAGATTGTTCGGGAGAGCTATTAATGGGGGTAATACCATTATTGTAAATAAAACTAAAAAGGATATTTTAAATATACGAGATTCTCTTTTTAAAAATATAAAACATATTAAAATTAAAGAAAGTAATAGAGGATAAAATATATTGCTTAGCAGTAATCTAGGCGTCCATCCATTAAGATTAATTAAATTGCTCGCATCCTTGAGAATAATCGCAAAAATAATCGATATTAGAGTAATAGCTGTTAACAAGAAAAAACTTTTCTTTGAAAATTTAAATTTATTTATATTAAAAATCTGGAAATAGTTAGCAGCAAGGACAGATAGTATAGGGATGATAGGCAATATATATCTTGGTACTATTCTCAGTCTACCGAAGCCAGATATAATTGTTAAAAATAATATGATAAAAATGGGAAGCAGGTATAGAAATTTAATATGAGACGCTTCATCTTCATTTATCATATAGGGCAGTGATAATAAATATAATGTAAAAGGAATTATTAAATCAGTTTGTGTTATTAGCGAGTACCAATTTCCGATAACTCTTTCACGTTGTCCGCTATTAAATGAAAGTAGTTGTTCGATATTTGAAAAACGCCAGCTGAAAAAATAATCGTCTAACAAGAGACCATCAAATAAAGCCATGATTAATACACCTAGAAATGTACCGAAAAGTATGTAGCGAAATAATCGAAGAAACGTAGATTTTTCAAAATTACTAAAAATAATGCCAAATATAAAAATAATATTAACAAATCCAGTTTCTTTAGACTTTACTGATAAAACTAATAATGCGCTTAGGAAAAAAATAGATTTTGATTTGCTTTCCAAAGACTTAATATCAGTTGAGAGATATATTGCCATTGATAATGCTAATAGGAACATAACGGTGTAATCGGCATAAGTTACACCAACAAATCTAAAAATTAGTGGTTGTATTAAAAGAAATAATAGTGAAAGAAAAGCAATACTAAGACTTTTTGAGTTTGATATTAGTATTGCCGAATAAAAAGTTAATGCCATAGTTAGTGATACAAGAAACGACCAGAATACTTGCATACTAAGAAATGGATCATCGAAGAAATAAATAAAAACTTTTTGTAAATAAACATGAAAATAGCGATTAAGAATTCTTGGCTCTTGACTGGTATCTATGCTAAGCGCAAGATATTTTAATTCATCATTTGTTATAGGCCCGCCTTTAACAAAAATTAAGACAACAAATGAAATTAAGAAAATTATTATGGGCCATAAAAAAATATTGGCTGAATTTAATAAGCTAGTGTGATTTCTGTCGAATAACATTAAAAATCTTTATTTTCTATGCTGTACTGGTTAAAAATACACCAACACAAATGAGTGATATGCCAATTATTAATTTTTCATTTATTGATTCACCTAGTAAAACTAAGCTTGCTACAGGAACAATGACATATGCTAATGCAGTGAATGGATGGGCTTGATTTAACTTAGTTTTCTGTAAGCACCATATCCATAATAATGTTGTTATTGCGTAGATGATAATTGCACTTATAAATGTTATTTCATAGATCAAATGCCATGATTTATCTAATGTTGCTAGAGTATCAGCCGATTTTTTGAATAATATCTGTCCACCAGACATTGCTAACACAACTATAAATAAGTATAAATATTGCATAAAATATTTTATTACATTAGTTTAATTATTTATTTTCTATGCTGTACTGGTTAAAAATACACCGCTACAAATAAGTAGCACCCCAATAATCAATTTTTTATTTACTGATTCTCCTAACAAAATCCAGCTTGCAATAGGAACAATGACATATGCTAATGCAGTGAATGGATAGGCGCGATTTAACTCTATATTTTGTAAGCACCAAATCCATAGTAAAGTTGTTAAGGCGTAAATGAAAATTCCACTTATAAATGTTATTTCATAGATCAAATGCCATGATTTATCTAAGGATGACAGGGTATCTGCAGCCTTTTTAAATAGTATCTGTCCACCAGATAAAGCTAATACTACGATAGATAAGTATAAATATTGCATGAGAATTGTTACTGAATTAGTCTTGTAAATTGTTTATTATTTCTTTTCAGCAGTTTAGTTGTACTGTACATAAATTAAAACATCACCTAAGTTTCTAGTAAATGGACACGGTTGATGTATAAAATAGTTTAATTTCATCAAGTATACACGCGATTCATCATTTTTGGCTATTACTATAATTTTAGGTCTTATCTAATATATGCGCATTATTTTAATATTTACTAAAAAATACAAATAATTATTATGCGTATTTTGAAAATATCTCCTTTCTTTACTCTGTTATTTTTATACTTTTACTCTCAATTGCTTAATGCAGATACGAAAGTTGAATTACAGCCAGTGACCGTAGAAGAATCAGGATTTACAGTTGATATATATAATCCGATTATTCCAATCACCATAATTACTAAGGATGATATTTCTCAAAAACAACCTATTAATACTTTTGCTTTATTAAACAAGATTCCAGGGATCAATATTGATAGATCTTCATCACGAGGTAATATAAGTTCGATTTTCTTTAGAAATGCAGAAGCTAATTTTACGTCAATTTATATTGATGGCATTAAGGTAAATAATCCAACAAATAGCAGAGGTGGGGGCTATAATTTCTCATTACTTGATGTTAATTCAATCAATCAAATTGAAATTGCAAAGGGTCCCGCATCATCAATCAGTGGCTCAGATGCGCTAGCAGGTGTAATCAATATATCCACATTTACGAGTATCTCTGATTCAGACGATAACAAAAATAGATTAGATATAAACCATGGAAGTGGAGGGTATTATAATTTTTCTCTCAGAGCAGGCAATATTCTAGGTAATTATGAGTATGATTTATATGCATCGAATAGTAATGATGGGGTGCCTAATGATGGAAGTAATTTTAAATTAGATACATTAAATTTTTTAATAAGAAAGGAAGAAAATAATAGTAGTTTAAAGTTTAAAATAAATTCTACCAATAGTTTTAGTTCCTATTTTCCAGACGATAGTGGGGGGATACTTTTTTCTGAAAAGAGAGACTTAGAGTATAAAAAATCTCATGGTTCTGGAGCCAGTATTAATTTCAAAAAGAAATTTAATGATTTGATAAATTATAACTTACAAGCGAGCTATTATTACGAACAAGAAGATCTAAAGTCACCAGGCGTTAATCCTGGCGTTGGCAATGCATCAGGAATATCAAAGAATTCCAGTGATAGCCGCTACTCTATCTATGGCCTATCTTTAAAGAATAACTTTAAATTAAGTAATAATTTAAATATCGATGTAGGATTTGATATGGAAACTGGGAAAAGCATTATTGATAGCAGTGTTGCTGGTTCCTTATCTAAGGATAGTAGAAAAAGAACAACCTATAGTCCGTTTATCTCGGCTAAGTATAATGTATTAAGAAATGTAATATTTTTATCATCGTTTAGTTTTAATTTCACTGATGATTTTGAGGAAAATATAAGCCCTAAAATTGGTCTTAGTTATAACTTTAGTAAATCAACGGTAGCGAGTATTAGCTGGGGTAAAGGTTTCAAATTACCGAGTTTTTATTCACTGGGTAACGCTCTTGTTGGTAATTCTGAATTAGTTCCTGAGAAAAGCGAAGGAGCAGAATTTAATCTAAGCGGTAGAAGTAATTCTAATAAATTTCAATATAGTTTAAATTTATTTTCTGTTGAATATAAAAACCTAATTGATTTTGATGCTGCAACTTTTACATTAGTTAATCGATCAAAATTAAATACAAATGGTTTTGAGCTCTTAGCAAAATATTCCTTTTTAGATAGGTTCTCAATTCAATCATATGCGACATATATACATAGTGATTTAGATGTGGCTGGGACAGCACTTAGACACAGGCCAGATTGGAAGGGTGGAATTGCTTTTCAATGGGATATTAAACCTAATTTTTATTTTAATTTAGATTCTAATTTTACAGATGATCGATATGATTCTTCTGTAGTTACAGGTAATAGAGTTTTATCAAGTCATACAAAATTTGATTTATCAACACATTATCAATTCAATTCAAATATTCATTTCAATTTTAGTATAGATAATTTATTTGATAGAAACTATCAAGAATCAATCGGTTTTTTGGCTAGAGGCATAACACCTAAGGCTTCACTTACGATTAAATTTTGAGTATTTCAAAATTTTTTTTTGCCAATCTAAGCTATAATATATAGCTATTTATTATGTATAATTTCATTTTTCAATAAGCTTTTTATCACTACTATGTGCGGAATCTGCGGCCTAATACAGCCAAAACAAAAATCTTCAGCTTATAATTCTGAGCATGTTGTAATTAAGATGCGTGAGAAATTAACTCATCGCGGCCCCGATCAATCGGGTGAGTGGTTTAATAAAGAAGAAGAGGCGTATTTTGGGCATCGTCGTCTTTCTGTTATTGATCTGTCCGAGAACGGACGTCAACCAATGGTTTCAAAGTGCGGCAATTACGTTATTACTTATAATGGCGAAGTTTATAATTATGGTGAACTTAAAAAAGAATTGTTGTCAGCTGGCTATAGTTTTTCGGGACAATCAGATACGGAGGTTGTTCTAGCGGCTTGTACGATATGGGGAGTACGTAAAGCAGTTGATCGTATGATTGGTATGTTTGCCTTTTCAATATGGGACCGTCGTTTAAATAAACTTAGTTTAGTTAGGGATAGGCTGGGCATAAAGCCATTGTATTGGTACTACACAGGGAAACAAATGGCTTTTGCATCCGAATTAAAATCATTTTCAGCTATACCAGATTGGAATCCTGAAATTAACCATCATGCATTTAGCAGTTATATTAGATATGGTTATGTCCCGTCACCAGTATCAATATATGAAAATGTTTCTAAATTACCGCCAGGTTCAATCTTAACTTGGATGCGTGACCAGTCTCCTCAAATTGAGAAATATTGGGACCCACTGACTTTTATTTCAAATAGTAGTTCAGATATTATTTCTGATGAGGAGGCTGCAAATGAACTTGAGGTATTGCTGAATGATGCTGTAAAAAAACGTATGATTTCAGATGTTCCACTAGGATCAATGTTGTCCGGTGGAATTGATAGTTCAATTGTTACTGCGTTTATGCAGAAAAATAATACACAGCCGATTAAGTCATATTCTATAGGTTTTCATGAAACAGATTACAATGAGGCACAGTATGCATCAAAAGTTGCGGAGCACTTAAAAACTGATCATACAGAATTATATTTAGAACCAAAGCATGCAATTGATTTAATTCCTAATTTACCGGAGATATATGATGAGCCTTTTGCCGATTCATCGCAGATTCCAACATACTTGATAAGCAAATTATTAGGTCAGCATGTTACCGTCGGGCTATCCGGCGATGGTGGAGATGAATTATTTGCTGGCTATAATCGTTATCAATGGGCAGGAAAATTCGCTTTAACATCAAAAATTTTACCAAATCCAATTCGCACAATATTAGTTAAAATGATAAATAGTTTAAGTCCCTTGCAATGGGATTCTGTCTTCAAACTACTGCCTCAAAAATTTAAATACAATAATATTGGGGATAAGCTGTATAAAGTTGCTTCTATACTACCTTTAAATAACGAACAGACAATTTATCGGGAGCTTGTGAGCCAGTGGTCGAGTCCTGGTGAAATTATTAGGGATGCGCAGGAAATAAAAACAGTAGCAATAGAAAATAATTTAAAAAATACTGTAAGCAACTTTACATCACGCATGCAATTAATGGACATGATAAGTTATCTACCTGACGATATTTTAGTAAAACTGGATAGGGCAAGTATGGCGGTAGGATTAGAAGCTCGCGTACCTTTGCTTGATCATCGTATTGTTGAATTTGCATTAAAACTACCTATAGATATGAAGCAGCGAAACGGTAAAAGCAAGTGGTTGCTGAGGCAATTACTGCATCGCTATGTTCCTTCTGAAATTGTTGAACGACCTAAAATGGGATTTTCAATTCCTATTGGAGATTGGTTGCGAGGACCGCTCCGCGAATGGTCGCAGGATTTACTCTCATCAGAGCAGCTTAAGAAACATGATTTTTTTAAGAGTGATATTGTTCAAACATATTTAAATGAACATATGAAAGGGCATAGAAATCATCAATATAAACTATGGGTTTTGTTAATGTTTCAATCTTGGTATTTAAAATGGCATAGTTAGGCTGAGTTTTGAAGAGCACAAAAAAAATAAAAATATTAGTTATAATTGGTCAGTTAGATATAGGCGGGACTGAGATACATATACTCAATCTCGCTAAAAACATTGACCGAGATAAATATGATCTCTCAGTGTTTCCACTCAAAAAAGGAGGGACACTGCATAAAGATTTTATCGATAACCACATTCCCATTCTAGGTAACAACTATAATAAACTAGGTAAGATAGCTCTATTAATAAGTTTAATTGAGTTAATTTTTATCTCATTTAGACATAAGCCAGATATTTTTCATTTTTTTCTTCCCGAAGCATATATTTTAGGTTTCATATCTACATCCCTTTTCAGAAAAACAGAGAGGATTATGAGTCGACGAAGTTTGAATGATTATCAAAGAAAAAAAATGTATAAATTTTTTCGATTGAAATATTTAGAAAAAGCATTTCACAAAAGAATGAAATACATTACAGGAAATTCCTTAGCTGTATGCAAGCAACTTACTGAAGAAGGAGTTGAAAAAAATAAGATTAAGCTGATCTATAATGGTGTCGATGCAAAACGATTCGAGAATAGAAAAAAGACAGGTAAAAAAAATCTAGAAAATTCAGAATTAGTAATTATATGTGTAGCCAATTTGATTCCATATAAAGGGCATTCAGATCTAGTCAAGGGAATTGAATATATTGCAGATACATTACATAGATTAGATATTATTGGATGGCGTTTACTATTTGTGGGTAGAGATGATGGTTATGGCCAAGACTTTCAGTGGGAAATTTGGCAAAATCACCGAGCTATTATGTCAAACATAGAATTTTTAGGTGAGGTGGGAGATGTTGCGCCGTTAATCAAGAAAAGTGATATTGGTGTTTTATGTTCGCATCAGGAGGGATTCTCAAATAGTATTTTAGAATGCATGGCAGCTGGTTTACCTATGGTTGTTACTAATGTAGGTGGTAATTCAGAAGTTATTTCAGATGGTATTAATGGTCTGATTGTTGAATCCCATTCGCCTAAGCAAATTGGAGAAGCAATTTTAAAACTTGCTAAAAGTGATTCACTACGAAAAAAGCTAGGTAATGCTGCTTACAAAGAAATCATTGAAAAGTATAATTTAAGCACCTGCGTCAAAATGTATGAAGATTTGTACAGCGAAGTAATTTCAGATAATCAGTCTTAATAATGAAAAAAGCAAAAAAAATTATTTTCGTTGTGACAGAAGATTGGTTTTTTTGTTCTCATCGTCTCTCCATTGCAAAAGCCGCATTAAATGCCGGTTATAAAGTTGCTACGATAACGCAAGTTAAGCATCATAAAGCAACAATAGAATCACATGGCATAAAGGTAATACCATTCAAAATTTCACGTTCGGGGTGTAATCCACTGACTGAATTTATGACAATTATTTCTTTATATAAAATATATAAAAGAGAAAATCCTGATTTATTGCATCATGTTGCAATTAAACCAATATTATATGGCACAATTGCTGCCAAATTATCTGGCGTTCCTATTGTTATTAATGCTGTTACTGGACTTGGGTATATTTATATTTCAAAAAAAATATCAGCAAGAATAATAAGACTAATAGTCTCTCCTATGTTAAAAATTATATTCAATCTAAGAAACAGCTTTACAATATTCCAGAATAAGGATGATCAGAAGTCATTACAATCTAATAGTCACTCAATCGATGATCAAAGTATAATTATCATGGGTTCGGGTGTGGATCATCGTTATTATACTCCAGCAAAAGAGAAACCAATTTCTCCATGCGTTGTACTTGGTGCAAGAATGCTAATTGATAAGGGAATTAGAGAATATGTTGATGCAGCGAGAATAGTTAAAAAAGAGTTTAAGGAAGCGAAATTTTTACTTGCAGGAGATACTGATTCAGGTAATCCAGCGATGATTAAAAAGAGTCAATTAGGTATGTGGAAAGATGAGGGAGTAATTGAGTGGGAAGGGCATCAAGAAGATATGCTTAGTATTTTGCAAAAATCTAATATAGCTTGTTTGCCCTCATATCGTGAGGGAATGCCTAAATTTTTACTAGAGGCAGCGTCTTGTGGTTTATCTATCGTTACAACTGATGTGCCTGGTTGCAGAGAGGTGGTTCAAAACAATCAGAATGGTTTCTTAGTTCCAGCAAAAAACCCTATTCTACTTGCCGATGCTATTATTATGTTAATAAAAGACAGTGCGCTTAGAAATAAATTTGGGAATCAGAGCCGTGCTATGGTTGAGAATATGTTCTCAAGTGAAATTATTAATAAACAAACGATTAGCCTTTATAAGTCATTATTTAGAAAATTATGAATATAACCGAAATCATTATGATATGTAGCTGCATATTTATTTTTTCTTTAATATTTACGCGGTATATAATTATATTTGCTAAAGCCAAAAATATTGTTGATA
>Ga0111541_10000527_pt1 | contig 12477 bp, 16 predicted proteins | sample Knorr_S7_td_DCM__FD_83039 | JGI IMG/M metagenome (GOLD analysis project Ga0111541, IMG submission 83039) | Marine microbial communities from Southern Atlantic Ocean transect - Knorr_S7_td_DCM_ad_131m_LV_B (version 2) (version 2) | ecosystem: Environmental > Aquatic > Marine > Oceanic | place...
ACTATCCATATTTTTTGAATAATAAAGTATATTTTGACCAACTTTGTTATAGTTTGATTCTGGACCAAAATGGCCATAAGATAACATTTTAGTTATATCATCTTCGGCTGTAAATTTATCATTTTTTTGAATAGCAAAAAATGCTATTTTATCTTGCCCATAATAGTCAATTAGATTAATTGCTTCAACGAAGAAATTTTCTTTGACTGTAAATCCAACATAATCTCTATTATTGTCTCCAAAAATATTAGAAATAGTAGTATCTTTATCAAGTATTCCAATGATTGAAGGATCATAAGGATTATCTGAATAATCATCCGGAAATATTTTTTGTATCGGAACTGCAGTTGGGGCTGGCAAAGCAGTAGATGCAGGTAAAGGAGTTGATGGTGGAATAGACGTTGCTGCTGGCAAAGCAGTAGATGCAGGTAAAGGAGTTGATGGTGGAATAGGAGTGTCTGAAATAAGTATTACAGTTTCATTAGTAGAGGGTCCGCATGCAGTAAATAATAATATGGTTAGAACAATAAATCTTCTCATGTAAAAATAATAACAATTTACAAGCAAAATTTAAATTTAAATGATTTATTGTTAATTATTTACAACCAAGTAGTTATAGTTTTGAAGTCTTTTCTAGTTTTTTTGGAATTAGATTTGGGATATCCAACTGATAGAACTCCAACTATCTTAAGTTGATCCTTAAGTTTTAAGATCTCATCAAGGTCAGAAATTTTACAAATTTTTCCTGTAGACCATCCAACTCCAAGCCCCATTTCAGTAGCCGTTAATTGAATATTTTGAATAGCACAACACACAGCTCCATAGTTTTCTTCAGTAATTTCGTCATTTTCCCCCAATAAACTGTAAACAAAAATAAGCGGCGGGGAAGAATAAATTTGATCATAAATTTTATCTTTTTGATCTTGAGTTAGTTTATTGCCTGAGCTGCTCTCTTGCAATGAAATAATTCCTTCAGAAATTTTATTTCTTAATGATGAACCTTTACCAACAACATAAAATCTCCATGGCTCTGTATTTCTATGATTTGGTGCCCAAATAGCAGATTCTAATAGAATTTCTATTTGAGAATTATCAATTTCTCTATCTTCAAAAATTTTAGTATTTCTTCTATTTTTAATAATGTCTAATATTTCTGGTGATTTTTTCATAATAATTTCCTTATTTAAAAAATTGTCTACCACATCAGTATACTTTATAAGATAAATATATAATCTTCTTTTTGATAAAATTATAAATATACAAAAAAAATATTATGGATCTAAAAAATATAAAATTAGCAGATTGGGTTTTTGTAATTGTTGAAACTATTATAATTGCATTTGGGTTATTCACAATTATTGGATCTCAGTTAGATAAATCTGAAGCAAAAAGAAGAAAATTTGAAGAAGCTACAAGTATAACTCAACAAATGTATTTTCAAGAACTTCAATTATTAGCTTCAATAGAAATGATTTTTGGAGCTCTAATATTGGTTTTAGCCTCTATGTTCGTCTTTATTTACTTTAAGATTATAAAAAAATAGTTATCAGTAATGAAGAATTATTTTCAAGATAAACTCTATGGTAATAATTGCTATGGTTGTGGAGCTTGGAATAAAGAAGGCTTAAGAATTAAATCATTTTGGGAAAAAGATGAATCCGTATGTATTTTTGATCCAAAACCTCATCATGCGGCTATGCCACCAGATGTAATGAATGGTGGCACCATTTCAGCTCTAATTGATTGCCATTGTGTTTGTTCATCAATTGCTGACGCTTATAGATTTGAGAGACGAGAAATTGGAGAAGGAGAAACAATTTGGTATGCAACTGCGACATTAAATATTCAATTTAAAAAGCCAACTCCAATTGACGGACCAGTAACAATTAGAGCAAGATTAATAGAAAGAAAGCCTAAGACTACTTTATTCTATGCTGATTTTTTTTCTCATAAAGGTGAATTAACGTGTACTGGTGAAGTTTTGTCAGTCAGAGTTTCTAAAAAATGGTCTGATCCCAAAGGTTTTTTTCACTAAGATAGGAAATTTATGGAAAATGAACTTGAAATGATTCAAACTCTATTTGAGTATCAAAATTTTGGATTAGCTCCATTCCCCATAATGCCATTTTCAAAAGAAATCCACAAAGGTAATAAAGGAAAAATATTTTTTGATAACGCACAATCTGGTATTCAAATGTCAGAGGAGGAAATATATGATTGGTTTGGTGAAAAAAAATTAGATAACTGTGGACTTATTTGTGGTGAAGAAGGGAATCTTTCAGTCTTAGAATTCGAATCAGACACTGTAATAATTAGATTGATGAGTCTAATTGAAAAAGAAAGTTTAGATAAAATTTCAAATCTAATTTTTTATAACTTTCTAGAAAATTTATATAGTTCTACAACTTTTATAAGAACTCCAGATAAGAAAATACAGTTTTGGTTTAAGTTTTCAAAAAATTTACCAAGTTTTTTTTGGAATAATAATAAATCTATAAAAATACTAGAAGGTATAAATATTTATTCCAGTGGTTACATTGTGGCACCACCTTCATTCATAAGAAAAAACAACCTAATTGGACAATATGAAATTGAAGAAGGAAAACCTCCAGTTGAATTTCCAAACGAAATAACCTTTTTTAAAAAATTATTATCTGAATAATTTGAGATCATTTATGGGCCAAATTCTGAGAGCAATTTGTCCCTGGATTCTTTCAAGTGGTACGCATCCAAATTGCCTAGAGTCATTTGACAAAATTCTGTTATCACCTAAAACAAAAATGCAGTTTTCTGGTATTTCTATTGGAAATCCCATTTTAGGTGAGGTTAAAGTCATTCCTCTTGGTTGGATAACATCATTTACGTATACAGTTTGGTTGCGAATATCAACTTTATCATTTGGCAGTCCAATTACTCTTTTGACTAACTCAACATCATTTTCTTTTTTAAAAGCTATAATAGATTCTTTTTTTGGCAAAGATAAGATAACTTCTTTTTCAATTAAGGGTAAATATAAATGATTCAATCTAAATACTAAAATTTTATCTCCATCGTTAAGTGTTGGCTCCATTGATCTACCATTTACTTCAAATGGTACAAATAATAAAGAAATAATTATGACTATCATTGATGATAGAATCATTGTTTTTGAAATTGATAAAAGATTTTGAAGCATATTTTTTTTTATTTACAAACAATTCTATATTGTTTATAAAAATTCTTGACATAGATATAGAAAAAATTTTCTGATGTTTCTACTATAAATCAGGGTATAAATCGTTTAAATTTTAATATAATCTTAAGGAAGTTACATACCAAAGGGGAATTATGGTTTTTTCAGATAAAGATATAAAAAATGCAATACAAGCTGGAATTATCGGAATAGATCCATATTTTGAAAAAGATGTTCAACCAGCAAGTGTTGATCTTCACCTAGATAAAAAGCTACTGATTTTTAATAATTCAAATGCTCCATATATAGACTTAAAGAAAGAGCTTCCAGATCTTAATGAACCAATAATAATAAAAGGTGATGAGCCTTTTATTATACATCCAGGAGATTTTGTACTAGGTTCAACATTAGAAAAAATTAGTATCCCTAATGATATGGTTGCTAGGATTGAAGGAAAAAGTTCATTAGGAAGATTAGGTTTATTAATACATTCAACAGCTGGTTTTGTAGATCCAGGTTTTAGTGGGAATTTAACATTAGAATTAGCGAATGTTTCTAGATTACCAATAACTCTTTATTATGGGATGAGAATAGGTCAAATTTCTTTTCAAAAAATGGTCTCGGAAGCTGAAAAACCTTATGGATCTCCTGAATTAAAAAGTAGATACCAAGGTCAACTAGACCCTACTGAAAGTAGAGTTTTTAAGGACTTCGAGAAACAGATTTCAAAAAAAGAATAAATGGATGAAGAAAAATTTCAGCAACTAGCTATTGATCTTGCTAATAAATCTATTGGCAAAGTATCACCACGACCTCCCGTTGGAGCAGTCATAGTAAAAGATGGAAAAGTTGTAGGTCAAGGTAGAACAAAAATAAGTCCTGGTGATCATGCTGAAGCTGAAGCTATTACAGAAGCATCAAATAAAGCTAATGGTGCAACGCTTTATTGCACATTAGAACCTCATAATTTTTTCAGTAAAGACGAAGCTTGTACAAAAAAGATAATAGATTCAGGTATTGTAAAAGTCTCTTCCCCAACAATTGATATTAATCCAAAAGTAAATGGTAACGGCTTCGAAGAATTACGTAATGCAGGCATAGAAATAGAAAATAATTGGAATGATTATCAAAAAAAACAATGTGAAGAACTTTATGAATCTTATAACTTTAAAATTTTAAATAATAGACCATTAATTTCAATTAAGTTAGCTATGACTCTTGATGGAAAAATAGCAACAAAAAATAATGATTCTAAATGGATTACTAATGAAAAATCAAGGCTAAAAGGTCATGAACTGAGAGGAATTAGTGATGCAATAATTACTGGAATAAACACAATAATTTCAGATGATCCAAAAATGAATTCAAGGGGGATTAAAATTTATGAAGGAAACCCTAAGTATAGAGTCATATTAGATAATGATGGGAAATTAAATAAAAATCATCAAATTTATAAAGATAAAAATTTAGGTAAGATTGTTTGGTTTACAGGCAAAAGTGTAGATAGATCCCAACTACCTGATCATATAATGCACATTAAATCTTCTAAAATAAAAATTGAAATAAATGATGTAATAAAAGAATTAGATATTCTAGGTTGCAACAGTATACTAATTGAGGCAGGGGGAACTCTTGCTGGATCATTTTTTGATAAAAGATTAGTAGATAAAGTATATGCTTTTATATCACCTAGTATTTTTGGAGGTAAAAAAGCTCCTAATGCTATTGAAGGTGAAGGTATAGATAAAATTAAAGAAAGAATTAATTTGAAAATTTCATCCATAGAACAACTAGATGAAGATATACTTATTATAGGAAGAACTCATTAAATAATGTTTACTGGAATAGTAGAAGAAGTTGGAAAAATTCATTCAATTAAGGGTGAAGAAATTTCTATAAAATGTAAAAAGATATTGGAAGGCTCTAAAATTGGAGATTCAATATCAGTTTCCGGTGTTTGTCTTACTATTACTGTTATTAATGAAGATAGCCTAAACTTTCAAATATCAGAAGAAACTAGAGCAAAAACAACTTTTGGTATTGAAGAGAATCAAAGTCTTGTAAATTTAGAGAGAGCAGCTACTTTTGAATCTAGAATAGGTGGACATAATGTTGAAGGACATGTAGAAAATACTGGAATTTGTAAATCAATAAAAAAAATTAAAGATAGTACAATAGTAACTTTTGAAGCTGATTCGGAAATAATAAATAATATAATAGTAAAAGGTTATGTAAGCATTGATGGAACAAGTTTGACTGTAAACGAAATAGACGGAAATTTATTTAAAGTTTCTCTTATTCCACATACAATAGCTGAAACTACCTTCAAAAATATTAAAATAGGACAGTCAGTTAATATAGAAACTGACGTGAATGCAAGATACATTAGGAAATATGTTGAGGAAATAATGGAGAAGCGTTTAAATGAGTGATCAATTGGATAATAAACCACCTGCTAGCAAACAAATTAAATCTGTTGAAACTGCCATTGAGTACTTTAAAAAAGGTAAGATGGTAATAATAGTTGATGATGAAGGTAGAGAAAATGAGGGTGACATAGCATTACCCGCTCAAGATTGTACTCCAGATAACATTAACTTTATGGCAACTATTGCTAGAGGATTGATATGCACACCATTAGATGGAGATATTATTGATAATCTAGAGCTTGAACCCATGGTAACTAGAAATACTGAATCAATGGGTACTGCATTTACCGTTTCTGTAGATGCATCTTCTGGAATTGAATCAGGAATTTCAGCTAAGGACAGATCAAATACTGTTAGGAAATTAAGCGATACAAAATCTAATAGAGAAGATTTTGTAAAACCTGGACATATTTTCCCATTAAGATATCAAAAAGGTGGAGTATTAGTAAGAGCAGGACACACTGAAGGATCTGTAGATTTAGTAAAATTATCCGGGAAAAGACCTGCTGCTGTCATATGTGAAGTTATGAATGAAGATGGAACTATGGCACGAATAGATGATCTAAAAAAAGTCTCGGAAAAATACAATCTTCCTATAGTTTCTATTGAAGATATTATTGCCTACAGAATAGCAAAAGAAAATTTGGTTTCAATAGTATCAGAAGCTAAGCTTCCAACAAAATTTGGAGAATTTACCGCATATGGGTTCAAATCTGAAGTAGATAAATCTGAACCAATAGCTTTAGTCAAAGGTAATATAGACAAGAATAAACCTACTTTGGTTAGAGTTCATTCAGAGTGTGCTACTGGAGATTTATTAGGATCCTTAAGATGCGATTGTGGAGATCAATTAGAATTAGCCTTAGAAAAAATTTCTAAAGCAGAAGCTGGAGTATTTGTTTACATGAGGCAAGAAGGTAGAGGCATTGGGCTAATTAATAAATTAAGAGCTTATAATTTACAAGATGAAGGATTAGATACAGTTGATGCAAATCTCTCTCTTGGATTTCCAATGGACTTAAGAAACTACGGTATTGGAGCACAAATACTAAGAAATCTTGGTGTAAAGAAATTTGATTTATTGACTAATAATCCCAAAAAAGTAGTTGGTCTTGAAGGATTTGGTTTAGAAATAAATTCTACGGTAAATATATCTGCTGAAAAAAGACCTGAAAATAAAAAATATTTAGAGACAAAAAAAACAAAAATGGGGCATGAAATTGAGTAAACAAACAGGATTTATGGCGAGCCTAAGCTCAGATCCATCAAAAATCAAAATAGCTATTATAAAAGCAAAATTTAACTATGAAATTACTGAAGAAATGGAAAATTTAGCAATAGATAGGCTTAAAGAATTAGGTGTAAAAAATATATCAAGTTATGAAGTCCCTGGATCTTATGAATTACCCTATGCAGCAAATAAAGTTATAGACAATTATGATGGTGCTATTGTCATAGGATGCCTTATTAAGGGAGAAACTGATCATTACGAATACATTTCAAATAGTGTTTCACAAGCTATACAGGATGTGATTATAGAATCTAAGAAACCTATTATATTTGGTGTATTAACTGTAAAAAATTATGATCAAGCGAAAGCAAGAATTAAAAATTCTATAACTTACGCTGAAAACGCTATAGAAGTTATTTGTAATTTCTAAATTAAACCTACTTCTTTAGCTCTAGAAATTAATTCTTTAGTTTCTGAATCTGTTAATCTTCGATTTGGAAGTATAGATCTACCACAATCTATTTCTAAAATTTCAGATAATAAAGCTTTTGAAGCGTCTGCAGCAGAATTATAAGATTTTAAGACACTTACTTTTTTCGTTACTTCTTTTTGCTTCTCTTGAGCCTTTTCAATATCACCTGCTACCCATGCTTTATAAAGTTCATTATAAACAGAAGGAATAATTGAAAGAGGAGCATCAACCGTTCCAACTGCACCAAGTGTAAGAGAAGGCAAAGGTAGAAATCCATTTCCAGAAAAACAAGCAAGTCCCATATTTTTAAAAATAGGAATCATAGCTTGATTTGCAGCAGAATGCTTTAATCCTGCTACATTGGGGACTTGATCTACAACTTTATCCATAGAAACTTGGCCAGGGGCACCTGCATTTCCTGGTACAAATTCTACACCTGTAATCTGAGGAAGATTGTAAACGAAAAATGGTAAATTATCACAAGCATCTGAAATTTCTTTATAGAAATCTATAACTCCTTGCTCATCAGTAGGATATAAAAAAGGAGGTAATAAACAAATTGCATCACATCCAGAATCTTTAGCAGCCTTAGCTCCAGCAATGGAGAGTTCAGTAGTTATCCCACCGACATGCATTATAGTTTTTACTCTTCCTTTGCAAACATCTGCTGAAATTTCTGCTGTTTCTCTTCTTTGCCTTTCAGATAGTATAGGACCTTCACCAGTAGTTCCGGCAAGCCAAAATCCTCCTGCCCCATTTTGAATATCAAACTCCAAAATGCCCCTTAATGCTTCCTCTCTAATTCCTTCACCCTGATGAACAGGAGTAGGGTTAGCAGGGAAAAATCCTTTATAATCTTCAATATCTTTTGCTATCATCGAAAAACCTCACTATCATATAACTAATAAACATAAACAATTAAAAGGATTATACAATTGACAAGCCCTGTAGACAATTGGGAAATTATAGATAATAAATTATTCAGAAGATATGAATTTAAATCATTTATGGATGCAATTGATTTTATTAATAAAGTTGCTGAAATAGCTGAAAAAATGGATCATCACCCGTTAATTAGAAATGTATATAATTCAGTAGAATTTGAACTATGGAGTCACGATCAAAACAAAATAACAGACTCTGACTATTCCTTAGCAAAAGAGATCGAAGCATTAAGTGAAGGTAAAGTATGAATTTCAGAATAGCGATAATTAAGTGTTTTATGCTCTATTTTGTATTTAAGGGTAGAGCAAAAAGGGCTGAATTTTGGTGGTTTTTCTTATTCCTGATGATACTAGGTGTAATGACATCAATAATCGATTCAACCCTTGGAACACAAATAGTTACAAACGATATGGGAACCATTACTGAAGTAGATGACCAAAAAACAGGGATTTTTTCTACAGTTGTTCAACTAATAACTTTTATACCTGGGTTAGCAGTTGGGGCTAGAAGACTTCACGATACTAATCGATCTGGATGGTGGCAACTTTTATGGATAGTAATATTAATTGGCTGGATTCCATTGTTTATATTTTTCGCATCTTCAAGTAAAAATGATGAAGGAGTGAATTACAATAAATTCGGTACTGAAGAAGAATAAGATTATTAAGTGACTAAATTTTCAAAACAAAAGATAAATAAATTAGGAGATCATTTACATAATCTGTATGTCCCTGAAAGATTACCAGGGTGCTCAGTTTTAATTAATTACAACAATGAAGAAGTATATTATTACGAAACCGGATTAAGTGATCTAAAAAGAAAAAAAAATATAAATAGAGATTCTATTTTCAGAATTTACTCAATGACAAAACCATTAACTAGTATGGGAATAATGCTTTTACTAGAAGAAGGCAAAATCAAAATAGAAGATGAAGTTGAAAAATATATACCTGAATGGAAAGACTTAAGTGTTTACCAATCAGGTTCGATAGAAAACTTAATTACTGAGCCACCAAAAAGAAAAATGATAATTCATGATTTATTAACTCATAGATCTGGTTTGACTTATCATTTTAATGAATCTGCTATAGCTCAACTATACCTAGATAAAGGGGTTACAATTGCAAGGTCTCCTGAAAAATTATCTCCTGATGAGTATATAAAGATTATTTCAGATATTCCTCTAGAATTTTCTCCAGGAGAATATTTTAATTACTCTATCTCTACAGATATTTTAGGATTCATAATAGAAAGAATTTCTGGCATGACACTAGAAGAATATCTTAGTGAAAAAATCATTGTTCCACTTGGAATGAATGATACTACTTTTGATATTGATAAATCTAAATTAGATAGGTTTAGTTCATGTTATATATACGATGAAATAGCTGATAAATATATTCTGCAAGATGATTCTATAGAAACCAGTTACTTAGAAAAACCAAGAAGTTTTTCAGGTGGAGGTGGTTTACTTTCTACAATCGATGATTACATGAAATTTTGTAATCTAATTCAAAATAATGGATCAACAGATAAAGAAAATATTATAGGCTCAAGAACATTAGACTATATGATTTCTAATCAATTAAATCATGGTGAAGACCTGCATCAAATAGGAAAAGGTAGATGGGGTAAAGAAGAATTTAAGGGTGTGGGATTTAGCTTGGGAGGATCAGTAGTTCTAGACCCTGTTGAAAATATGAGCATAAGGTCTAAAGGAGAATTTGCATGGGGTGGTGCGGCATCAACAGCATTTTGGATTGATAAAAAAGAAAATATTAGTGTTGTATTCATGACACAAATGTTAAGTTTCCCTTACAGTGATAGCTTAAGAAAAGAACTCAGAACACTGGTTTATCAAGCATTAATTTAATGAAATCCATCCTTATAACTGGAGCAACATCTGGAATTGGTAATCACTTAATTAAGATTTTGGCAAATTCAGATTACAAAATTTATTTTATTGGTAGAAATAAATTAAAGTGCGAAAAATTAGTAGAAGAATTAAGAAATAAATATAGCTATAAAGCAGAATATTTCTTATGTGATTTTTCAGATCTTTCATCGGTTAAAACAGCATGTAATAAAATCTTAAAAAGTCTAAAAAAAATAGATGTTCTAGTAAATAACGCTGGTAAAGTTTACTTTAGTTATGGAAAAACTCATGATAACTTTGAAAGATGTTTTCAAATAAATTACTTATCTCATTTTCTTCTTACTGAAATTTTGATTCAAAATAAAATAATTACAGAACATTCACAAATCATAAATGTTTCCTCAGTAGCTCATGATCCAAAATCATCTATCAATAGTTTAGATGGTATAAAAAATAAAGACTTAATTGGGAAAATAAATTTCGAGGATATTAACTATGAAAAAGAAAAATTCAGAGGATTTTCTGGAATGTTTTATTCAAGGAGTAAAATGGCTCAAATAATGTGGACTTATCATTTATCAAAAAAACATAAAGATTTTTTTGTAAATGCTATTCATCCTGGATTATTAGGCAGTAATGTTATTAACGAAAGTGGTTTTTTAGGTAAATTAATAACTCCATTTTTCAAGCTTTTTTTCAGAAGTTCGAAAGAAGGAGCAGAAAATATTATTTATGTAATGAATAAAGTTTTTGAAGAGAATATATCTGGGAAATATTTCTCTGAAAAAGAAGAAAGTAAGTCTTTTGAAAAAACTTATGATCTAGACGATCAAAAAAAATTATATAAATTAAGTCAAAATTTGATTAATAAATTTTCATAGTGAAGGTTTTTATAGATAAAAAATTATGATATGAATAAATTATGAATAAAATTGAAGACAATTTAGAAAAAAATTTAGAGAAAATAAATAGGCCCTCTAGAAGAAATTATATTTTCTCTTTTATAATTTCTTTAATTTTAGCCATCATAATTAATAATCTTTGCTCAGTTACTATTGGGAACTTAATTAACTGGATATTTTCGTCTGAAATTATTTACTCAATATTTTTCTCACCAGTTATAAAATGTTTGTCTTTGATAATTAGCTTCAGATTGGCATATTCAAGATTTAATCAACTAAATATAAAACGAATAATCTTTTGGTTATGGATGACAGCGATTATTCACACAAATTATATAAATCTAAGAATAAATTACTCGCAAGAATCAAATTCATATAATGATTTTGAGCTTGTTATAAGAATAATTCTTGAAATTTTAGGATACGTTTTTGCAATCAATTATCTTAATAAGTTTTTTGACAAAAAAGAGCTAAAATGAAAATAATAAATAACTTTAGACAAAAGATAAAACAAAATCCAGTTTCATCAACCTTAATAATTATTTTAATTTTAGTAGTTATCACTCTTGGAGTTCCATACATACAGAACGATGATAAGTCTAAAGCTAATGAAGACTTGATTAATTCAATCACTAACCCTCAAAATATTCCTGGAGAATTCTTAAGCCTGACAGAAGATTTCTCTAATGATCAGATCAATAGTATTAAAGACTTAACAGATAAATTTTCTATAGAGCAAATAATCGAGCTTGAAAAAAGATTAGTTACCAACAATTTTGATCTTATTGACGTGACTATTGATGAAGAAAGTTCTGATGAATTTTTATCAGGTTCAATAAGTGTAAAAAAACAGTACGAAGAATTAAATCTTGATTACGAAAACTTAATAATTGATTATAAAAACCTAGCTAAAGAAAATGAAGAAATAAATGAAATAAATAATAAAAATAAAAATCAATTAATTTCAGTAGCTCTTGAGAATCAAAATCTAAAAAATAAAGCTACAAGTTTAGAAGAAAAAGTTTTAGAAATAAAAGAATTAAATGAAAATAATAATAAGAAATTATCAGATAATCATAAAGAAGAAATTTCTGTTCTTAATAGAAATATTAGTAATCTAAATGATGATATAGATGACTTAAACATTAAAATAGTAGATATAAGAGATTCTTATAAGACTGGAAATCAAATACTCTCTACAAAAGTTAGGACTGGTCAATCAGCTAATTTTAAATTTAATTGGCTAGAAATTGATAAATTGAGAGATTCTGAATCACGTTATCTAAGAATGGATTTGAACGATATTACAGAGGTTAATCCTTATAACTTTAGGTTAATGAATTATCTTCCAACAGGAAGTATGATTCCTTTATTAAAAGAAGATACTTTAGGCTTAGTTCATAAAACAAATGAAGATGATGAATTTTTTGTTGGTGACATAGTAAGTTAT
>Ga0111541_10000528_pt1 | contig 12475 bp, 13 predicted proteins | sample Knorr_S7_td_DCM__FD_83039 | JGI IMG/M metagenome (GOLD analysis project Ga0111541, IMG submission 83039) | Marine microbial communities from Southern Atlantic Ocean transect - Knorr_S7_td_DCM_ad_131m_LV_B (version 2) (version 2) | ecosystem: Environmental > Aquatic > Marine > Oceanic | place...
AAGATTTATATTTTTTTATGAGAACATATCTTTTACCTTTTCAAAAAATGACTTTTCAGATTTTTCTGGATTTGGTTTAAAATTATCATCATCAAGCATTTTTTGAAAAAATTGTCGCTGCTCTCTATTAAGTTCCTTCGGTGTCCAGACATTAACATGAATTAATAAATCGCCTTTACCGTATCCTTCCATATCAGGCAACCCTTTTTCTCTTAAGCGTAATGTTTTTCCTGACTGAATACCAGATTCAAGCTTTATTCTAACTTTTCCTTCAAGTAAATCAATATCTTTAGAAACACCTAAAGCAGCCTCCGAAATACTTATATGCAAATCATGATGAATGTGATTCCCTTCACGAATAAATTTTTCATCTGACAATTCTTCAATTAAAACTAATAAATCACCAGAGATTCCGTCACCTGGCGCAGCATTGCCTTTGCCAGAGACTTTTAATTGCATACCCTCTTCAACACCTGGTGGAATTTTAATTTCAACTGTTTCTTCATTCAAAATCATCCCATTTGAATCTGAACCCTGAGGCCTATTTAAGATTGTTTTACCACTACCACTACATATATTACAAATGCTAGAAGACTGCATTCTTCCTAAAATTGTATTACTTACTCTTACTATTTGTCCGGTGCCTTTACAAGTAGAACATGTTGTATATGATACACCAGAGGCTTGAACTTTCCTTTTTACTTTAATCTTTTTACTTACACCATTATAAATTTCATTTAAACTTAACTGAACACGAATTCTTAAATTAGTTCCTCTTGCCCTATTTTGCGTTTGACCAAAACCTCCAAATCCGCTAAATCCTCCTCCAAATGCACTCCCAAAAATATCTCCAAATTGACTAAAAATATCTTCCATGTTCATCCCCCCACTTCCAAATCCTCCACCTTCGAAAGCAGAATGACCAAATTGATCATATTGCTGTCTCTTTTTAGAATCGCTCAAAACTTCATATGCTTGAGCAGCTTTTTTGAAGTTTGTTTCCGCTTCTTTATCTCCAGGGTTTTTATCTGGGTGGTACTCTATAGCTTTTTTACGATATGCTTTTTTTATTTCAGCTGAACTAGCAGATTTACTAACTCCCAAAATTTCATAAAAGTCTTCTTTCATTAGTATTTATTTTCCTACAACTACCTTTGGATAGCGTATTATTTTTTCACCTAATTGATAGCCTTTTTCAACAACATCAATTATTTTCCCTTTTTTCTCCTTTGGATTAACAGGGAGTTGAGATATAGCTTCATGTTTTTCAGAATCAAACTCATCTCCTTGCTTAGTTAATATCTCTTCAAGATCATTATTTTTTAAAATATCTTTGAATTTATTACCTATTAAAAAAAAGCCTTCTATCTCAGATGTCAAATTATTTTTTTCATACTGCTTTTCTGCACGATTAAAGTCATCCAAAATTGTTAATAGAGATGATATTATATCTTGACCCGCCGTTTTAAAAAGCTCTAACCTTTCCTTTGCAGTTCTTTTTTTAAAATTCTCAAATTCTGCAAATAATCTAAGATACTTGTCCTTCTCTTCAGTTAACTCTAACTTTAAGTCATCAACTTTCTGAGAACTACTAGAAGGTTTTTTCTTTTTTGAAGAATTTGTTTTGGATTTACCTTTATTAGACATAGCTTTTTTTGTTATAGTTACACAAAAGTATTGCCAAAAAATTTATTATGTCAAATTGTCATCCCTATTATATAAATTATTTAACGCTTCATCAACTTCTTTATATGCAAAATCATATCCTAATTCAAGAATTTTTTTTGAACTAACTCTCTGACTGTCTAGTAAAATAGAAGCTCTTTCTCCAAAAAAAAATTTTAAGAAGAAGCTAGGTAATTTTATTATTATAAATTTTCGATAACTGCTTAATCTAATTTTTTTTAAAAATAATTTTTGAGGCAGGGGTTTTGGAGCAACAGCATTGTAAATTCCGCTAGTATTTATACCAGCAATAAATAAAAATATATTGGCTATATCGTTAATGTGAATCCAACTCTGCCATTGATTTCCTGATCCTAATTGAATTCCAATTCCGAACTTCATAGGGTAATCTGTCTCTTTCAGATACCCGTTTTTTTTTGACAAGACTAAACCAATTCTTAGTATTGAGGTACAAGGAATTAATTTTCTGACACTCATGGATTTTTTTTCCCATTCATAAACTGTTTTTTGAATAAAATTCTCAGGATCAACAGTTTCATTTTCAGTGTAATTCTTTTCAAAATCATTTTGATAAATTCCGATTGCAGATGCTGAAACAAAGGATCTTATACCAATTTCATTTGATCTTTTAATACCCTTTAACAATAGATCAATAGGTTTTATTCTGCTTGATAAAATTTCTTTTTTACTTTTCTTTGTCCATTTTTGAAAAATCTTTTCCCCAACTAAATTGATTATCACATTAACTCCTTCAAAACATTTCAAATCGATATAATCATTATTAACATCCCAGTAAAAGCCATTACAGTCTATGCTGTTTTTAATTTTACCTTTATCTCTTGTCAGGTAATTGACTTTGAATTTTTTTTTTAAAGCAGCTTTAAGAACTGCATTACCGATTAGACCAGTGGCCCCTGTAATTAAAATTTTCATGAATTAGTTCTATTTACAAGATATGTTAAAATTGGTTTTCATTGAGAAAAAAAAATGTATTTTATTGTTAATAAAAATTAACTTTGGCAAATTATATTTGAACTATGAAAATAATTAGGTCTGAAAATTCTAAACTCAAAGATGTTGATTTTAATAATCTTTCATTTGGAACTATTTTTTCTGATCATATGTTTATGTGTAAGTATTCTGATGATTCTTGGAAGAATCCACAAATTTTACCATACGGCTCATTTAGTTTAGATCCCTCAACAAGTTCATTTCACTATGGTCAAGCAGTTTTTGAAGGAATGAAAGCCTACAAAGATTCTAAAGAAAAAGTATGGCTATTCCGTCCAGAAGAAAACTTCAAAAGAATGAATAAATCTTTAATAAGATTAAATATGCCAGAATTACCAAAAAACCTCTTTTTTAGTGGATTAACAAACCTCTTATCATTAGATTCAGGTTGGATAAAACCTGGCATGGGAAACTCACTATACGTTCGACCATTCGTTTTTGCCAGTTCACCAAATCTTCAGGCTGCGCCATCAAAAGAATATATATTTTTTATCATTTGTTGTCCAGTCAAATCCTATTATGGGGGCAGAGTGGATGTTTTAATTTCTGAAAAATACAGTAGAGCTGCTAGTGGTGGCGTAGGTTATGCTAAAGCTGCAGGTAATTATGCTGCTCAATTCTACCCCACGACTCTAGCCGAACAAGAAGGCTGTAATCAAATAATTTGGACAGATGCTAATAATCATGAATATCTCGAAGAAGCTGGAACAATGAATATTTTTTTCAGAATTAATGATAGCCTTATTACTAGCCCTTTAAATGATCGTATTTTAGATGGAGTAACTAGAAAAAGTGTCATTGAATTAGCTGATAATCTAAATATTAAAACAGAGGTGCGGCCAATTAAAGTTGCAGAAATTATATCATCACATAAAAAAGGAGAACTAAAAGAAATTTTTGGAGCTGGAACTGCAGTAGTTATATGCCCAATAAGTGGTTTTAAATTCAAAAACAAAAAATACGAAATCAGTCGTCTAAAAGAATCTTTTGCTGATATTCTAAAGGAAAAAATAACTTCTATTCAATACAATTTAGTTGATGACCCTTTTGGCTGGAGATATCCTGTTAATTAATTATTTTTTAATATGGCCTTTATGTTTGGTTTAAAATATTTTGGTCCTTTCATTACTTTTCCATCACTTCTATATATTGGTTTACCATCCTCATCTAATTTACTCATATTACTTCGCTGTATTTCTTCAAAAATCTCATGGATTTTATTTTGCATTCCATGTGAAAGTATAGTCCCACATAAAATATATAGCATATCGCCAAGTGCATCAGCTACTTCAATCATATCATTCCTTTTTGCTGCTTCATAATATTCTTCATTTTCTTCTTTCATCAGATTAAACCTTAGCTTAATAGTTTCTTGAGATAAATCAATTGTCGGTTTTTTTGCAACCCCTAAACCAAAAGCATTGTGAAAATCCTCGACATGCTTCAATTCTTCTTTAATCATAAATAGGTCTTTTATAAAGTTTATAATAATTTTCTAATTTAGTCAAAAAAACTCCATGTTCAGTAAAGGACAATTAGCCTTTGCAATAATATTTTTTATAAGTTTTGTTTTAATCTTAATAATATCATACAAAAAAGATTATATAGCCAATAAGACTTATTACAGGGGGAGTTACAAAATATTAATTGTTTTTATTTCCCTGATTTTACTTCTTTTTTTAATTAAAATATTAACTCAAAATAATTAATCTATAAGTATTTGGTTTTGAAACAATTAATATTAGTTTTTTTAGGTGGTGGTTTTGGTAGCATAGCTAGATATCTACTTATTAAAATAATGCCAAATGAAAATTCCACTTTCCCCTGGGGAACCCTTACTGTAAATTTATTAGGATGCTTTTTAATTGGCTTTATAATGGGATACGCTCTTCGTTTTTCAATTGAATCAAGGTCTGATTTAATAATCTTTTTGGGAATTGGAATTTGTGGCGGATTTACTACATTTTCTGCATTTGCATTTGAAAATTACTCGCTTTTTAAATCAGAAAATTATTTCATTCCCTTAATCTACATTTTTACAAGTGTTTTTTTTGGGATAATTATGGTGTATTTAGGTTTTCTTTTTGAAAAGATAATTTATTTAAGGATATAATATTTTTTAGCATCATAAATTTTGAATTCTTCATTTATTTAAGAATTTGATAATTTATAGTATTAAAAAAAAAGAATCTTTCATTTTTTCAATACTCAAAAAATAGATTGTGTAAAAATCAATAATCTATCATTCTTATATTCTTTTCTTCCTTTTTTCGATAGTTAAATTTGGCGCATTATTAACTAAAAAATATCGTTATGGAAAAAATCAGTAAAACTTTAAAAATATTTTTAATAGCATTAATATCAATATTTTCAGCTAATCAATCGATGGCTCAAGTTGATATTGGTGCTGATTTTATGAGCAGATATGTTTGGAGAGGTGGTGCTTATTCAAATGGTCCATCAATTCAGCCATATATGTCCTATGCAACAGGAGGGGAAGAAGATGACTTTGGATTTGAAGTTGGATTCTGGGGAGCATATGCTAATGATTCTCTTGCAGATGAACTTGATCTATATGCATCACTTTCATATGGCCCAGTTGCAGTCACTATTACAAATTATATTTTCCCTGATATAACAACTGGAGGAACTACAAAATATTTCGATAGTGGTATATGGGAAGGTATGTTAGGTTTAGAATTAGGACCAGTAAGCCTAACTGGAGGATACTTCTTTGAAGATGGTGACACATATATAGCTGGAAGTGTACCGTTGAGTGAAGAAGTTGGATTTACCTTAGGTCTGGGAGATGGTTTTTATACTGATTCTGGTGATTTTGAGTTAATTGAAGTTGCTGTCAGTTATGGAAAAGAAATTAAAATAACTGAAGATTTTTCTTTGCCAATGTCTGGTAATTTAATCTATAACCCATCTGCAGATCAAATGTACCTTGTTTTTGGATTTTCACTATAATTTAAAACAATCATGAAAAAAATTGAAGCAATCATTAGAAAATCAAAGTTTGAAGACATCAGAGATGCTCTTCATGCTGTAGAAGTTAATTTTTTCAGCTATTGGGATGTTACGGGAATAGGAAATGAAAAAGAAGGTCATGTATACCGAGGAATAACGTATAGCACATCTGAAATTCAAAGAAGATACTTATCTATTGTTGTATCAGATTCATTTGTAGATAAAACTATAAAGGCTATAATTGATTCTGGTGCAACAGATCGTATAGGAGATGGGAAAATTTTTGTACTTCCTGTAGATGAAGCTTACAGAATTAGAACTGGAGAAAAAGGAAATAAATCACTTAATTAAATTTTATTATGGAAACTACAATACTTACTATTAATAATGTATGGATGATGGTCTGTACTTTTCTAGTCTTTTTTATGCACATGGGTTTTGCTTTTTTAGAAAGTGGTTTAACTCGTCAAAAAAATACCATCAACATTTTATTTAAAAACTTTTTTGTTATTACTACAGGATTACTCATTTATTGTATAGGAGGATTTAATCTTATGTATCCAGGCTTTGAAGATGGAGATATGGGGATTTTAAAATTTGCTGGATTTGGTATTACAGCTCCAGAAGGTGGTATGGACTTTGGTTATGCAGATGGTGGATATACTTGGTGGACAGATTTTCTATTTCAAGGAATGTTTGCTGCAACAGCTGCAACAATAGTATCGGGTGCAGTTGCAGAAAGAATTAAACTAAGTAGTTTTATGCTTTTTGCAATTTTATACGTTGGCCTTGTTTATCCTATTGTTGGCTCATGGAAATGGGGTGGTGGATTTCTTGACGGACTAGGATTTTATGATTTTGCAGGTTCTACTTTGGTTCATTCAGTTGGTGGATGGGCTGCATTAATTGGTGTATATATGTTGGGTGCAAGAATTGGAAAATTTGATGATAAAGGAAAAGCAAGAGCATTGCCAGGACATAATTTACCATTAGGGGCTGCTGGAGTATTAATACTTTGGCTAGGATGGTTTGGTTTTAATGGTGGTTCAGTCTTATCTGCTGACCCAACGCTAACATCCCTTACATTAGTAACTACTTGTCTAGCTGCTGCTGCTGGTGGTGTTTCAGCTGCTTTTTTTGCAAGTTTACTATATAAGAACTACGACATAACAATGTTCATGAATGGTGTTTTAGGAGGTCTTGTTGGAATTACTGCTGGTGCAGATCTAATGTCTCCAACAGATTCGATTTTAATTGGACTTTTTGCTGGAATATTAGTTGTCTTGGGTATTTCATTTATAGAGAAACTAAAACTTGATGATCCAGTAGGAGCAATCGCTGTTCATTTGATTTGCGGGATATGGGGAACTCTAGCAGTCGGATGCTTTGGAGACCTAGCAAGTTTTGATCAGTTTGTTACCCAATTAGCTGGTGTTGGAATAATTGGTGCCTTTTGTGTTATTTCTTCATTTATTTTACTCTTTATTGTCAAAGCAATTACTGGGCTTAGAGTAAGCGAAGAAGAAGAGAAAAAAGGTCTTGATCTTTCTGAACACAGCATGGAAGCTTATGCTGATTTTAGATTAAATCAATTATAATATTTTTTGTTTGGTTTGTTTACTAGAAAAAGAGGTGTTATTTTAATGTATAGTGGGCTTTGATTTATAGCCATAAACCAGTCCAATACTCATGTTGCTTACATTAAAATTAACTCCTCTTTTTACTAAAAATTTGGATTCTAAAAATGTTGCATTTTTTTCATAGGTTAAGATTTTAATTACTTTGTTTTATTTTTAGAATCCATTTTTTTTAATACCTTCAGATTCTCTGAAGGTATTTTATATTAAACTAAAATGACAGATAAAAGTTTTTTTCTCTATTTAATTATATTATTACTTAGCGTAAAATCATATCCTCAATTAAACTCTGAAACAAAACAAGGCCCATATGAACAACTTATAATTAGAGGCGCAACTTTAATCAATGGGGATGGCTCACCCCCAAGAGGTCCTGTAGATATAGTTGTAGAAAATAATATTATAAAAAAAATAAGATTTGTGGGTTACCCTGGTGTTAAAATTGACTCAACAAAAAGACCTAGCTTAAAACCAAAAGGAAAAATTATTGATGCCACGAACATGTATGTTTTGCCTGGATTTATTGATATGCATGGTCATATTGGAGGTTCCTCTCAAGGTGCTGATTGGGATTACGTTTTTAAACTTTGGTTGGCTCATGGAATAACAACTGTCAGAGAGCCCAGTGGTCGAGGCTTAAATTACACCTTAAAACTGAAGGATCGTATTAAAAAAAACGAGATAACTGGGCCTAGAATTTTTGCATATACTGGATTTGGTCAAGGTTCAAAAAATCCTATTAAAACAGAAGAAGAAGCGAGATCATGGGTCAGAGAAAATGCAAAAAGAGGAGCTGATGGAATTAAATTTTTTGGTGCTGAACCACATATTATGAAGGCGGCACTTGAAGAAAATAAGAAATTAGGACTCAAATCCGCCTGTCATCATGCCCAAATGAGCGTTGCAAGATGGAATGTTTTACATTCAGCAAGAGCTGGCCTAACATCGATGGAGCATTGGTATGGTCTCCCTGAAGCTCTATTTGCAGACAAAACTGTCCAACATTATCCTTTAGATTATAATTATCAAAATGAACAACATCGTTTTGAAGAGGCTGGTAAATTATGGAAACAAGCTGCTGAACCATATTCAGACCATTGGAATAACGTAATGAATGAATTATTAAATCTTGATTTTACTCTTGATCCAACTTTCAATATTTATGAAGCTAGTAGAGATCTTCAAAGAGCAAGACGAGCTGAATGGCATGAGGATTATACACTACCATCTTTATGGAAATTTTATCAACCCAGTAAAATTTCTCATGGATCCTATTGGCATTATTGGGGAACTGAACAAGAAGTTGCGTGGAAAGAAAACTTTAAATTATGGATGACGTTTATTAACGAATATAAAAATAGAGGAGGTCGAGTAACAGCAGGTTCAGATTCTGGTTTTATTTTTCAGTTATATGGTTTTGGTTATATAAGAGAACTAGAACTTTTAAGAGAAGCTGGATTTCATCCGTTAGAGGTTATTAGAGCGGCTACTTTAAATGGAGCAGAAGCTCTTGGTGTTGATCGAGAGATTGGATCTATCCAAATTGGTAAAAAAGCAGATCTAATTATTATTGAAGAAAACCCACTAGAAAATTTAAAGGTTTTGTATGGAATGGGTGCAATAAAACTCAATGATCAAAATGAAGTTATACGAGTAGGTGGAGTAAAATATACTATTGTAAATGGTGTAGTATATGATGCAAAAAAATTACTTACAGAAGTAAAAGAGATGGTTGATTTATCCAAAAAAGAGAAAAACTTTATTTTAAAGCAACCAGGTAACTAAAAAATCAAATCCCAATTAAATAATTTTTTTCTTTATTAATAAATTTTCCATTTCTTCTTTAATCCTTTTAGCTGAAATGGATGCAGTATTTTCATAATCTTTACCACTTGAAGAATATATAATACTTCTTGATGCATTCACTATTATTCCGCATTTATTATTCATACCGCTAAGTGAAATTTCTTTTAAATTTCCTCCCTGAGCACCAACGCCAGGTATTAAGAGAAAATTATCTGGAACTATTTTCCTTATATTGGAAATTAAAGTAGTGTGGTTAGCCCCAACAACATAAATTAATTGCTCAGAGTTTTTCCATTTCATTGAAGATTCGATTACCTGTTGATATAATTTTTTACCATTATATTGGTTAAACTGAAAATCTTTTGCTCCAGGATTAGATGTTAAAGCAAGCAAGATTGTATGCTTATCCTTATAATTTAAGAAAGGTTCTACAGAATCTTTCCCCATGTAAGGAGATACAGTTATAGCATCAAAATTTAAACGCTCGAAATATGCCTTTGCATAACGTTCTGAAGTATTTTCAATATCACATCTTTTCGCGTCCGCAATAGTGAAAATATCAGGATGTTTAGATTTTATGTAATCTATAGTTTTTTCAAGGGCTCTCCATCCATCAATACCGTAAGTTTCATAAAAAGCAATATTAGGCTTGTATGCTATACAATATTTTGCAGTAGCATCAATAATTGATTTACCAAAAGAGAAAATAGGGTCATTATTATTTCTTAGAAAATCTGGGATTTTATCTAGGTCAATATCTAAGCCAACACATAAAAAAGATTTTTTCTTTTTAATTTTTTCGTATAAATCTTGATTATTCATGATATTTCTCCTGACTCTTTTAAAATTTGATTATTTTGATAAAGCTTAAGTTCATCTATTAATTGTTTAATATCACCATTAATTATGTTCTGCAAATCATATAATGTCAGGCCAATTCTGTGATCAGTAACTCTTCCTTGAGGATAATTATATGTTCTTATTTTAGCAGATCTATCTCCCGAGGAAACCAGTGAATTTCTCTTTTCAGCATCAGATGCCAACTTTTTATTTAATTCCAACTCATAAAGACGTGAACGAAGAACTTTTAGAGCCTTCTCTTTGTTTTTATGCTGTGATTTTTGATCCTGGCATTGAGCAACTATTCCGGAGGGTTCATGTGTAAGCCTTACAGCAGAATAGGTAGTATTTACTGATTGTCCTCCAGGACCTGAGGAACAATAGAAGTCAACCCTAACATCATTCATGTCAATTTTAATGTCAAATTCTTCAGCATCAGGAAGAACCATAACAGTTGCCGCTGAGGTATGAACTCTTCCCTGAGTTTCTGTTTGAGGAACTCTTTGTACTCTATGGACTCCAGATTCATATTTTAGAACACTATAAACATCTTCACCAATAACCTCAAAAATTATCTCCTTAAAACCACCTGCCGTTCCTTCATTAAAATCAACTAGATTCACTTCCCATCCGAGATCTTGACAAAACTTTGTATACATCCTATATAGATCACCAGCAAAAATACTAGCCTCATCTCCCCCAGTCCCAGCTCTAATTTCAAAAACTACATTTTTAGAATCCTCAGGATCTCTGGGAATTAGTAACAATTTAATTTCTTGTTCTAAAGACTCCAGTTTAGTTTTTGATTCCTCTAATTGAAGCTTAGCCATTTCTAACATCTCCTCATCTTCTTCTTGTTTAATTAAATCTTCTGCCTCTTTTACATTCATATTTAAAAGATCAAACTGGTCAAACTTTTCTATTTTTTTAGAGAGTTCTTTATACTCTTTATTTAAATCAATATATTTCTTTTGGTCTGAAATAATATCAGGTTTAACCATCAAATCAGAAATTTCTTTAAAGCGATGTCTTATCTGTTTAAACTTTTCTTCCATTTTAACTATGAGTATAACAAAAATATAACTTTAAGTTGTCGGTTATATGAACCTTAATATTCAAAATTTCCCATTTCGGAAAAAATTGATAATTTCCGAGTTTTACAAGTCTCAACTTTTCCAATTACTTTGGCATCTATTTGAAATGATTTTGAAATTTCAATAATCTTATCTGCTATTTCTGGATTAACATATAATTCCATTCTGTGCCCCATATTAAAAACTTGATACATCTCTTTAGATGAAGTACCTGATTCTCTTTGAATTAGTTCAAAAACAGGTGGAGTTTTAAATAAATTATCCTTTATAATATGAAGGTCTTCAACAAAATTTAGAGCTTTTGTTTGGCCCCCTCCACTACAATGAACCATGCCATGAATATCAACCCTGTTAATTTGATCAAAAATTTTCTTTATTACAGGAGCATATGTTCTAGTTGGAGAAAGAATCATTTTACCAATATCTATAGGTACAGAATCCAAAGAATCTGTCAAAGATCTTGATCCTGAGTAAACTAGCTCATCAGGAATGCTAGAGTCAAAACTTTCAGGATATTTGTTCATAAGGTATTTGCTAAAAACATCATGTCTAGCAGAAGTTAATCCATTACTCCCTATGCCTGAATTATACTGCTTCTCGTAAGTTGACTGACCAAAAGATGCAAGACCAATAATTAAATCTCCATCACTTATGTTTGCATTATCAATAACATCTTTTCTTGGCATTCTTGAAAAAACACATGAATCTATAATAACTGTTTGAACTAAATCTCCTACGTCAGCAGTCTCTCCTCCGGTATTGTATATCTTTATATCCAAGGAACCAAGTTCATCAATAATTTCTTGGGTTCCATTTATTATTGATGAAACAACCTCAGCAGGAATTCTGTTTTTATTTCTTCCTATAATTGATGAAAGCATTATCTCATTAGTTACACCAACACATAAAAGATCATCAACATTCATAATTATTGAGTCTTGCACAACACCTTTCCAAACAGAGTTATCGCCAGTTTCCTTCCAATAAATATATGCAAGTGATGATTTGGTGCCTGCTCCATCCGCATGCATGACAACTACGTGGTCTTCGCTTTTCGTAATGTAGTCAGGGATAATTTTACAAAAGGATTTTGGAAATAAACCCTTGTCTATATTTTTAATTGCATCGTGGACATCTTCTTTTTTTGAAGAAACGCCTCTCTTTTGATAACGATTGCTTTCCATAAAAATACTATCATTACAAAAGTAATATATATCAATGATCTAATCTTCTAAATTCTACTGTATTTTTTTATAAACAACAGGGTGTTTTTTTTAAAAAAAATATCTGATCATTTATTTAGAATCACAGCAATGAAAATTTATGATTTTTAGCCCCTTATTTTTATCAATTAAATAAATTAAACTCGAAAAAAATAGTGTTTTGATAAAAATTAAAAACCCTTTTAAATTTAATACAAAAAGTTCT
>Ga0111541_10000531_pt1 | contig 12461 bp, 11 predicted proteins | sample Knorr_S7_td_DCM__FD_83039 | JGI IMG/M metagenome (GOLD analysis project Ga0111541, IMG submission 83039) | Marine microbial communities from Southern Atlantic Ocean transect - Knorr_S7_td_DCM_ad_131m_LV_B (version 2) (version 2) | ecosystem: Environmental > Aquatic > Marine > Oceanic | place...
AATCGGATCAGGAGAAGGAACAGGTAGAATCGTTGGGGGTAGTCTCGGTGGTGCTGTTGCTACTACTGGTGTCGCCTCTATTCCTTATGTCGGTTGGGTTCTTGCTGGTGCAGCTACGATGATCGGAATGAATCAAGGTGCAGAAATTGGTGGACAGATGGCAGAAGACCTCAGCAAAAACTGTTAATCAATTCCTTAAAACCCCGAAAATTTTTCGGGGTATTTTTTTGTCTAAAAAGTCGCTACCCTACCCACTTAGGTATGTAAACAAAGAACAGAACACAACCCCAGAATGTAACAAGAGCAACGATGTCAGTAAGTCTTTGGTTACCTGCTAGTATGAGTCCTAGAATAACTCCACCAAGCCAGATCCAATCCATCGTTGAATGAAACTTCTTCCATCCATCACCAAACTCTTTGATGAGTTCGTCTCTTAATTGTGCAAAGAATTTAGATTGGTGTCGCATGATAACGAACCCTTCATTAAATACCATCACAAAAAATCCAATCCAAAATATCATACGCTAGTTTTCTTAAGTCTTTGTGTAACGAAGTCAGATGACCCTGTGTAGAGATTGTTCTTCTTAAATTCGTTAATAAATCTTGGAGTGTATCTACTTTTCAGTAAATAGATTTCTCTTTTCTTTTCATTCTCTGCTACTTCATGTTCAAAATTAGTTACTGATTTTGATACGGTATTACCGTTAACAGTAACTGTACTTGATCCATTCCAGTATTTAAATGGAGAATCATAGAAAGTTTTATCTACTGTTAGTCCACCCTTCAATGCTAGTATTGGTATATTATCTACAATTTCACCTGATTTTGTTTCTAATGTTTCGTAGTGATGGATGCCAGAGTATGCTTCTATTTCTCCATACTTATCTTCAGCAATTTTACGTACAGTCTCTGAGTTTACAGGGAATGCAAATTGTGGATTGATAAAGTTGTTTGTAAGAATAATAATCCAATCATAAAAAGGATTTCCATAGAAATCATTTGCCATAGTTTCAATTGATACATTCTCTTTTACTGCATACTTCTTATAGTAAGTAGCATAACCAAAGAGATCTTCGCTTATATTATATCTCCTAAAGAAATTCTTTGCAGTAACAAAATCAGATTCCGAGAACGGATAACTGATTGGTTTAGAATCATATTTTATGTCTGGTATGAGTGAAAAATACATTAGAATCCTTTTTCTACTTCGTCTGCAAAGATAAGTTTGCTCTCTTGGAAATTAAGTCTTATTTCTGTAGCAACTGGTGAGCCATCACTGTATGTAGCATAGGTATTGTCGGGAGTATAGTTAACAACTACATTACTTATTGCACATGGTTTGAACTGTGTTAGCCATCCATGTGGTTTGTTACCCTTCATGAAGGTAAATTTACACATGTGTGGTACTCTAATGAAGTTCTCTCCACTTATTTTTGCAGTTCCTTCTTTCTTTCCTTTCGCAGTTGCTCCTAAATCTTTATCACCGCTACCCTTTTCATAACTTACTCTATTAAAAGAAATATCTTCCTCAGCACCCCATACAGGTAGCATTGCTCTTCTAAATGTTTGGCAGATAGCACGTATGGTTTGTGCTTCTTCTGCGTTTCTTGGAACCATTTTAAATGTCATTCCAATTTCTCTAAGTTCAGGAGAATCATAAAGAAGTTCAGCGTTAGGATTTAATACAACTCCTCTTGCTGATCCACTAATGTCATTAACATCAAGAGCACCACCAACACCTGGAATTAGGTTCAATACACTATTTGTTAACGAATCTTGTATTGCTTTTACATTACCTGTAAAGTCTCCTGCTTTTTGTCTTGCGAAGTTGAGACTACCACCTGCTGCTGCTGCAACTGCTGCTCTTCCCATACCAGTGAACGCTTTACCTTGCCACCCTGCTGCTGTTGTATTACTTAAATCTTGTGGTACTGGTAGCATTATAGATGCGTAAGCTGGATCAGGTTTTAGCAATGCTGTTCCAGCTTCGTATCCTTGCCTCTTATTCGCTTCACCTTTTCTAAAACTTCCTAGATTATCTCCTGCTTGTTTACTAAAAGGAGGTATGTATTTTCCAAATTGAAAGAATACGTAGTCAGTTTCTTCTTGAATCTGATCAGCAGGCCATCTATAGGTGTCATTATCTGGAGTCTTACCATCAAGAGGTCCAGCTGAAATCTCTAATGCTTTTGGGATTTCTCTGTTAGTTATTCCTTCTTTCTGGTACTGAGTATAATCCTCTTTTTCAACTACATCCCAAGACTTCCCATTCCATTTCCAGTAACCAACAACTCCTTTACGTAAGTAGTGATTGGTTCTTTCAACTTGTCCCTTTACAGGATTTTGTGCAGTTGGTATAGGTGGTTTTTCGTTTCCTCTTCCTGCCATATTATTTCTCTACCATTGTGCGACTTTTTTTAGTTCCATAACCTTTAACGATTCTTCTCGCTTTAATTTTATCGTAGAAGTTTTCGTTTGTTTCATCCCAGACAACTTCCCTTGGATATGATTGTTGTCCAGGTCTACCTCTGGTATTTTTAACAAAGGTTTCAATTGGTAGCAGCATTGCTGTTGCCCATTCTGGTGTTGCTAGATCTAATAAAAATCCATCAACATGACTAGTTATATATTTATGAAAGCAGTTGCGAGGTGCATCAATCCTTCCTTCCATTAATCTCTTCATCACCCATGCTCTTCTCTTTGGTGACATATAGTGCAGGTTCAATCCCCAGAACTCATTTCTAGTTGCTTTTATTACATAAACAAGCGGAAATTCATCATAAAATGGTAGTCTATTAGCAGTCTTTGCTTTATATTCAAAGATATACATGTGACCAGACACTGCGTATCGTCTGATTTGATTTGCATCTTCTTGTTCTTCTGCACCCATACGATCTTGTATCTCATCTCGTATAAGTCTTTCAGGGTTGTCATCAACCCTTAGTGCTAACTTTCTTACAGTATTTCTATACCACAGGTAGGATTTTGTTTCTCCTCCTGCTGCTGCTTTTACTTTTTCAAATATAGTTTCGTATCCTGAGTCTTCTTTTACCTCAGGTACTTGTATGTCTTTAAATCCTGCTGCCATTGCTTCATACCGCTAAGTGATCCTCTGTGAGTATTAAAAATTTCATTTGCCTATCTTCACAGTAGTCCTCAGCAGCGTCCCATTTGGCACGATTTTTAGCGAAGGTTAGAACAGCGTTCTTATAGGCTCTGGTTCTTTTATCCTTACCATAAGGGGGTTTAGTTTGTTTTTTGGGTTTGATTTCAACTATGTACTTAGATATCTTTCCGCTTTTTTCACGAACTTTAATATAAAAGTCAGGATAATATCTATGTGACCTATTATCTATGGGAGATCTATATGGTATTGCGATTTCCTCACTTCCCCATTCTAATATTGAGGGAGTGCTATCACAGTACTTCATATATTTTTTCTCCCATAGTGATCTATAAACTATGCGAGATGGATTGCCACGATACTTTCTTGGGTTTGATGGTTTATAAAATCCAGAGTAAGCCATATATAATATAGAATCCCACGATTATATTTAGAGTGCCTGGACCAGTAACACAAATAGATCAGTTTATGAAGAAAATTGGTAATAAGGGAGGAATGTCCCTTACTACTGGTTTTGACGTATATTTTCAATTCGGTGATGGAGTTTCTATTGATCAGAAATTTTATAATAATGGAGATGATGATGTAGTTCATATGTTGTGTGATGAAGCACAACTACCTAATGTTCAATCAGCAACTGGTGGTATGAACAGGTATTTGGGTGAAGGTACTGTTCAATATCCACATACAAGAATGTTCACTGATGTTAGTCTTGGATTTTTGTGTGATGCTCAGATGACACCATTTAAGTTTTTCAGTAATTGGTATGGGATGATTTATGGTGATGAAATGGTGGATATGGATGGAAATGGAGTTGAAGGTGCTAGAGGAACATCACCCTTACAGAAAAATCGTGTCAATAGATTGAAATATATGGATGAGTATCAGGCAACTGTTAAAATTATGAAGACAGAACCTAACAACGCTTCACCTAGTGGTAGAGTTCCTACAGTGGTTATGTTGGAGAATGCTTATCCATATGCAATTGATGCAGTACCACTTGCGTATGGTAGTTCACAGGTTACACGAGTCAACGTAAACTTTTATTATTCTAGACACACAGTTGTTTCTGGAAATCCTGGAAATGATGCTAATTTTAACCTCAGATCATTTTTTGACTTTCTCTAGCCCAGCAAATTCGGTTTTTTGATTCCATAAAACCCGAAAAATTTACTCGGCAAATTTTTGCCCCAAAAAGTCGCTATATATAAATATACGACTTGAAATTGTTTTTATGGCATTACCAAAGGTAGGGTATCCTACGTATGAACTGGAACTACCCTCTACAGGCAAAACTGTTAAATATCGTCCATTCCTTGTAAAAGAAGAAAAAGTACTTTTAATGGCATTAGAAGGAAAAGACGAAAAGAACATAGTTAACGCAGTTAAGGATTTAATCAAAAATTGCGTTATTTCACGAATTAAGGTAGAAACTCTTCCTAGCTTTGATCTGGAATATTTGTTTTTGAAGATTAGAGCAGCTTCTATTGGAGAAGTGATTACTCTTAGTGTTACTTGTCTTGATGATAATAAGACAACAGTTGATACAGAGATTAATATCAACGAAGTTGAAGTTAAGAAGGAAAAGGGTCATAATACCAAAATCTTGTTTGACAAGAATATGGGTATTGTGATGAGATATCCCAGTATGAAGGAATTCATAGATAGGGAGTTTTTACAGAAGGAAATGAAGACTGATCAGGTATATGACTTTATTTCAGATTCTATAGATCAGATATTTGATGCTGAAGAGGTATATGATAAAACAACAACTACAAAGAAGGAATTTCGTGAATTTGTTGATGGATTGACTACTAAGCAATTTGAAAAAATCCAACAATTTTATTCTACTGCACCAAAGTTATCTCATACCTTTAAAGTCAAAAATCCCAATACTGGGGTTGAATCTGATTACACGATTGAGGGCTTACAGAGTTTTTTCGCATAGCACTCTTCCAGAACAGTCTGGAGAGTTATTATAGAATCAACTTTGCGTTGATGCAGTACCATAAATACAATTTGAGTGAAATTGAAGAAATGATGCCTTGGGAGAAGGAAGTATACACAACATTCTTAGTCCAATACCTTGAAGAACTTAAACAGAAACAAGAACAGGCAAAACGCTAGTGGCAGGACTTACTAAAACATATTCTGGAGATTTTACCGAGTGGATAGCTGGGAAAATTCTTAATGAGATTAAGAATTATGATGAAGAGCAAAAACTTAAAGATGCTTCTCCTAAAGTTAAGAAAGCAGCAAGAGATTTAAGAAAAGAAGATCCTAAAGTTAAGAAGGTTCAGAGTAGGAGTTCTGCTATAGCAGTTAAAGATGCTATGATTCCTGTTCATATTTCAGTAGAACAACTCAATAAAAAAACAAATTTAATATCTGGTAAGATTACTGCGATTTCTGAAGGAATTTCTGATACTCAGAAACTGATTGTCAATCAGAATCAGATGTTGGAAGCTAAGTTTGAGGTTATATTAGGTCTTCTTAGTGGTCGTATGACACCTGATGATGCACAGAAAGCTCTTCCTGGTGCTACTGGTGATTCTAGTACTGGAGGAATTTCACCAATACCAGAGAATAAGGGTGGCAAGTTTTCTGGTTTTTTAGGTAAGGCTCTTCTAGACGGGATAATTAGAAGAACTACAAAATTCCTTAGAAGAAGACTTATTCCTAGAAGGTTAAGATCAGGTGCAAGACTTCTTAGGATGAAAGGAAAAAAGTTCTTGAGACCAATAACTAGACAGTTAAGTAAAATTCGTCCTAAGAATTTAATGAGAGCAGGAGCTCAAAGATTTATAAGAAGTGGTATAGGTAGGAAAATTACAAAAAAGATAGGAACAAAGGCTCTTACTAAAATAGGTGGAAAAGCAGTTGGAAAATCTCTAACAAAGAAAATACCTATAGCAGGTGCTATTTTTGGAGCTGGATTTGCCATTGAGAGAGCGATGAAAGGTGATTGGGCAGGAGCAGGACTTGAACTTGCATCTGGTATTGCATCTATATTTCCTGGTGTTGGAACAGGTATATCTGTTGCTATTGATGCTGGTTTAGCTGCTAAAGATATTAGTGATGAAATGGGTAAGAATAAGAATGTACAACCAAATACATCTGCTGTTCCTAAAAGAGAGTCTACAATTGGAAATTATGAAATGGGAAGTGGAGGAACTAATATCATGTCATTTTTCAAACAGGCTAGTTCTTTATTACTTTCATCTATGTTACCAGTAGCAGCAGCTGCTGGAACATTGCCAGAAGTTAAAGGACAAATTAAGGCTTCTGGATTAGATGATATTGAGGTTGCTAAAGTACAACCACCAACAGGACTTAATATAGGAAGGGGTGGTAAGAAAGTAGCATTACCATCAGTTGAACCTACTCAGGAAATCATACCACCATTACCACCTCTTCCTGGTTTAGATCAACCAGGAGGTGATGATAGAAATATTTTCCAGAAGGGTTTTGATTGGACAAAGGAAAAACTTGGTGGTGCTTGGAATTGGTTGAAAAAAGGAACGATGAGTAATATCAACAAAATTAAAGAAACGGTTTCTGCTGGATATAATTTTGTTGATGAAAAGGCAGATGTTATTAGAGATATTGACGTTGGTGGTTTTGGTGTTGGTGGAGAACGTGATGATGGTAAACTTACTTTCTTGAGGACTCCTTGGGGTAATGTAGAAATTGATAATCCATTTGCTAAGAAGGAAGACGATAAGGTTGAATCTAAAGAGGAAATTATTCCAGGTGCTGCTGGACAAGATTATGATCAATTTTCTGGAGCGAAAGCTATAATGAGTATAGATCCCAATATTACAGAGAAGGGTGCTGCATATCTTGCAGGTAATATACAACAAGAAAGTGGTTGGGATGGTATGAGATCATGGGGTCAAGTTCTAGGGGATGGAACTTCACGAAATGGTGGTTTAGTTTCTTGGGCAAGTTGGAGTGATGATCCTGCTAGATTAGGAAAGATAGAAGATCATTATGGTAAGACGATAGATAAGATTACAGAACACCAACAATTGCAATGGATGCTTCAGGAAATGAAGCAAGATTATCCTTCAGCTTACACAGCATTTACTAATCCAAAAGCAACTGATGAAGATTTAAAAGCAGCAAGTTACGCTTATTGGGGATATGGTGAAGAAGGATCTAGATTCCGTTATGGTGAGAAAATATACCAAGAAATGTTGAGAGAACAATTCAATCAACAGAAAGAAGAAGGTGCAGAGAAGGGTGCTATAGTAGCACCATCTAATGTTTCTGTAAAATCACATCAGATTAATGAAAGTAGTGCTGCTATAGATGAAATTGATGATCAAGAACCTGCTCAACCTATAGTATACCTAACTAATAATACAATCTCTACTACTCCACTGGTTATGGTTAAAGGTAAGAAAGGTAGTGATGATTTTATTACTAAGTACCGTTTCATGTCACTAGGAGCAGCATAACATGGCACTTCAAAAAACTTGGACTGGTGATCTCTCAACATCTATAGCAAAACAAATTGGAAGTCGTGTAAATCAAGCTGCTAATCTGGCAGCAGATGAACGTGCTTATGCATCTGCAATGGCAGAGGCTGGTGGAACATCATTAGAAGAAGCAGGGATAGGTAGAGGATATTTTTTCAAAAGAGCATTAGGTAGTAGGTTTGGTGGAGACGCAGTTGCTAGAACTAGGGGCAGATTTGAGAACAACCCACCAGCAGGAAGAAATCCTCTTGGCACTGTTGGATCTAGATTCCGTGCTGGATTTGATTATAATGTAAGTAGTAGATTGCTTGGAGGACCGTTAGGAGCAGCATTTGGTGGTGGTTCTGGTGGTGGTAGTCCTTCTGGTGGAGGTGGTGGAGGTATAAACCCTGAGGTAGTACCGAATGATACTATTCTCGGTAAGATGATTAATATCACACCTGGAAGAGGAAGAACAGATGGTATTACAGTTCATGATGAGAAATTAGGTAAGTTTGTAGTAGCAGTTGGAGAGTCATTGAGTGCTAGTATGAACTCTATGAATACCAAGGCAGATGGTATTGATCAAGGAGTTATAGCTGCTAAAGATGGTCTTAATTTCACTCAAAAACAATTAGAGGAAGTAGGAGATACTTTAGAAGATAAGTTAGATGCTATTATTGCTGAGATAAGAGGACAAAATGATCTTTTAAAGAAAGGAGAAGAGCAGGATAAGTTTGATAGAAAAGAAGAAAAAATTGAAGAACGTGATTTAACTAAAACAGAAGGATCAGGTACTGACAGACTTGCTGGTGTCACAGAAAAAGTAGATGATGTTTTAGCAGAAAATCAAGCAGAAGATGCAGCTGCAATAGCATCAGAACAGAAGATGCTGCCACCAGCACACGGAGAGAATGAAAGGGGTGGATTTAATACTATTCTTCATGGTAAGGAACAGGATCTATTAACTGGTAAGACATTTGATGGTCCAGATACAGGTTACAAGGCTAATACTTCTGGTAATATTGCACCAATAAACAACTTCTTTACTAGAGGACAAACGGGTGCTGCTTCTAAGTTGGGTGGAATGCCAGCATCATCACCAGTTAAAACTGGTAGAGCACAGGATCTTGCTAATATTCCTGAGATTAAGAAAGAGACAGATAAGTTAGCAAAGGCTGCTGTATTACCTGTTCAAGCATCGGGTGCTATGACATTAGGTGTCTTAGGACAGTCAATGAAAGATATGGATGGTCTTGCTGGTGAGAAAGGTGTTGAAACTGGTATTAAGAAGATTGCAGCACCAGTAGCAGGAATGTTTGGTGTTAAGAATTCTATTGCTACTAATGTAGCAGGAGAAGTTGGAGCAGCAGCAGATGCAGCTAAGAGATCAGCTTCTACTGCTGCTGGAGATGCAATTAAAGAAGGTCCATTCCAAGGAGTCTTTAATGCTCTTGGAGACACAGTAAATTGGGTTAAGAGTTTATTTACTAATAAGAATGATGCTGAAAAGGGTGGTGTCGTTAAAACTTCAAGTGGTAATCTTACAACATCAATAGTAGGTAAGATGATAAGTGCAGAGAAGGGTGCTATTATTGATGGTCCTAAGACAGGATATCCCATCAATATAGGTGGTACTCCTGTTAATGCACATGGAAAGGAGCATGTTAAGAAGGTTGATCAGGGTGTTAAGATTACACCATTAGATAATTTTGCAACAGATGGTATACAAGGAAATGAAGTTACACCTGGTGGTGATTTAAATGTAAATTCTAAAACTTCATTTGAACGTGGTGGTACTCTTAATCAGACTAATGTTAGACGTGATAGAGAACAAGCGGCAATGAGTTCTCCACCTTCCCGTAAGACTGATATAGTACAATTAAATTCTAAAGAAAGAGAGTTCAATAGGATGCTTACAAAGGTTCAAAAAGTTGATCCTATCGTAATAAATAGTGCAAACTCAAAGACTGATCCACCACCTCAGGAAATCGCACATATTGCAAATAAAGGTGATTGTGATCTTGATGTAATATATCCACCTTTAATATAGTATGGCAAAGCAACAAGAAACAGAAAAGATATATGCATCGTCTTGTGAGTGTAAGCAGATTGCATTATACAAAGTAGGTGAAGAAACTGCATACGCAAACCTTATTGGTATGGCAGTGACCATTCAGTATCATGAAGATATTTTTTGGCCATCATATGGTGCTACCATGACGGTAGTTGATAACCAAGAGAATCTTATTTCATCTATGCCGATTCAAGGATTTGAAAAGGTTGTGATGGAATTTGAAGATGTAATGGGAGATCAATATTCTTATACTTTTCGTGTGTGGACAGTTACTAATAGAATTACAAGAGAAAGAAGGAATACTTATACTCTAGGGTTAATATCTGAAGAAGGATTAATAAATGAAGGTATTCGTATTAACACTGTTATTAAAGGAAACACATCTGCTAAAGTTGAAGAGATATTGAGTAAGTATTTAAAAGTTCCTAGTGGAAAAATTGATTCTGAAAAGTCTGCCACAAGTATAAAAATTTTACCAACAAAGAAAACTCCTTATGCTTTAATTAGATCGTTACAATCAAAAACAGTTTCTGAAAGAACAGGAAAAATAGGTGCTGCTCAAAATCCTCCTGATAAAGTTGAAGTACGATATGGTAGATGGGGAGGAAAATCAGTTACAGTAACAAAGACTGATGTTGATCCAGAAATAGCAGAGAAAGCAACTGGTACTGCTGGATATCTATTCTTTCAGACTAGAAAGGGACATGTCTTTAGATCAATTGATAGTTTAGCTTCTTCTGATAAAGAGTTTGATGGTAAGGAACCAATTAATAAGGAAGATCCATTTTTTATGTCAGGATCTAAGATTGCTGAAGGTGATGAGACTAGAAAGAGGATTCAAGAAATTAATTTTGGTAATGAGCTTAATATTATGAAGAGAATGAGGGAAGGTGCTTATTCTTCTCTTTGTTGCTTTTTCAACATAAATACTGGTGAATATGAGGAGCAAATATATTCCTTAAAAGATATGTGGGAGAATATGTCTCATATGGGCAGTCAGACTAAATTACCTGCTGGTCAAGAGTCTTTATCTGAATATCCATCAAGGGTTATGTCTAGTATTATCAATCATGAGAATTGGTATATGGGATCAAAAGTTGCTTCTAATGAGGATAAGCATGGTGGCACTGGAGATAATAGTTATCCAGATTGGCAAAAGAGTTTTCTTTCACAAGGAATTTCACGGATTGGAATATTATTCAATCAAGAACTGTCAATCTCAATAACTGGACATCTTGAATTATGTGCTGGTGATAAAGTTGAGATACGAATACCCAACCAGGTACCAGATGAAGAAAAGGAAGAAGTGTGGGATCCAGAACATAGTGGCACATATCTCATCAAAAACCTTAACCACCAGTTTAATATACCTGGACGCAGTGTATATACTGTGTTAGAATTGATAAGAGATTCCTATGGAATCAAAGATCAAGAATCTAAAGTCACATGAGGTACTTATGGAAAGTATAGAAGCTCACATCAAAAAAGACAAAGAGATCTTAAATGATCCAACAACTAATCCGCAGATGCGTAGGCATACTGAGGAAGAGCTACACGATTTAATTGAATATGAAGAACATCATCATGATGAAATTGTTGCAGGAGATCATCATGATCCTAATGCAATAGAACTCTTCTGTGATCAACACCCTGACGAACCCGAATGTTTAATATACGATGACTGATTCTTCTTTACAATCTTTGTACCCAGTAAACCAGATTGGATCTGATGGATTCAACTGGTGGATAGGTCAGGTTGAAAAAGATAGTAGATCAGATCCTAAGGGTTCTGGTAGATGCAAGGTAAGGATTATTGGATTACATCCTCAGTCCTGTGAAGTTGTTTCTGATGAGGATTTACCATGGGCCATCACAATGATGCCTGTGACAAGTCCTCATAGACCAGGAGGAATAACTTCAGTAACACCAAAACTTCGTTCTGGAGATTGGGTTGTTGGGTTCTTTATGGACCAAGATAAACAACAACCCATAATAATGGGTACTGTTGGTAGAACTGCTGCTTCTTCGGAAACAAAAACTGCCGAGAAGGAAACAGCAGATGAAGGTTGTAATTCATTTACAACTTATCTTGATGATCAAGCAAAAGCTTATGATAAACCAGCAGGTGATAAACAGCAATGTGCCATTAATTCCAATGATGCTGTAGGTATTAGCACAGAAGGTAAAGAGTTAACAGGCAGTCCACAGATTAGCTCGTCTATGACTAAGGGACAAGCTGCCATTTATAAGGTTAATACTAAGACTAATCCTGCTGGTATTAGTTTTTGTGTAGAGAAAGCAGATAGGTGTGGTAAGGATACAAATCTCACTGGTACTTTCCAGAGATTGTTTAGTGAGATGTTAGCAGAGACACAAAATAATAATGGAAAACTAGGTAATTACTTGGTTGGTGAAATCTCTGGTGATTTATATGATATGGTTGATATTGGAAGGGAGTATGTAGATAAAGCAATCCGTCTTATGAAGACGTTTGTTGCTAATATAAAAGGGTTCGTACTTAAACAGATTAGGAAGGCAGTTAAGAAGATAACAGATGCTATATTACGTCCTACTGATAAGGGTAATTCTCTTAGTGGTGTAACTAAATTTTTGAATGATAATTTAGATAAAGTTGGATGTAAGATGGCAGATCTTGGTGATCGTCTTGCTAAATGGTTAGAAGATATGATCTTTGGTTATCTCTTCAATCTCTTTCAATCAACTGCATGTCAGGTTGATAAATTTGTTGGTGGTTTAATCAATAAAATTCAATCATTGATGAATGAGTTGTTGGGTA
>Ga0111541_10000533_pt1 | contig 12457 bp, 11 predicted proteins | sample Knorr_S7_td_DCM__FD_83039 | JGI IMG/M metagenome (GOLD analysis project Ga0111541, IMG submission 83039) | Marine microbial communities from Southern Atlantic Ocean transect - Knorr_S7_td_DCM_ad_131m_LV_B (version 2) (version 2) | ecosystem: Environmental > Aquatic > Marine > Oceanic | place...
CCTTAGAAGTTTTCTATAATCTTCCTCTATATCTAAATTAAAATTCCTAAGTTCCTTTATTTTTTTACAAGCATGTATAACGGTTGTGTGATCTCTGCCCCCAAATGATTCCCCAATTTCTGGTAGACTATAATTTGTTAACTCCTTAGCTAAGAACATGGCCATTTGTCTTGGCCTAGCCACAGACCTACTTCTTCTCTTAGACAATAAATCGCTTAATTTTATGTTGTAATACTCTGCTGTTGTTTTTTGAATATTGTCTACACTTACCTGTCTGGCCTGAATAGCTAAAAGGTCCTTAAGAGAGTCTTTTATAAGGTCAACTGTTATCTCTCTACCTGTAAAATTAGAATTAGCTACGACCCTTTTAAGTGCTCCTTCAAGCTCCCTAACATTAGATCTTACCTTTTGTGCAATGAAAAAGGCGGATTCTTCATCTAGTGCATGATTTAATGATTGGGCTTTGCTTAAAAGAATTGCCACCCTTGTTTCTAGCTCAGGTGGCTCTATTACCACTGGCAAGCCCCAACCTAATCTTGATTTTAATCGATCTTCCAGTCCGTCTATTTCTTTTGGATACCTGTCGCAAGTTAATATCATTTGACTCCCCTTTTCTAATAGCGAGTTGAACGTATGGAAAAGCTCTTCTTGTGATTGTTCTTTTTTTGCAAAAAACTGAATGTCATCAATAAGCAGCGCGTCTAAGGATCTATAATATTGTTTAAATTCACTAATTGCTCCTAATTGCAGTGATTTCACCATATCACTCACAAACTTCTCAGAATGAACATAGGCTATTTTTTTGCTTGGATCTTTTGATAATAGTTCGTTACCAACCGCATGCATAAGGTGTGTTTTACCTAACCCAACTCCCCCATATATAAAAAGAGGGTTATAGGAGTTTTTTAATCCTCCTCCTATCTGTCTAGAGGCGGCCAACGCGATATGATTTGATTTTCCTTCTACAAATGTGTCAAATGTGAATTCTTGGATTAGATTAGTTTTTTTTGTCTTGGTTGAGTTTTGACTGGGCTCATTGGCAGGAAGGTTTTTTTCTTTAACATTCTCGTAAGCCTTATCTGCATAAATTTCAAACTGTAAATTAAGTTCTCTATTACTTGTTATTGCAGACAGCCTCTCTTTAATGGTTGTTCCATAGTTGTCCTCAACCCAATCAGATATAAACTTGTTAGGCGCTAAAACACTGTAAGACAGGGGGTTTGTGCCATTATTTTCCTCTAGCATTAGTGGTGCTATCCAGGTAGAATACTCTTCAACCGTTAGATCCTTTTCTAGAGTTTTTTTGCACTCTCCCCAAAAATGTAGTTCTGTCATCAGACTGATTATATATAAATTAACACACTTATCCACAGTATAACCACAGATTTTTTCTGTGGATAACTTGTTGATATATTGTTGCAATGTTTTGCTTGTTAATTCTTATTAAAAACTCTATTATGCGCATCCTTGTTGTTCTATAGAGATAAGTTATGAAAAGAACCTACCAACCAAGCAAAATAAAACGAGCCAGAACCCACGGCTTTAGGGCCAGAAGAGTAACTCTGGGCGGCAGAAAGGTTCTGAATAACAGAAGAAGGAAGGGAAGGGCCTCCTTGACGGTATAGTTGAGATGGGGTTAAAGCGCTCCATTCCCTCTAAAGAAGGTTTTTCTGAAATCTTTTCTTCTCCAGACAAAAAATACTCAACTGATAATTTTCTTATATTGTCTAAAGAAAACTCTTTGGAACACTCTAGAATAGGTGTTGCTATTAGAAAAAAGGATATACGATTGGCTGTTACAAGGAATAAAATAAAAAGAAAAATTAAAGGTAGTTTTAGTTCTAAGGTTTTAGAATTACAAAAAAAGGATTATGTTGTGTTTGTTAAAAAGAAGCTACCTATAAAAGACAAAGGCATAAGTAAAGATTTAGACTATCTTTGGAGCAAATTTAAACAGTAATGCTATGAAGTTTTTAATTTTAAAATTAATTAAAGTTTATCAAAAATTCCTCAGTCCGATGTTGGGCCCGATGTGCAGATTCCAGCCCACATGTTCTGAATATGCCTTTCAGGCAATCGAAACTTACGGCATATTAAAGGGAGGCTATTTGGCAACAAAAAGGATCTTAAAATGCAACCCATGGGGGCCGAGCGGATCAGACCCCTTACCCAAAAATAAATAAAATGGATTTTACAAAAACAGCACTAATAACAGCCATAGCCATAACTCTATATTATCTGCTTCTGCAGTGGCCAAATGAGCCTGTCAATTTGGGTGAAGAAGAAAAAGTAACCCAAAAAGATCAACTTATAATTGAAAGTGATGACTCACTTACCAATACTCTTTCACCCATGGATAGTCCTGTTGTTCAGGTAGAAAAAAACACAGTCGCCGGACCCTCTTACGAAACAGGAAATAAAGATCTATCTTTGTATGTGGATGCCTTAAGTGGTCGAATTGTGGGCTCCCAATTAAAGACATTTAAAGAGTCTTTGGGTGGTGAAAGCACTTTGAAGTTGTTTGGTGAAGTTGGAGGAAATCTCTACTTAGGAAATAGTGGTTTTTATTCAATGAGTCAGGGCTATTTACAACCCAACTTTTCTAACCTAAGCAGCAAAAATGGCACCGACGGTTCTTTGGTATTTGTTTTAACCGGCGAAAACGACAACCTATATCACAAAAGAAAAATGACTTTCCAGGAAAGCGGCTATTCTGTCGTTGTTGAAGACTCTATAACTTCGGCTCTTGGTTCTGAGGTAAGTCTCACACCTTATGTTGTAATAGAAAGAAACAGTGTAAACGAAGCAAAGGGAGGCTTCATGAGCCCTGAAAGGTTTGCTTATCTGGGGCCTGTTTTCTCAACATCAGAAGATGTGTATGAAAAATATGATTTTGGGGACATAAATGATGAGCCCTTCAGAAAAACCTCGCCGGGTGGTTGGGTTGCCCTAATACAACACTATTTTTTAACGGCCTGGGTGCCCGACCAAACAGGAACTTACAAATATCAAGGACAATGGGGAGGGGCGTCTAACAGGTACATAATAGGTTATACGGCCCAAAACTCAGTTCTTGCTCCCGGGGAAAGCGTTCAGTCAACCAACACGCTTTATGTTGGTCCTAAGTACCCCGGCGACCTCTCCAAAGTGCAGGAAAACCTGGATTTAACTGTTGATTATGGTTTCTTGTTTTGGTTGGGTAAGCCAATGTATTGGGTTTTGGAGAAGGGGGACGACCTATTTAATAGTTGGGGAATGGCTATTATCTTCTTAACGGTTATTGTTAAGCTTTTAACCTGGCCCCTTTCAGCAAAGTCTTACACCTCAATGGGAAAAATGAGAGTTATACAACCAAAAATGCTGGCCCTTCAGGAAAGATATGGTGATGATAAGCAAAAGTTAAGCCAAGAAATGATGGAGCTATATAGAAAAGAGGGGGTCAACCCGCTGGGAAGTTGCTTGCCCATGTTCCTTCAGATGCCTTTTTTCTTGGCTTTTTATTGGGTCTTGCTCGAAACCGTTCAGTTGAGGCACTCTAGTTTTCTTTGGCTTGATGACCTTTCGGCCATGGACCCCTACTTTATATTGCCCATATTAAATGGTCTTGGAATGTATTTGTCTCAAAAAATGACTCCCACCCCGCCAAGCTCAGACCCCATGCAAGCTAATATGTTGAAGTTTATGCCGGTTATGTTTGCAGTTCTTTTTGCCTGGTTTCCTGCCGGCCTTGTTCTGTATTGGCTTATGAATATGCTCATTCAAATAATACAACAGTGGTGGTATTCGAGAACCTCTATAGCTAATTAATTAATTGGGTTGTGACTTCTACAATAATTGCACCTGCGTCGGCTCCTGGTAGGGGCGGCATATCTGTTATTCGTCTTTCTGGTCCTTTGGCAGTTAAGGTGGGAGAGGCGTTATGTGGGCGCTTAGAAAAACCCTGGAAACTTAAACACTGTAAAATCAAAAGAAAGGACGGCAACGTTATAGACACAGGCTTAGTGGTTTTTTTTAAATCTCCAAATTCTTATACAGGCGAAGATGTAGTTGAGATTCATTCTCACGGAAACCCCAGGATAGTAGACCTGATTGTTGAAGAGGGCGTGACTTGTGGAGCCGAGATAGCTGGACCAGGTGAGTTTACAAAAAGAGCCTACTTAAATAATAAGATAGATTTAGCGCAGGCTGAAAGTGTTGCTGATTTGATCTCAGCGCAAACCAAAGAGGCGGCTCTGGCCGCCCACAACTCGCTATCGGGTCAGTTTTCTTCTGACATAAACTCATGCATAGATTCGCTAGTGAAAAGCAGGGTTTATGTTGAGGCCTCTATAGACTTTCCAGATGAGGGGGTTGAGTTGGCCGAGCTGGCTCAAACTCGTTCAGAAATTAAAAAGCAGCTTGACTTTATTGAAGAAACGCTTGCTTCTGCCAAAAGAGGTGTGTTGGTCAGAGAGGGTTTTAGTGTTGTTATTGTTGGGCCGCCCAATGCCGGAAAATCAACCCTACTAAACGCCTTGGCCAAAAAGGATTTAGCAATAACTTCAGACGAGGCGGGCACCACAAGAGACTCTATTAGTGTAAACCTTAACCTTGGGGGTATTGTTGTTGAGTTTGTAGACACTGCTGGGTTGAGAAAAAAACCAGATAATGAAATTGAAAAAGAAGGAATAAAAAGGGCTTTAGATGCAGTCCAGGGAGCAAACCTTGTTTTACAGGTTTTTGATGTTACAAAAGAAGAGAAACTAGATGTCTTTGAAAAAGAAACCGTCACCGTCTTTAATAAATGCGATCTGTTGGACTGCTTTCCTGAAGACTCTTTATCTAAAGTTTTTGTATCGTCTGAAAAGGGGCTTGGGCTGGATCGTTTGGTTGATTTGGTCTTGTTTAAGCTTGGTGTGGGCGAAGAGACCGTTCTCCTCTCTAGAAGGAGGCATGTAACTTGCTTGCAGGACTGTGTGGACTGCCTGTCGTCCTCCTTGTCTGCCTTAGACGGCGAGGAGGGCTTAGAGCTTGTGGCTGAAAATCTTCTTGCGGCCCAAAAATGTCTTGGAAAAATTACAAGACCGGTTTCTTCAGACGATTTATTGGGAGAAATTTTTTCTGAATTTTGTATAGGTAAATAACTGTTTATATATTGTTATTTAAAGTGCGCGTTTTGTTAGTCTTATTTTTTATTCACAATTGGTTCAAGGGCTTTAACAGGATGTGTTTAACAAACTTGGGTTGTTATCCTTCCGTCTTCGCCTTTTGTTTGTTTAGAAAGCTTTAGTTTTACACCAAAAAACTTTACTCAATAACAACAAGTTATAATATTAATTTGAATTAAGTAATAAATTAAAAATATTTTTTAAATTGTGGATAAGTACGAAATAATAGTAGTTGGTGGTGGACATGCGGGAGTTGAGGCAGCATCTGCCGCGGCAAGGATGGGAGCCCAGACTTGTCTTGTAACCCACAGCATTGAAAAGATAGGTGAGATGTCATGTAACCCTGCAATTGGAGGTATAGGAAAAAGCCATTTAGCTAAAGAGGTCGATGCTCTTGGCGGACTTATGGCCAGGGCAGCCGATGAGGCTGGTATACATTACCGAGTTCTTAACTCAACCAAAGGCCAGGCAGTAAGGGCAACAAGGGTGCAGACAGACAGAGATCTTTACAGGAAAGCTATTCAGAAATTTCTAAACAATCAACCAAACCTAACCATAGTGGAAGCTTCTGTTGAAGATATAGTTATCAAAAACAGGAAAATTTGCTCTATTGTAATAGATCAAGGGCAGCAGCTTTATGGAGAAAAGTTAATTCTCACAACCGGCACTTTTTTAGGGGGAATTATGCACACAGGTTTAAAGCAAAAACCAGGGGGCAGGGTTGGAGACCCCCCAAGCACAAGACTTGCCAAAAAACTAAGAGAACTTCCTCTTTCAGTGGGAAGACTGAAAACGGGAACCCCCCCAAGGCTTCTTAAAAATTCTATTGACTGGTCTCAACTATCTCCACAACCAGGAGACTTACCCACCCCCCTTCTATCTTATGTTTCCGGCAACACAACCAGACCCCCGCAAATTGAATGTTTTATGACCAGAACAAATAAAACGACCCACCAAATAATAAGAGATTCTCTTACAGAATCACCTATGTATACAGGAATCATTGAGGGCGTAGGCCCAAGGTATTGTCCGTCGATTGAAGATAAAGTAATAAGATTTTCAGAAAGAGACTCCCATCAAATTTTTGCCGAACCAGAAGGTATAACCTCAGAACTAATCTACCCAAACGGTATATCAACCAGCCTTCCTCACGCCGCACAAGAGGAAATGGTTAGATCTATAAAGGGTTTTGAAGAAGCAGAAATAGTTAGACCGGGATACGCAATAGAATACGATTATTTTAACCCAACAGGGCTTTACCATAGCCTTGAAACCAGATGTATCGAAGGACTTTATTTCGCAGGGCAAATAAACGGGACAACCGGCTATGAAGAGGCGGCAGCACAAGGGCTTATCGCAGGAATTAACGCAACCCTGTCCTTAGAGAAAAAAGAGCCCCTAACACTGGGAAGGCACGAGGCCTACACGGGGGTCCTCATTGACGACCTGGTAAGCCTTGGCACGAAGGAGCCGTACAGAATGTTTACCAGCAGGGCCGAGTACAGGCTTATAATGAGAGAGGACAACGCAGATATGAGGCTTACAAAAAAGGGTAAACAACTAGGCCTTGTTGGAGACAGGCTGTGGCAAGCATACGAAGAAAAGAGAGAGACCGCCCAACAGGAGCTTTTAAGGCTATCAAGGCAAAAAATAATACCAGAAACCAAAGAAGCTAAATTGCTAGAAAAGGAGACAGGAGAAAAGATAAACAGCCCCAAATCGCTCAAAGAAATCCTGAAACGACCCAAGGTTTCTTATACAGATCTTCCGGGCCAGCTCCACGGCATACACAGGAGCGCTATTGACGAGATAGAGGCCTCAATAAAATATGCTGGGTATATAGAAAGACAAAGGGTGGACATAGAAAGGCTTCAAAAAAACGAGAACACAATAATTCCAGATACGGTTATTTACGAAAACGTGGTTGGACTTTCTAATGAAGTTAAGCAAAAACTTACAGAGGCAAGACCACAAAGCCTGGCAAGGGCTTCAAGACTGCCGGGTGTGACCCCAGCAGCAGTCTCTCTTTTAATGGTTTACTTAAAGAAAGAAAGAAAGCGGAAAGCGGGTTGAAGAAAAGCAAGAAAATTAACCAATACATACACCTTTTACGGTCTTGGAACAAGACGCACAACCTCGTCTCAAAAAGCCAGGAAAACAATCTACAAGAGCACATAGAAGATTCTCTTTCTATATTTGATAACACATCAGACACCCTTTTGGACCTTGGAAGCGGCGGCGGCCTGCCAGGAGTGCCCATAGCAATAAATGGACCAAACAAAAGAGTCTTTTTAATAGAGAGTAATTCAAAAAAATCCTCCTTTTTGTTAAACGCAACAAACAAAATGGACCTTAAGAACGTAACTGTTATTAACTCAAGGGTTGAAGACCTGCACCCTGACCAGCTTCCAGCTAAGTTTGAAATAATTGCCAGGGCCGTAGGCACGGTAGGACACGTCGTTGGCTTGACCAAAAACCTTTTAGACAGGCCCGGGATACAGCTTAAGCTAATGAAAACAGAGCTTCAGCTACAAAACGAACCCCTTCCCGAAGGCTATGTAATAAAAAAAATATACAAAATTCCTTCAAAAGAAAAAGACAAGGACCGCATCTTGGTTACAATAGAGAAAGATGGTTAAAACATTAGTGATCGCAAACCAAAAAGGAGGTGTAGGAAAGACCACGACAGCAGTCAACTTGGCCGCCTCTCTTTCGGCGATGAATCGGAAGGTTCTTTTGGTTGACTTAGACCCACAAGCAAACGCGACAACAGGCTCTGGGCTACAAAAGACTAACGAAGAAAATGGATCTATTTCTGTGCTTATGGGGTCAAGTGGGACCGCAATATTTTCTGCCGAAGACATGGGCTATGACGTTATCCCGTCAGGCCCCTCCCTTGTGGCTGCTGAGTCACACCTCAGAAGTGGCGGAGACCAGGAAAGGGCCTTAATGAACTTTCTGTCAGACAAAAGAAGTTCTTATGATTACATATTGATAGACTGTCCTCCATCCTTAAACCTCTTAACTCTTAATGGTTTGAGGGCGGCAAACAACCTTCTTGTTCCAATGCAATGTGAATATTTCGCTTTAGAGGGCCTTGCGGGGCTATTAGAAACAGTGGACCAACTAAACCAGACAACAGGCCACAACCTAAAACTAAGTGCCGTGGTAAGAACCATGTTTGATCCCAGAAACAAACTAGGGCGACAGGTAACAGAAGAGCTAGAGAAGCATTTTAGCGAACAGCTTTACGCTACCGTCATACCAAGAAACATAAAACTAGCCGAAGCCCCAAGCTTTGGAAAATCTGCACTATCATACGAGCCTAATGCAAAAGGATCACTAGCTTATCTTGCGCTAGCAGGAGAATTGATAGGAAAAATGGAAGATCGATATACAGGTGCAGCTAATGAGTAAAGACAGGCCAAGCCTGGGCACAGGGCTAGACTCTTTACTGGGAGATAGGCCCAAACCAAAACCCCAAGGTGTGAACGATATAGCCATAGAAGACCTCTCTCCTGGCCAATACCAGCCAAGAAAAAAAATGTATAAAAGCACCCTTGAAGAGCTCGCACAAAGCATTAAAGAGCAGGGAGTTTTACAGCCTCTAGTTGTACGAAGGCAAGCCTCTGGCAGGTTCGAAATTGTTGTGGGCGAAAGGCGCTGGAGGGCTGCACAAATGGCTGGACTTTCCCAGGTTCCAGCAATAATAAGAGACCTAAACAATGATGAGACAGCCAAAATAGCACTTATAGAAAACCTACAAAGAGAAGACCTTAACTCGCTTGACCAAGCCAGGGGCCTGCAAAGGCTTCAACAAGAATTTAATCTTTCACAAGACGCCCTCGGCAGGGCGGTTGGAAAGTCTAGGTCTACAGTAACCAACCTCCTTCGGCTCTTAAACCTTGCACAAGAGGCGCAGGCTTTATTGGAAGAGGGAAAAATTGAGATGGGACATGCACGAGCGCTCCTTTCGTGTGATAAATCAAGACAGCTCGATATTGCTAAAGAGGTGATTAAAAAATCACTTTCAGTAAGGCAAACAGAGGCCTTGGTTGCCAGCCTCAAGATCAGCACCTCTTCCTTCAAGAAACAGCAAAAAAAGGACCCAAATACTGCGAGGCTGGAAAAGGACTTGTCCGAAATCCTGGGCTCTGCGGTTGACATTAAGCACAACTCAAAGGGGAGGGGAAAGCTCGCAATACATTTTAAAAACTTAGATGCTCTAGACGGAATTATAGAAAAACTAAAGAAATAAAATCTCAAGGAGGAGGCGTATATAAACTCGAAAAAAAGAGGCTTGGCGATAGCCACAGGACATCACCAGCAGCAACCAATAGAATTCAATGCAATTATTTACAAATCTAATACTAAAAAACAAAAATTTTCTTTCAAAAAAATTAGATTAATGCTTGGAGACTAAGACTCTGATCTTTATAATCACGCCCGAAAATAAATGGCAAGCAAAGAACTTAACTCAACAGACTACATACAACACCACCTTCAAAATTTAAAATTTGGAGAATGTTCTGATGGAAAATGGAGGTTCGCAGACAACCACATAAACATTGGGGAAGTGCACACAGATAATAAGCCTTCAAAACCTTATACCTGTGAAGCAGAAAATATGGGCTTCAACGCAATTCACGTAGACACCATGGGCATGTCTCTTTTGTTGGGCAGCTTGTTTTGCTTTTTCTTCTGGAGGGTGGCTAAAAACGCTTCCGTAGATAAGCCATCGAAAGTACAAAACGCAGTTGAGTATCTTTTTGATTTTGTGAGGGGGGTGGTGAACGACAACTTCCAAGACAAAAGCAATAGGCTGGTTGGTCCACTGTCTTTCACAATTGTTTGTTGGGTATTCTTAATGAATTTAATGGACCTTTTGCCTGTAGACCTTATTCCTTGGATAGCCAATGGATTTCAGTCTTCTACGGTTTACGGCCCAATTCATTATTTTAAAGTCTTGCCCATAGCAGACGTAAATGCCCCAATGGGCATGGCCTTAGGTATTGTTATATTGATTCATTATTACAGCATAAAGAAAAAGGGCTTGGGAGGCTTTCTGGGGGAGTTAACACTTCAGCCTCTTGGAAAGTGGGCCATGCCACTAAATATGCTTATCGAAATACCTGGATTCTATGCCAAACAAATAGCCCTTGGGTTAAGGTTGTATGGGAATTTGTTTGCAGGAGAGATGATTTTTATCTTAATAGCCCTCTTCTTTGGGGCTTTTTTTGATAGCCTGTACGGGCTCACGCTAGGGGTTTTTGGAATATTATTGAATCTTGCCTGGGCAATTTTTCATGTTTTAATAATAGCATTACAGGCGTATGTATTTATGATTTTAACGGTTGTGTTTTTAAACCAGGCACACGAAACACACTAAATTTTAATATTTAATATAGTAAGGAGAAAAAAATGGAAGGAATGCAATTAGTAGCGGGGGCCCTTTTGGTGGGCTTCGGAGCAGTGGGAGGCGCTGTAGGTGTCGGAGTTGTTGGCTCTAAATATTTAGAGGGAATCGCTAGACAGCCAGAACTACAAGGATATTTGTTGGGACAATTCTTTTTTATGATGGCCGTCGTAGACGCCCTCCCAATTATTTCTTTGGGAATAGGGCTTTTGCAGATATTTGCTTAATAAAAAGATAAACATAGTATGGATTTTAATTACACCCTTATAGGACAGCTTTTAGCTTTTATTCTTTTTGTGTGGTTTTGCATGAGGTTTATATGGCCACAACTTCTTGATATTTTGGAAACAAGAGAAAAGGAAATAAGCGATGGCCTAGAAGCTTCTAGTAGAGGAAAAAGAGAGCTTGAGGATGCCAATGCAGAGAGGATCGTTATTGTCGATGAGGCCAAAAAAGAAGCCGCTGATCTGGTGAGCCAAGCGGGTCAAAGGGCCAATCAAATGGTAGAAGATGCCAAAACCCAGGCTCAAGAAGAGGCAGATAGAATAAAGGCATCGGCAACAGCCGACTTAGAGCAGGCAACAAAAAAGGCAAGAGAGGAAATAAGATCAGAAGTTGCGGCTTTAGTCGTGTCTGGAGCGGAAAGGGTACTTGGGTCCGAAATTGACCAAGACAAAAATGCCGAAATTCTCGAAGAAATTTCGAAGGAGCTATAAGTGAGCTTAAGTACTACCGCCAGACCTTATGCTCAAGCGCTATTCGACCACTCTGACGGCTGGTCCGAAGATCTCGATCAGGTTGTGTCTGCAATGTCAGAAGAAACGGTGAGTCTATTAATATCGTCCCCAGACAAAGCCTATAAAGAGAAGGCTGAAATTTTTGTTGATTTGTTTGTGGGGCATGTACAAGACAAAACTGTTAATTTTCTTAAGGTTCTTGGCGAGGCGAAACGATTATCGCTTTTGCCCACAATTTGTTCTGAGTATAGAAGGCTTTTAGCAGAGAAAAACTCCTCTTCAGAAATAGAAGTTACCTCTGCTTATGAGCTATCCAAGGAACAGATGGCCTCTGTTAATGAAAGGCTTGAAAAAAGGTATGGAAAAAACATAGTAGTAAGGTCGAAGGTTGACCCTGCTCTCATTGGTGGCTTTTCAGTTAAATGCGGAGATGAAGTTATCGATCTCTCAATCAAAGGAAGGCTAGATAAATTAATCAATCAAATTAAATAGAAAAATGGAAGAATTAAACCCCTCAGAAATTAGTCAGGTTATAAAACAAAAGATAGATGCACTCGATACATCGGCTAAGCCAAGTAACGAAGGCACGGTAGTATTTCTGGCAGACGGAATAGCAAGAATTCACGGCTTAGGAGAGGTCATGAACGGAGAACTGATAGAGTTTGATCATGGAGTGATGGGCATGGCTCTTAACCTTGAAAGGGACTCTGTTGGAGCTGTGATTTTAGGAGACTACAAGCTTTTGGCTGAAGGAAGCTCCGCAAAGTGTACAAGCAGAATATTGGAAGTGCCGGTTGGAGAGGCCCTTCTTGGCAGAGTCGTAGATTCTCTTGGAGCTCCAATTGACGGCAAGGGAGAGATTAAGACCACAGAAACCGCACCAGTAGAAAAGGTGGCGCCTGGAGTTATCTCAAGAAAATCGGTTGACCAGCCTGTGCAATTAGGGATCAAGGCGGTTGACAGCATGGTGCCCATAGGCAGGGGCCAAAGAGAGTTGATTATCGGTGATAGACAAACTGGGAAAACAGCCATAGCAATAGATGCGATAATTAACCAAAAAGATACAGGCGTTAAATGTATTTACGTGGCCGTGGGACAGAAACAGTCCTCTATTGCACAAGTGGTGAGGACTTTGGAAGAATATGGAGCCATGGAAA
>Ga0111541_10000534_pt1 | contig 12452 bp, 10 predicted proteins | sample Knorr_S7_td_DCM__FD_83039 | JGI IMG/M metagenome (GOLD analysis project Ga0111541, IMG submission 83039) | Marine microbial communities from Southern Atlantic Ocean transect - Knorr_S7_td_DCM_ad_131m_LV_B (version 2) (version 2) | ecosystem: Environmental > Aquatic > Marine > Oceanic | place...
AAATAGTAATAACGAGCACGTGATAACTTAATAAAATAGCCAATTCAAAAAAAACATGGCAGACACAATAATAGAACCAGATAACGAAGCCGCTCCAGATTCGGATGGTGGGCAAGTTCAAACGACAGCCCAAATACTTGAGGATCTGGAGGCTTTTGAAACTCCACAAGCTAGTTCTACAGAAGAATTAATGTCAACTTTTGGAGGGGCAATTTCGACAAAGCTCAGGGCAGCATTCGCTAGAGGAGATATAATGCTAGCTGCCGGTGTCGTGGCTATATTAGTTATACTGATATTACCTATGCCGAAGTGGTTATTAGATATTAGCTTAGCATTTTCTCTAATGTTCTCAGTATTAGTTTTGATGACAGTAATTTTTATGGATAAGCCTTTAGACTTTAATTCTTTTCCTACAATTTTACTTATTGCAACCATGATACGGCTAGCGCTAAACTTGGCCTCCACAAGATTGATTTTATCTGATGGTCATCAGGGGACGGATGCCGCGGGACAGGTTATTGAAGCATTTGGCGGCTTTATAATGGGTGGAAATTTTGTAATAGGCATAATTGTATTTGGTATACTGGTAATCGTAAATTTTATTGTCATTACTAAAGGTTCCACGCGAATAGCCGAAGTTGCGGCTAGGTTTACTCTGGATGCAATGCCCGGTAAACAAATGGCCATAGACGCTGACTTGTCTTCAGGGCTTATCAACGAGTCTCAAGCGAGAAATAGAAGGACAGAATTAGAGGATGAAAGTTCTTTCTTTGGAGCTATGGATGGTGCAGCAAAATTCGTTCGTGGTGACGCTATTGCTGGAATTCTAATAGTAGCTATAAATATTATAGGTGGGATTATAATTGGGGTTGTTCAGAAAGATATGGCCTTTCCAGCTGCCCTTGATACTTTTACTAGGCTAACTGTTGGAGATGGATTGGTAACCCAGATACCAGCACTTATTGTTTCTACAGCTGCTGGCATGTTGGTAACTAAAGGTGGTGTTTCTGGATCTATGGACAAGGCTATTTTTGGTCAATTGTCTCGGAAACCAAAGTCGCTAGGAATGGTTTCTTTTCTCCTTTTGGCTATAGCAATTCTTCCTGGCATTCCTGCTTTGCCATTTCTTCTTTTAGCAGCAGTAATGGGGGCGATAGCTTTCTTTAATCATCGTAAGGAAACGATAAGCAAGCCTGATGGACCTAGCGACTCTGAGTTGGAAGCCGGCAAGCCTGCGGCGCAAGAAGAGCCCTTGTCTCAGGTTCTAAAAATTGATTTTATTAGATTAGAGCTTGGATATGGTTTATTAGCCTTAATCAATGATGGACCAGAGGGACAAAGGTTAACAGATCAAATCAAGGCTCTTCGTAGACAAATGGCTGTAGAAATGGGATTTGTAATGCCAGCGGTGCGTATCCAAGATAATATGCAATTACCAGCTAATAATTATGTCTTAAGAGTTAAGGAAATAGAAGCAGGTGCTGGGGACCTTAGGCCAAATATGCTACTTGTAATGGACCCAAGGGGAGAAGAAATTTCTCTCTCTGGTGAAGCTACTAATGAACCGACTTTTGGACTACCAGCAATGTGGATTGATAGTCAGGCTAGAGAAGAAGCTATGTTTCGGGGTTACACAGTAGTTGATGCACCAACTGTAATTACTACACACCTCACAGAAGTTATTAAGGATAATATGTCAGAATTACTCTCATTCTCTGAAACACAAAAATTACTTGATGATTTAGATGAGGATCATCAAAAATTAATCTCTGATATGGTTCCGTCCCAAATTACTGTGGGTGGGATTCAAAGAACATTGCAAAACCTACTTGAAGAGCGTGTTTCAATAAGAGATTTACCTACAATACTAGAGGGAATTTCTGAAGCCTGCACACAGACAAGAAATATTAGCCAGATTACCGAACACGTTAGAATGCGACTTGCCAGACAAATAAGTGACTCAAATACGGATACAGACGGTGTAATCAACTTAATTACGCTATCTCCAGAATGGGAACAAGAATTTGCAGAGTCGGTGGTAGGGTCGGGAGATGAACGGCAGCTATCAATGGCGCCAACCAAGCTACAGGACTTTATTTTGGCAGTGAAACAGGTTTTTGAGCGTCAGGCTTTGACAGGAGAGCTCCCAGTTTTATTAACAAGTCCCAACATTCGACCTTTTGTAAGGTCAATTGTCGAGCGATTTAGGCCCTCAACAGTTGTAATATCTCAAAATGAGGTTCATTCCAGGGCAAAAATCAAAACTGTTGAACAAATATAGGCTATGATACAAAAATTAAGCTGCGTTTTGGTGGAATAGTTATAAATATTGGAGGAGCGACTATTACGGGCGACAAGAATATACCAATTAAGGGCGCTAAAAACGGGATATTTGCTGTAGCTTCTGGCAAAGGTGGGGTCGGTAAAACGTGGTTGGCAATTACGCTGTCTCATGCGCTAGCTAATTTGGGCAAGAGGACTCTATTATTTGATGGAGATCTTGGATTGGCTAATGTAGATATTCAACTTGGATTAATGCCCAAGCATGACTTAGGTACCGTAATTAGTGGTAAGCTCTCTTTGAACCAGGCCGCCTTACCTTTTGAAGTGGGAGGTTTTGATATTATTGCTGGTAGATCGGGGTCCGGTAATCTGGCAAACGTCTCGGCGGGACGTCTGAATACTCTTGGGGAAGATTTAATTTTATTGTCTGCTGCCTATCAAAATGTAGTTCTTGATCTAGGAGCTGGAGTCGATAGAACGGTAAGAAATTTGGCTAATAATGTGGACAAAATGATGGTTATCACGACAGACGAACCTACTGCTTTGACAGATGCATATGCTTTTATCAAGATCACGCATATGGAGAGACCTAATACGGATATAAGAATAGTAGTAAATATGGCAAATTCTAACAAAGAAGGAGAAAAAACATATAACACTATCCTAAAGGCGTGTGAGGGGTTTCTTAAGTTTTCCCCTCAGCTTGCTGGGGTAATTAGAAGGGATGCTAAGGTAAGAGATTCCATTAGAGCACAAGAGCCTCTATTAACCCGGTTCCCTAATACAGAAGCAGCAAATGATGTCACAAATATCGTTAAGAATTTGGAGAAAGATTAGGATAGATGGAACTTCTTGATAGGCGAAGACTATTAATATCTTTATCTAATCCGGATATGTCCATTGACTACCTTGTTTCTATCTCTGGGACTATTGAAACACAGAATTTTACAGAAGAAATGACTAGGTTGTCAGGCACAGCGGGTTGTCTCAGTTCCATAGAAGTGGCAGTACATTATGTTCCCGACAGACTTATATTAGATGATGGCTCGATTAATGAATATTTTAATTACTATCAGGAAAATATGCCAAAACAGATTGAAGAATTAGGAATAAACCTACTGGGCGATTTTAATAATGAGCTCGTTCCTCGTTGGATAAAACTATTTCTAACAGTCCAAAATACTAAGAAGGAGAAAATTAAAGAATTGAGTTTTTTTGATAGTCAGCCAAACTTTGAAAATTATAATCTACTATCTTCAATTCGGGATAGAACATAATTTTATTTTCTAGAAATTCTTCGGAAATTTTCAATTGCAATTTCATCTATGTATGACTGTTCTATCTTTTGTAATTCGAGGTTTTCTGAATTTATTCTCGAATTTATTGTTAACTCTATACTTTTGTAGTCTTTAAATTTATCTTGCAATTCACTTTGAATCGTCATCAATTTTTCCTCTAATTCAGCTATTGCATGATTAAATTGTTCTTTACGAAGAAAATAGTGTGCTAGGTAATTTCCAAATAAGGCTCCTGCCTCTTGAGGGGAGTTTTTTGCAACTTTGTGTTCATTGGGAATCTCTGCCTCTAGCTTACCAAGTTGTAATTCTAGGTCTGCTATCATGGCCGTCACAAAACCCAACTCCTTTTGTTTTTCCTCTACACGAAATTTATACAACCTCGCTAGGGAATTCAGTCTCTTTACCATTTATATTGGTTCCGTATTCTAAATTAAGTATTTCAGCCAGCTGCTTATAGCATACTTCCAAGCTGGTATTTTCCATTTTACTTTGAGATAAAAAGTTCTCTATTGCTTGATAATAGGTTATAGCCTCGTCAACATAAGGATCGCTGCCAGATTTATAGGCGCCGAGTCGAATAAGCTCAGCCATATCCTCATATGTAGAAATTAATTTTCTAGCTTTGTTAACGATAATATTTTGTTCACTGGTGTTGCACTCTGGCATTGTTCGGGAAATACTTTTCAAAATATTGATTGCGGGAAAACGACCCCTTTCAGAAATACTCCTGTCCAAAACCGCATGGCCATCTAAAATTCCTCTTACGGAATCTGATATAGGTTCGTTGAGATCATCTCCCTCGACTAAAACTGTAAAGAGACCAGTTATAGAGCCCTGTCCTTCTCTACCCGGTCCAGCTCTTTCAAGGAGTTTAGGTAATTCAGAAAAAACGTTAGGTGTATAGCCTCTAGTTGCTGGTGGCTCACCAGCCGAAAGACTGATCTCTCGTTGTGCCATTGCAAACCTCGTCACACTATCCATCAGGCAAAGTACATCCTTGTTGTTGTCTCTAAAAAACTCGCTTAGGGCCATCGTTAAATAGGCCGCTTGTCTTCTTACTAGGGGAGGTTCATCAGAGGTAGCTAGAACTAAAATACTAGTCTCCATACCTTCTGTACCAAGGTCGTCCTCGATAAACTCCTTGGCCTCTCTTCCTCTTTCACCAATTAAGCCAACGACGGAAACATCTGCTGCCGTATTTTTGGCCATCATTGAGAGAAGGATTGATTTTCCGACGCCTGAACCAGAAAAAATACCAAGCCTTTGGCCCTTGCAGGTTGTAACGAAAGTGTTCATACCCCTGACACCTAAATCTATTTTTTCTCCGACTCTATTTCGTTCATTTGGCGGTGGTGGTGAGTTTCTGAGGGGGTAAGGTTTTGTTCCTTGGGCTAGTGGCCCTTTGCCATCAATTGGTTCTCCGAAAGCATTAATTACTCTGCCAAGCCAAGACATATCTGGGAATATAGAGGGAGAAGAATTACCTAGCTCAACTGTATTTCCAGGCCCAATTCCTTCCAGGCTTCCAAAAGGTAAAACTTTAGCATTAGTGGAATTAAAACCTACGACTTCGCATTTAACTGCTTTGCCACTATTAGTTTGGATACTGCATTCGCTGCCAATGGAAAGAAGTTTATTTATACCAGAAACTTCAACTAACATACCTAGTACAGAAGATACCCTGCCATAAACTTGATGATTAGGGACTGAATCCACTTGAGTGGTTAATCTAGCTAAAGAACTGCCCAACCGATTCTCTCTATTTTCTCAATTTTTTATAATTTTTTCTAGCTTTTATGTTGTCAGTAACAGTTTAAATTTTAGTAAATTAAGTTCTTATATTGAAAAAAACCACAGAAATACGGGTGTTTTTTCTTTAGCTTTCGCGAATATTAACATGTTTACATCTAAAATTATTGATGAACTTGAATATCAACCCCAACCAGCTTATTCTGTTAATGATGATTGTTTGAGCTTCCCAATAGGGTGTTTGAAATGCGTGTGTTGCTAGTAGAGGATGATCCTACCACTTCCAAGAGTATAGAGATGATGCTCTCTTCTGCCGGTATGGTTTTGGATATAACAGACTTGGGAGAGGATGGGCTGGAAATTGGAAAACTTTATGATTACGATATAATCGTTCTTGACTTAATGTTGCCTGACATTGATGGATATGAGGTCCTAAGGCGTCTAAGGTCGGCCAAAGTTGAGACCCCCGTTTTAATTTTATCAGGTCTGACTGAGTCAGAGCAAAAGGTAAAGGGTTTAGGAACTGGTGCCGACGACTATTTGACAAAACCCTTCAATAAGAATGAATTAGTTGCTCGCATTCACGCGATAGTCCGAAGATCAAAAGGACATTCAGAATCAATAATCAGAACAGGAAAGTTATCTGTTAATCTCGATGGTAGGACGGTTGAAGTTGATGACAAACCAGTTCACCTAACGGGAAAAGAGTATGGGATAATGGAGCTTTTGTCATTGCGAAAGGGAACAACGCTGACGAAAGAAATGTTCTTAAATCATCTATATAATGGTATGGACGAGCCTGAGCTCAAAATCATTGATGTTTTTGTCTGCAAACTCAGAAAAAAATTGGCCGCTGTCTCTGATGAGGAAGTTTACATACATACTGTTTGGGGACGGGGATATGTGCTTCGTGATCCAGATGGCGATGAAAAATTAGCCAGTGCATAGGATTTGACGTTTCGGACATGCACGTTATACGCTGATTATTTCAAACGTAATTTGATTATTTTTGTTGTCCTTTATTTGTATTGCCTTATTCAAACTTTTGGCATGTAAGCGCGCTAAATAGGCTGTTACTTCTCTAGGGCTAATATCTTCTGGTTTTTTTTCCTCAGTAGCAGCTAAATAAACTGGCTTATTTATATTACAAATTTTTCCACCTACAATAATTTTTAATTTTTCAGCTAAACCATTAGGACTGATTTCTATCGACATCTTCCCGCCTCTATTTAGGCACGTTATGGCTATATGAAACAGGTTTAACAGTAGCTTAGCCTCTCCGTCAGATAAGTTCCCAGTATATTTGTTGCTTTGCCAGAATATATTTGTGCCATATTCTAACCCATACGACTCAATGGTATGGTAGAATTGGTCCCAGTTAGTATTTGTTTTGTTAGTATTGAGACCAAAGGCTAATCTAAAAAACTTTAAGCGGACTAATGTCAGGTTTGCACTTCTTGCAATCAAATCCAGAGCTTCTTTGTCAACGGCACCTTTCATTTCACTCAGCAGCTCTATGCCGTTGCTTAAAGAGCCAACTGAATTAACTAAATCATGGCATATTTTTGAGCCCATTAGTTCTGCTAAATGAAGTTGGGTTTTATCTGACATTTTTCTCAACCATTATAGATTGTATAAAACAATATTTTATCCATGAAACGAGCTTATGAAACTCTTAATTAAATTATTTTACAATTTCAAAGGGTGGTAGGATAATCCACACCAAATAATCTTGGTTAAATATTGTTATATTTTTATTGAAATTGAAAAAACCTAAATAAAGAGATGAAAAAAGATAAAAATAAAATAGGGCAATTAAAAGGTCGTGTTGTACGTCGGGAAGACAAGATAATAATTGCCAAAATATTATCTGATCGTCCAAAAGAGCCAGAACTATTAATAGAGTATCTTCATTTAATACAGGATAGGTATAATTGCTTACCTGCCGGCCTCTTGGTCGCCCTTGCCGATTTTATGGGTTTATCCCTAGCTGCTGTTTACGAAGTGGCCTCTTTCTACCATCATTTTGATATAGTGGAAAAGGAAGCTCATACAAATAGCCTTACTATCCGAGTTTGCAATGGGATAGCGTGCGAGATCTTAGGGTCAAAAAAGCTATATGACAACTTGCGAGAAGGAGCCAAGGATAATTACAATCTAGTTTATGCACCATGTGTAGGCGCATGTGATCGCGCACCAGTTTCTGTTGTGGGGAAAAGTCAGGTATTTTACGGAGATATCGCACGTATAAAAAAATTAAGGGATAACCCCGACAAGGTTGTATCCCTTCCACCCTATCAAGATCTCAATAGTTATAGCTCTCAGAAAGGCTACATAATATTTAATCAATTACGGGACCAAAAAATATCAAAGTTAGACGTTACTGAAATTTTAAAATTATCTGATCTCAGAGGAATGGGGGGTGCCGGTTTTCCGGTATTCAAAAAATGGGAATTTATGAGAAATCAATCAAAACCAAGAGTGCTGGTAGTTAATGCTGATGAGGGTGAGCCAGGTACTTTCAAAGATCGCTATTGTTTGGAAAATTACCCACATATCGTTCTCGAGGGATCCTTAATTTCAGCTTGGGTAAATGAGGTTGACGAAATTTATATATACTTGCGTGATGAATACCCGCAGGTAAGACAGATTTTAGAGAATGAAATTAAGGAAATCGAGTCCGCTGGCTTGTTCGCTAGAGGCCATATAAAACTTCGTAGAGGTGCAGGAGCATATATTTGTGGAGAAGAAACTGCACTCTTGGAGAGTATAGAGGGGAAACGGGGGCTGCCAAGAAATCGGCCACCATATCCTGCTGAAAATGGACTATTTGGTATGCCAACACTTGTTCACAATGTTGAAACACTTTATTGGATCACTAAAATATTACTAAATGGTGCTGATTGGTATAAGCAAAACGGTAGCCCTAGAATTTATTCTGTATCAGGCAGGGTTGCTTCTCCAGGGGTCGTAATAGCTCCATCTGGGGTGTCGGCTAGAGAATTAATTTATGATTATTGTGGCGGAATGAGTGAGGGCGAAGAATTCAAAGCTTATTTGCCGGGTGGAGCCTCAGGCGGAATATTACCCTCTCATATGTCTGATATTCCCTTAGAATTCGGTTCTCTAGAGGAATATGGTTGTTTTGTTGGTTCAGGAGGTGTTGTGGTGTTTTCTGATCAGGATAATATAAAACAGATTGTATTGAATCTATTAAGGTTCTTTGCCGAAGAAAGCTGTGGACAATGCACTCCTTGTCGTTTGGGTTGCGACAAGCTTATAAATCTAACTCAACAAGAAACGCGAGACGAAGTGTTAATTGAGGATATTATTAGTGTTATGAGAGATGCATCGATTTGTGGGCTGGGTCAGGCAGCACCTAATCCGCTATCAACGGCTCTCCGATACATGAAGAGTGATTTGATATGACCAAGACAGTATTCACTTTGGATGGAAAAAAAATAGAGGTAGATAGTGCAGAAACTATATGGAAAATTGCCTCCAGACACGGAAATAAGATTCCCCATTTGTGTTACCGAGATTCTAAAGATTATGTAGAAAATGGAAATTGTAGAACCTGTGTAGTAGAAATTGAGGGTGAGAAGGCTCTAGCCCCTTCGTGCCTGAGAAAGCCAACTAATGGAATGGTAGTCCATACAAAATCTGAACGTTCAATTAAAGCGCGAGAAATGGTTCTGGAATTACTACTTTCAAACAACCCAGAGCCTAGGGGAAACTTTAAATATTGGTTGGGAGAACTTGGAATCAAAAGCAGTCGGATACCTGGAGAAGAAAAAATAGAGTCGGATCTTACTCATCCAGCGATGGCAGTTGATTTAAATAAATGTATTCATTGTAAGTTATGCATACAAGCTTGCCGTGAAATACAGTGTAATGATGTTATTGGTATGTCCGGCAGAGGTTCTAGTAGTCTAATAACTTTCGATATCAATGACGATTTGGGTAATAGTACCTGTGTTGGTTGTGGTGAATGTGTCCAGGTTTGCCCCACTGATGCGTTAGCAACCGTAGATGGCTTTGATCTACAAGATGACAAGGCATTTGATCGTAAGGTCGAGAGTGTCTGTCCTTATTGTGGGGTTGGCTGCCAAGTTGAGCTGTTTGCTAAAGATGAGAAATTGGTGCATGTGGAAGGTAAAAATGGTCCGGCCAACCATTCTCGGCTTTGTGTTAAAGGTAGGTTTGGTCTTGATTATGTAAATAGTAAACAGCGACTTACTGTCCCATTAGTTAGAAAAGAAGGGGTTAAAAAAGACTCTATTCTGTCAGTAGATCCTAATTATATCAGAGCCCAATTTAGGGAAGCTAGTTGGGAAGAAGCTCTAGAATTAGCGTCACGCGGTTTTAAAGTAGGAATAAGAGAATTTGGGAGCGAGTCATTTGCTGGATTCGGTTCTGCTAAGGGGTCAAATGAAGAGGCCTATTTGTTTCAAAAGCTTATTCGGACAGGTTTTAAAACGAATAATGTGGATCACTGTACCCGTCTATGCCATGCATCTTCTGTTGCTGCGCTTCTAGAGACAATTGGTTCAGCAGCAGTAACTGCTCCCGTAATTAACTGTTTAGACTCTGATTTGATTATTGTTGCGGGAGCCAACCCAACAGTTAATCACCCGGTGGCTGCCAGTTTCATGAAGAATGCCGTTAAGAGCGGTGCGGAGATGATTGTAATGGATCCTAGATTGAACGGTCTAAAGAATTATTCTAGTCATTTTCTTCAGTTTGCACCTGGAACTGATGTAGCTATGTTGAATGGAATTATAAACGTGATAATCGAGGAGAAGTTATATAATAAGCAGTATGTTGATACATTCGCAGAAGGTTTTTCTGAGTACTCTCAGCATATTTTGAAGTATCCTCCCGAGAAAATGGAGCCTATTTGTAAAATAACTGCAACCGAAATTCGTGCTGTAGCCCGTAAAATCGCCTCGGCAAATTCTGCAATGATTTTCTGGGGAATGGGGATAGCCCAGCATACTCACGGTACAGATAATGCCCGCTGTTTGATAGCCCTAGCATTATTATGTGGTCATATTGGTAAAAAGGGGGCAGGCCTTCATCCTCTGAGAGGTCAAAATAATGTTCAGGGGGCATCTGATGCTGGGTTAATACCGATGATGTATCCAGATTACAAGCTTGTTGAAGATTTTAAAGCTAGGGAATTCTTTGAAGAATTTTGGCAAGTAGATCTTGATAAGAAAGCAGGTTTAACTGTTGTTGAGATTATGGACGCAGTTTATAAAAATGAGATTCGTTTTATGTACATAATGGGCGAAAATCCCGCAATGTCTGACCCAGATACTGCGCATGCACGCAAAGCATTATCCAAATTGAACCATCTAGTAGTACAGGATATATTCTTGACTGAAACGGCGGCTTTTGCAGATGTGATATTTCCAGCGTCAGCATGGCCAGAGAAAGATGGAAGCGTTACAAATACCGATAGAAGAGTACAACTGGGAAGCAAGGTAATTAATTCTCCTGGCGATGCTAGGCCCGACTGGTTGATAATCAGAGATTTAGCAAATTTATTGGGCTTGAATTGGGCCTATGATAGCCCCCAAGATATACATAACGAAATGACCAAGTGTATGCCTTCTATGGAAAATATTCCCTGGAAGAGACTAGAAGAAGAAGGTTCAGTTACCTATCCGACGGTAGATAAAAAAACACCCGGTCAAGAAATAATATTTTCTGATGGATTTCCCACAAAAAACGGAAAAGGGAAACTTGTCCCAGTTTCTATAACTCCACCGGATGAAAAACCCGACAAGAACTACCCGCTAGTTTTGACGACGGGGAGGTTGCTAGAACATTGGCATACAGGGGCAATGACGCGGCGGGCGGCAAAGTTAAATGCTTTAGAACCTCACCCTACAATACATTTATCCCCAATAGATATTCAGAGACTTGATTTGGAGCTCGGTGAGATTGTAGAAGTTAGCACTAAGAGAGGGAGGGTGAAATTAGCTGTCAGGGAAGAGCCATTTATGCCAGAAGGGCTAATTTTTTTACCTTTTTGTTATTTTGAAGCCGCTGCAAATATTTTGACTAATCCAGCTCTTGACCCAGTGGCCAAAATACCAGAACTCAAATATGCTGCTGCGCAACTAACCAAAATAGTTAGTTAACAAACAGAAGTTATTGGGGTCTATAAGCATCTTGTATGTTTTTATTTCTTCAGATATCTCAAATGGAAGAGAAAGTGGACAGACTATTTAATATTTTGCTCAAAGATATAACAGAAGAAGAAGTAAAGCATGTGATTGTTGGACTTAATTGGACTCTGGTAGAAACCAATTTGGGTGCTGGCCTTGCTTATACTCCAGCAAAAGATTTGGCTGGCTGTTATCCTATCCCTGACTCGGGCAAACTTTGTAATAGATCTCTAACGGATTTAGCTAAGCTTGTTTGGAGCAAGAATCCATTAGAAAGATGTATAGGTATGGCGGGGATTAATTCTTTTTACAATAATACAAATAAAAGGATAAGCAGTAGTAATGGTCTTGAAATAGTGTCCAGTTGGGCAGGTGAGATTACTTGTGTAGGCAGATTTCCAAGTAAATTTCTTCAAAATAAAGAAGTTAGAGTAATAGAGCGGGAACCCCTTGCTGGGGAATTTGATGAAACTCAATCTAGAAAATTACTTAAGTCTAGCTATTATTCGGTTATCACTTCATCAACGTTTGTAAACGGCACGGCTGCAAAACTGATTTCATGGGGAAAACATGGGAAAATAATGATTTTAGGTCCGGGTACGCCTTTGTGTGGCGGGTTGTTTAATGAGGGCATAAATTATTTATCTGGTTTTGTGATAAGGAAGAAACGAGAAGCGCGGATTGTGGTCTCAGAGGGAGGGGCAGTAAAGGATTTAAAAGAAGTTGGTAAAATGGTGGTACTAGAGTCTAACTAATATTAATTATTGATTATTGTTTTTGCTTCTTTGAGATCGTCAGGTGAGTTTATATTAAAAAATGGATCAATAGTGGTTGTTTCAAATTCTACAAAATGGATATTATAGTTTTTAGTCCAATTATCAATTTTTCTGACGCCCTCTTTTTCAATTGCAGTATTTAGCTCGTCCATTAGTTTGATTTTCCA
>Ga0111541_10000536_pt1 | contig 12408 bp, 10 predicted proteins | sample Knorr_S7_td_DCM__FD_83039 | JGI IMG/M metagenome (GOLD analysis project Ga0111541, IMG submission 83039) | Marine microbial communities from Southern Atlantic Ocean transect - Knorr_S7_td_DCM_ad_131m_LV_B (version 2) (version 2) | ecosystem: Environmental > Aquatic > Marine > Oceanic | place...
CGCTTTCAGGATCCTCTCCTTCTTCGCTTTCAGGATCCTCTCCTTCTTCGCTTTCAGGATCCTCTCCTTCTTCGCTTTCAGGATCCTCTTCTTCCTCCTCTGGGGGAGGGTCTCCGCAATAGACAGTGACGCGTACTGCTTCATCATCGAGATAGTCGTATTCATATTCACATTCTTCAAAGTTTTCTGGTAGTTCGTCTTCGCATGCATCAATTTCTTCATCACTGAAATAATCCAAGGAAATCTGCTCTGGACATGGGTCTGTTCCTTCTTCCGGATCATTTTCAGTGCGGAGGTACTCACCGTCGTTAGCAAAGTTTGGGCAATACGGAAATGATCTATCAGGTAGATTTTCATGATATTTAGCGTTGAAAAGCCCCCAAGCTACTGCAGGGAAAGATCCGCCGGTGACATTGCCGAAGGGTGTAATCCCACGCATTGTTATTTTCTCATCTGGATTTCCCATCCATACTGCTGTTGACAAATATGGGGTGTACCCGACGAACCAAGCATCTTCAAAATTCTCTGTTGTTCCTGTCTTACCTGCAGCCTGCTGTGACCCCATTTGATTTCCTGCACGTGTGCCTGTCCCAGAAAGGACATTTGCGCGGAGAACCTCAGTAGTCCAGCAAGCTATGTTCTCAGTAATTACTCTTTCTGGAAGGAATCGGTCGTCGTTCACGTGGTTATAGATCGATACCCATTCTTCGCCTTCTAGTCGTTCGATTCTCTCTATAAAGTATGGTTCTCTTCGTACACCACCTGTTGCTAAAGTCGCATACGCTGACGCCATTTCCATTGGGCTTACTTCTTCAACACCCAATGGGAGGGAAATCACCGGGTCTAATTCACTTTTGACCCCTAGTAGTTTTGCAGTATCTATGACATTTGAGAGTCCAACTATTTGGCCTAGTTTTAAGAAGCCACAATTGGAAGATTTGAGAGTAAGGTCTCGAATTTGGGCTATCTCTCCTTCGTCATTGGCAAAGTTATTTGCCTCGTAGATCCCATCCGGCTCTGTGTCTTCTGGAAATTCGCAAGGGCCTTCGCCATTTATTTTATCATCAGTTTGAATTCCTCTTCGAAGAGCCGATGTAATAACGAAAGTCTTGAAGGATGACCCTGGCTGCCGGCGGCCCTGTGTCGCTAAATTAAATTGACTTTCTGTATCAAAGCTCTCACCCCCAATCATCGCACGGACCGCTCCAGTATCAGGTTCAACTGAAGCGACCCCGATTGTAAATGTCGGATCAACCTGCCACCGGACTTTAAGGACTTCATCTCTGGCTTCCATTGCCATAGTCTGAACGGCCGGATCGAAAGTTGTATACACGCGTATACCCCCGTTGATACCAAGGAGATCTTCGAGCCGTGATTGTAAACCTCCTCCTAAATAGGCCGGATCCTCAAGGAGTATTCGCCTCACTTCTGCAACGAAGAAGTCGTCAGCAGATGGCAATGATGGCTGATTTCTTTCAGTTGGGAGTGGGTATTGACCATATTCTAGAGCTTCATCTTCAGTGAAAAAGCCAAGCTCGGCAAGACGATCAAGAACTATGCCCCGTTGATATTTTGCTATTTGAGGGTTCACAGTCGGGTCATTCACACTCGGATTACTGATGAGGGCCGCAAGCATGGCTGCTTCTGGCCACCCTATTCCCTCGTCAAGCGCGAGCGTTATTTCCTCTGGAGACTTATTAGCGAGATCTATACCAAAATAGACTTCTGCGGCAGCCTTAACCCCGTATGCGGTACTGCCAAAGAATACTGTGTTGAGATAAATTTCATATATTTCATCTTTTGTGAGTTGATCTTCGAGTCTGACTGCTAAAGATGCTTCTTGGACTTTTCGTTCAACGGTTTGTTCTGAACTCAAAACGAGGTTCTTTATCAACTGCTGTGTAATTGTTGAACCCCCTTGGCTGATCCCTCCTGCATCGACGTTTTCAATCAGCGCTCTACCTGTGGCTTTAAGATCTATCCCTTGGTGTGCATAAAAGTTTGCATCTTCAATCGCTAAAATTGCTTGTTGAACTTCGACCGGAATTTGATCTAGGAGAATTGGGGAACGGTTCTCATCGAAGAACGTCGCCATAAGTTCTCCGTTTCGGTCGTAGACAAGAGATCGAGTTCCCGTACTTGCTAGACCCACAGGGCTATGTGACCACTCTCCTGAGGTCGCTATATCCCCAACGTGAGGAGCCCCTAAAATACCAACAATTCCAACAACGAATCCTGATAGTACTAGCACAATAGCTAGTCGGAAGAGAGCGCTTAACTTTCGCATACATATTTAAAATTAGCGCTTCTGGAGTCCCGAAGGGGGTCACATAGTTGACTTAATAAGCAACGTCTAGTTTCGTGTGGTCCCATGTTGCTATACGTTGTGCCTTTATAACGACGGCGGTGCGTTTTGTTGACATTGACTCAGCAGCAGCGTCAAGCATTTCTTCTGGAATTCCAGGATTGTTTCTTGCCATAACGCCCCTTGCGTACCGGTGAACAGTCTCCGGATCTGAGTAAAGTTCGGCAATGCCGTTAATCTGCACACCACGGAGTTTCTCATACTCGAGACCATCCTCCAAGAGACAGCTGATACGAGGATCCCGTTCGAGATTTTTTATTTTCTGTGACTTAGTAAATGTTTCAAAAACAATGTCGCCTTCGAATACGTCAAACCACAGAGTAGAGAGATGAGGGGTCCCATCACGATTAATCGTTGCAACTTGAAGGCTTTTTTGCTCATCGATGAACTGGACTTGTTCTTCTTCAGACATTCGGATTTGGTCACGTCTACTAGGCATAAACCAATCATAGATCCTTTCCTATCTAAAGCTGCTGGGATCATAGTTTTTTGTTTACTGTACTTAGTTTGCAGTTCCGAAATTTAAGGACGGTACTCTGGAACTATGGATGTCGATACTGTTCTTGAAATATTTCGCCAGATTGCACGTGAAATCCGTTCGGGCTTAGACGGTCTTGATGATTGGGGATTATCTGGAGGGCACCCAGGGCAGTACGTTCATGATGTAGTCGCTGACGAAATAGCCATTCCTATCTTATGGAGCGCAGGATTAGGGGTAGTGAGTGAGGAATCTGAAAGCCAGGGGCTGGATCGTCCTGTAGTTGCGATCGTTGACCCAATTGATGGATCTACCAACGCTTCCTTAGGTATTCCGTGGTATGCGACTAGTCTTTGCGCTATTGATTCTGAGGGGCTGCTTGCGTCTTTAGTTTGTAATCAAGCAACTGGAAATACCTATGTAGCAGCGAGAGGTATGGGGGCTGAATTAGATGGTGAACCTATTCAACCCTCTCGAAAAGGTGAACTGAGAGATTCTATATTGGTATTGAATGGGCTTCCGCATAGCTATTTCGGATGGAAGCAGTATCGTGCTTTGGGATCAGCTGCACTTGATCTTTGTAGCGTTGCTGATGGAACCTTTGATGGTTTTGCTGACTTTAGTTCTGGATTAGCGCTTTGGGATTATGCTGGTGCGGCTCTTATCTGTTCTGAGTCTGGGGTAACTCTAAGTGAAGTAAACGGAACGAAACTGGACTTTGAGAATCTCCTGAAATCACCGTCCTCAAGGATTAGGCTCTTGGCAGCAGGAACTCAATCCCTTCACGAAAATTTAATCGATAGCGTTGATGTTTAAATTCTGTTCAGTTTGTGGATACTATGAGACCCTTAGGGCGCATAGCTCAGTTGGCTAGAGCATCTCGTTTACACCGAGAGGGTCGGGGGTTCAAGTCCCTCTGCGCCCACCATTAGGATAAATCAGGCGGCTACGTTAAGCCGTGACTTCTCCCTAACATGTTTAATCAGAGGGATTCAGCAAACCCTTTAATATCTCGTTGGGTTGCCCTATATACGTCTGGCATAGCATCTAGGAATAGACAATCTCCGGCATGGCAGGTTCCATTGACGGTTCTGCTTACCGCACTAACTCCCGCCCTCACGAGTTTTCGGTAGAACGAGAGGCCTTCATCTCGAAGGGGGTCAAGCTCATTGACTGAAACTACAAATGGTGGGAGCCCCTCAAGGTCACTTATGTCAGCATGGTAAGGCCATGCCTGCGGATTTGTGGCATTACTCGAGTCAGGGTCATATAGACGAGAGATAGTGGCCATCTGATCACCGACATTAAGCAAGTAGTTATCATTCTCAACGAGTGACAACAGTTCTTCCGGAGGGTCGTGGTAATGGCCCAAAATATAGGGACATTGTGAATAGATACCAGCGATACCGTCTATCCACCCTTCTTCCTTAGCTTTTAGTGCGGTAGCTATTGATAGATTTCCTCCCCCAGACTCACCTGACACGAGAACTTTCGAAATACCGAGTGACTCAGAATTCTCGATCGCCCATTGGGTCGCAGATGCACAGTCGTTCAACCCTGCCGGAAATGGATGGGGGCCCAGCACACCTCCTCCGTTTCGGAACTCAACGCCGATAACGATTAGGCCGGTGGCAGCGAGTTCATCCCGCCATCTTTGATATCCAACGTTGGAAGCTTGCAGCATCACCATACCTCCCCCATGGGTATGGACTACCCCTGGAATTGGGCTGTCGATAACTGTCGGTTTATGGATGTAGAGGTTGATGTCGTTACCATCGACACCTTTAATTACCTCTGTATATGACGTGACGTTCTCAGCTGGTGGTGTGGCGCCAGTCAGAGCCGCACCCAGTTCGTTAAAACCCGCTTCAGATTCCAGACTATAAGCGATGATCTCTTCTAGAGGTGAAGATCGATTGACTGGGGGTTGCGGTGGGGCGACATCGAGGCCGATGAGGGCCATGGCTGCAATCATTCGTGGGTCTGCCCGTGGGTCATCTTTGATGTCCATGTTGGGGTTACCTAAACGTCCGGGAAGGTTCTGGCTCATTTCAACTCCTCTTTCTTAGATCCATCCATAGTATCAATGGCCTAAAGTAAGACGAAATTCGGTGAAATGTTAGTTACTTATCGAATAACTACAGGAGTTCTAGGCAATTCAGATCTTCTATTGCGGCAACGTTTCGTTTCACCATTTCTGTCATCCAAGCATTACCCCGGTCATTCGTTTGATCCATGGATCCCGCAACCAGAGTAACGAAGCACCATTGATACAGCACCGCTACACGGTAATCTTCCCACGCTTCACCAAATGAATAGCCTGTGACTCCCTGTGCTTGCAAGGAGTCCAGATATCGCTGGATGAGTTCTTTCTCATGAGCACGGCGTTCCTCCATTTTTGTGCTTTGGGCAAGCAAGAACGCAATCTCCACAGGTCCTCGCCCTCTTACGGGTCCTTGCCAATCAATGAAAGTCATTTTGTGATGGTGAGGTTCTTTCCCGAAGAACAAATTATCAAGACGAAAGTCACCATGGAGGACGGTCACTGGTTCTTTATCCAAGTGCTTTTGTAGTTCGGGGAGGGCCTTAAAATAGTCTTCCTTGATGTCGCGTATCCATTGCGGCATATGTTCATCAAAATTCTGGGCTGCTTGTTCCCAACTGGCTTGAGATCCTTCAAGCATGTTGGTGGCATTCCATGAATTTGAAAATCGGGGCATCCATTCAAATTCTTCAGAGTCAACTTTCCCCCAGAATGTTCCATGTAGTTTCGCTAATTCTTCTAGTGCGAGTCCTGATTCTTCAAATGTCGCCCCTTCGACTTGGTCCCCTACGCGGTAATCAGAAAGGTCTTCAAGAACAATAACGAAGTCAACATCTCCTTCAATGTCTGCGAGGTGCACTTTGGGGCTCGCAGCGGGGCTTTTAGGGACGATCTCTTGATAGCTTCGAACTTCGCGTTGATACACTCTAAAGTCCATTGCTATTCCACGATTCACTTCGTTCAGCGTAGGGAATTTTGCCACTAAGGTTGCCGGAGCATCTTGATAATCCCCGCTGTATGTAAGTGATAGAAGTGAGAGTTCGCTTAGCATGCCAGCCCCTTCTCCGAGTTGTCTTCCTGTTACTTCAGATACTTCGGCCGATGCTGGAAGTGAGCCGCTATTACGCAAAACTGCTGTCATCCATTGCGGTGTGATCTCTTTCGGTGATTTTGGTAGAGGCCTCATTCGTTCCCTTTCACTATTCGGCTATTAAAGTGCACAAATCTCTCAATAGCAAAATCTTGTTTTGTTGCGTCCCATCGATATTGTGCCGGAGTTCCGATATTGTTAGGTACATGATTCTATGAATATTTAGGGGGATTTTTTATGGAACTGAAACTAAGTGGATTACGAGCTATCGTCCCAGCATCAACAAAGGGCATCATGCGGCGAGTCGTTGAGCAACTAGTCGATGAGGGATGCAATGTCGCTATTTGTTCCCGGTCGGAAGACTCAGTAGCAAAAACATTACGCGAGCTTTCGGGCGGCCGAGGAGAGGTAATTGGTCGAGCTTGTGACGTGTTAGACAAGGAAGACTACGAGTCTTGGATCGAGGAAATGGTTGTCCAGATGGGTGGTGTCGACATTTTCATCCCAGGTGTAAGTGCTGGCGGTGGAGCTGATAGCGAACGGAACTGGTGGAAGAACTTTGAGGTAGATGTGCTCTCAACCGTTCGCGGCTGTGAGACAGTTATCCCCCATATGCAAGATAGCGGCGGAGGTGCGATCACCTTTATAACAACAACAGCCTCTGTTGAAACTTTCGGAGGTCCACAAGCATATAACGCTATGAAAGGTTCCTTACTCGTCTACGCAAAGCAACTTTCTCAAGAAGTAGGAAAGGATAAGATCCGCGTCAATTGTGTTTCTCCTGGACCTATCTACTTCGAAGGCGGTTCATGGGAGATGCTAAAGGACACGATGGCAAAATGGTTCTCAAAAATAGAACGAGATCACCCTGAAGGACGTCTCGGAACTCCCGAGGAAGTCGCTAATTGTATAGTCTTTATTTCTAGCCCTGCAGCGAGTTGGGTATCGGGTACTAACATGATGGTTGATGGCGGCTTCACGAAACGCGTTCAATTCTGATCGGATAAATGTATGGACATCATCCGTAAACAAACTGTCAAACGAAGCGACCCAGAAAAGCATCCTGGCGGCACCCCGCTAGCGAAAGCTCCCCGAATAGACCTTGGCACGGAGATTATTCCTAAGGAGCGGTATACCTCTGTGGAATTCATGCAATTGGAATGGGACAAAATTTGGACGAAGACGTGGCTGTTGGGTTGTCGCGAGGATCAGATCCCTGAGCCTGGTGATTTTATCTGCACAAATATAGGGGCAGAGTCGGTTATTCTGGTACGGCAAAAAAACGATGAAATTAAAGCATTTCATAACGTTTGCATGCATCGAGGCAACCGCCTAGCTGATGAAGGCTTATGGCACGCTGAGAGTTTCGTGTGTGGTTACCATGGATGGGAGTATGATTCCGACGGAACTTTCGTTGATATTCCTGACTTAGATACATTCCAACAAGGAAAGCCGCCTTGTAGCGGGCTCGCTGAACTTCCATGCGAAACCTGGGTTAGTTTCGTCTGGTTTAGTCTCAATACGGAAGTTGAACCCCTCGAAGAATACATTGGCGACTTGGTCGGACATTTCGAACCGTATCATTTTGAGCGTATGGCGATGACTCGGTGGGTTACAGCAGAGTGGAATTGCAACTGGAAAGCCGCAGTTGACGCGTTCGCTGAGGCCTACCATACTGCCACTACGCATCCTCAGTTGAAATGGTACTTGGACGATTTTGATATCCAGATTGATCTCTACGACAAGCACAGTCGCTATCTCATTGCTTTTGGGTTACTAAGCCCACGAGTTGAATCTGTTGGTGAAATTCCTCCACCTTTGAAGTTCTTGTTATCAGATGCTGGTATCGATCCGGCATCTTATGAGGGGCCAGTGAATGGGATTCGCGAAGCAGTACAGAAACAGAAGCGCGCCACACAGGAAGAACAGGGTAAGGACTTCTCAGAGCTGCATGATGACCAGTTGACTGACGACTATAACTACTTAGTTTTCCCTGGGGTAACGTTCAATACGCATTCTGATGATTTGATGCTATATCGGCACCGGCCGCATCCCAGCGACCCAAATAAGTGCCTATTCGATGTTTGGATGTTTGAGCTGATCCCCGAAGGTGAAGAATGGCCGGAACTCCCTAAACATGATTTCCGACCTGAAGGAAGCACCAGGTCTCTTGGCTTGGTCATTGACCAAGATGCAGCCAATCTTGCTTCTGTCCAAGCCGGAATGAACAGCGCTGGCTACCCAGGCCTTTGGCTATCAGATCAAGAAATTAGGCTTCGCCATTTCCACAAGACAATTACTGACTTTATTGAAAGCTAACGGAAGGTCCTCAGCGACCGCTCTGGGGTTAGACGCATATTAGGCAGTTTCTTTCTGAGTTGTTCGTCGAAGTGGTTGATATTTGCGGTATGTCATTGTTCTCCATACCCATTCTGCCGGACCAAAGCGGAAATGAGCGAGCCATAATTTTGACCATATAAGCTGGATACACCACACGCAGAGAATGAAGAGGGCGACACCACCTCGCCCCAAATCGCCTTTATCAAAAATAGCTGAAAGCACCACTACGCCGAAGACTGTCTGGGTTAGGTAATTAGTAAATGCCATTTGCCCAACCGAGCGGACTCGATCATGTATTGGAGTTGATGGCCTTCTATCCCATAGAGAAATAATCGATAAGAATGCTAAGGCGAGTGGGATCGTGGCAACAGTATTAGGCAACTGCCCTATAATCGCAATTTCAGGGTCATAATCGGCTAATGCCTGCCATAGCACTCCAGCAGTTGCCAATGGAAGCCCGAACCCTAGGCCCCACCGAATTGTTTTTTGGTAAAGCGCTCGTTCACTTTTCCCAGAAATGAATCCGGACCGGTAGAGGGCCACTCCGATCAGCATGCATCCTAACGCTCGACACGCTACGTCACCTAGGAACCAGAAACTGACTTCATCACCCATGGGTGCGTCCCCACTCCAAAAACTTCCGAGTTCAGTTTCTCCGCTATTGACAAGATCTTGCGTGATTACTCCATGCAAGATTGTTAAAACGAAAAACCCTATGCCCCAACTGAAGAGGACTCTAGGTGATCTTTTACGAAAGAAGAGGACGATAGGAGCGCAACAAGCGTAGAGGGTGAGAATATCGCCTTCCCAAAGCATTACGTGCGACAACCCAAATCCTAACAATAAGAGGTTTCTCCATAGACTTAAGAGAACTGGTTTTCTTCCTTTCTCAACTGCCCGGTCGGCGAAAAGGACAATTCCAGCCCCAAATAGCATGGAGAAAAGCGCCATTGTTTTCTGGTCGACAAAGATTTCTCCAGCGATACCAATAACCCAGTCGAATGGGTTGTTTGAACCACCGGCGTCAAGATTCTGGTACGCGGAATCTGATATGCCAAAATTGACAGCGTTCATTACTAGTATGCCCAAAGTCGCAAGACCTCGAACCGTATCTAGGTTCGTTATGCGTTCATTTTGTTTTGTAGCTCCGGACCTCATGTGCTGCATTATGCTTCCTTTGCAAGTCCTTCGACAATTTCTGCATTTGGAAGTGCAGATAAGGCATGTGGTGGAACATAAATTTTCCTATTTCGGGATCCGCCTCCAACAATGACTTTCTCACAACCCATAACCCGACTGTCTATCCACAACGGAAGATCATTGGGAAGGCCGAATGGGGTCACGCCACCTAAGGCCATACCTGTGATTTCAGTTGCTTCTTCAGGTGAAGCAAATGATGCCTTCTTAGTTCCTAATTTTTTTCTAACGGACTTATTGACGTCAATTCGGGTGGTGGCAAGAACTACACACATTGCATATATTCGTGGTTCTCCTTTGCCTACCACCATGATGGCGTTCGCAGATTCCTCTGGCTTGTAGCCGTAATGTTCGCAGAACGCAGTCGTATCAGCAAGATCAGGGTCGCACTCTATGATCTCATAGCCCACACCGGTGAGATTGAGCGCTTCAAGAACTAAGTCTGCCATCTTTTAACTGGTTTCCTTTCTCCACCCATGTGGGATTTCGGGAAAGCGTGGATCTCGGACCCATGGTATAACGTCACTTGTTTCAACTAACCAATTGAACATCTCATTTCGAAGCTGTTTTACTACCTCATCTAACTCGTTATTCTCGATATGTTTGGATGCCAGCAGGTTTATAGTCTCGGTAGGGTCTTCTATCCGGTTATATAGTTCATCTTGTCCATCATGCCTGTAGATGTAGGACCAGTTCTGTGTCCTAATGCACTCTGCCTTGCCAACTAGGTGAGGTAGTTCATGTTGGATCTCTGACTTGTGCTTATAAATTCCCGAATCCACTTTCTCGAAGAGTTGATGATCGGAAATGTTGAATCCTCCTTCGCTGTAAGCTGCTGAACGGTGAGGGGCAGTGGAGTCGGCGAATAAGCCCGTGAGGGTTTTCCCAAAGTGGGTGTGGGCAGGTTCGGTCTCTGCTAGTTCGAGACATGTTGGCAGGAGATCTACCATTTCAACTTCTCCAAGTACGACTTCACCCTCCCCTACACCGGGCCCAGCCACAATGAACGGATTTCGAACAAGGCTTGGGTCGAGACCGGAAGGCCACTTTTCAACAAGTTGGTAATCTCCTAGGTACTCCCCGTGGTCGCTGAAGAAAAAAGTGGCAGTATTTTCTCCATCGCCGACACTATCGATGGCTGATAGTAGACGTCCGAACTGATCATCGACTCTGCTTACCATGCCGTAATATGTCGCCGCTATCTCAGCTAAATACTCATCATTGAGATCTTGCCATCCGTATCGCTTCCTATATTCGTCCATAAATTCCGGCTTTCCTTCACCCTCTTCAGGTGAGATTGGAGCTGGCATATCTTTTCTATCATGCATTGAGAACCATGGGTCTTCGACCATAAACGGAGGATGAGGGGCAAGCAAGGGAACCCATAATGCCCACGGCTTGTTGCTGTTTCGCTCCTGAAGCCACTGTATGGCGGTCTGAATAGCGGCCTCATCAATATCTATTCTTGGTTCATCTCCTTGCTTTCCAAACCAGAATCCTCGATATAGGGGGTGATCTTCATCGGTAGTTATTGTTATATCTCTCCACCCCCAAGAGGGCTTAACGAGATTTCCGCAGAAGGTGGTACTTGCCTCGGTAACGCCTGGGGCGAACACATCTCCACGATTTCCTACCATGGCAACGTCGTAGCCGGAATCTTTGAGATAAAGCAATAGGTTAGGTTCCCATGGTTTTAAAAGGTGATCGAGAGTCCGGTGTCCTGCCGTATGTGGATACCAGCCAGTCATCATTGATACCCGGCTGGGGCCACAGACAGAATGCTGCGACCATGCCGAGTTAAACCTGGTTCCACGCTGGGAAAAGGCATCAATGTTTGGTGTTTGCGCCACAACATTCCCGAAGCACCCGAGGGCATCTGCACGAAGCTGGTCAGGCGTGAACAACAGTAAATTAGGACGGGTCATTCCTGCTGCTTTCGGGGAATTGTTTCATCTGGGGATCCTACATCAGCTGCTATCTTTATCGCCTTCTATATAACCTGACCTTAATCTAATAGAATTTTTCTTCTATCCATAAAGAGATTGCTTGAAGATTACCTTTACCAATAAATGACATTGAGCCTATATCTTCGCGCTCCAAGCCAGAGACGACAACAATATCTTCGTTTGCCTTGCCTTCTCCCCAATTTTCTTTCAGTACTTTCCAAACAGAATTAGCGTCAAAATTCCCAAGATCATAATCTGTAATTACTGCATATGGGCTAGGGATCTTTTCGATTGATTCAGCGATCTGCTCTAAGGTACCGGCCGTTTCGACTTCAAGTGTTGGGAATGTATGTGAAACCCAGGTGAGAAACGTTTCCCTCACCAGCTCATCATCGTCGACCACGAGTAGTGTCCGCATTTCATTATTCTTGTGTCTAACGTGCTGATACGGTTCTATGTGATCACCGCACCATGTCTTTAGGCCATCAAGGTCTCCTTTTGGAACAAACTTGATATGCATTCCTTCTGGGAGTTCCCCAGCTGTTAACTCTCCGCTAGTGAGAAGAAACTGGCCCATATCAAATCCATGTTCTTCGAGTTTGCTCGCAAGAATAAAACCGTCACCAGGTTCTGGCATTGCCCAATCGGAAATGACGACGTGAATAGGTTGACTCTCAAAAATTTTTATAGCTTCATCAACCCCAGACGCTAAAAGAACTTCATTGTCTGGGAAATAAGTACTCATCCATAGTTCTGAGATCTTCCGCACTCCGGGATCATCATCCACGACAAGAATTATATTTCTTTTCATTATTCTGCCGAAGAGTATGAAGCGAGGAGGTCTTTCATTTCTTTAATTGCTCCATATATCATTTCTGCTTTGCCAGCATCCAAAGTGATGGGACTCCCCTCTTCATGTGAGACCTCCCACAACATTGCTATTGCAGC
>Ga0111541_10000543_pt1 | contig 12355 bp, 11 predicted proteins | sample Knorr_S7_td_DCM__FD_83039 | JGI IMG/M metagenome (GOLD analysis project Ga0111541, IMG submission 83039) | Marine microbial communities from Southern Atlantic Ocean transect - Knorr_S7_td_DCM_ad_131m_LV_B (version 2) (version 2) | ecosystem: Environmental > Aquatic > Marine > Oceanic | place...
TCTTCTCAAAGATTGTAGGGATTGGCTTTGAAACCTTGTCTAAAACACTAGAAATTTCGGCGGCAAGGGTCTTCTTAATTTCGTGATCATAGTTTTCAGGCGTTATGTTTTTTAAAGAGAGATTCTTTATAACTTTCGCAGCCATGGGAACTCCAAGGTCTGCAGAAATAAGAATATCCTCCAGTTCACTTAGGGCCTCTTCATCTAGTTTATGAGAAAAAGTTAGTTTTCGTAATGAATCAGTCAGATAATCAGATGACCGCTTTAACCCAACATTTAGTCTCTTTAGCCACCCAGATTTAACATTATCAGTCTCGTTGTGTGTCACTACACTGTTTCCACAAATAAAAAATCAATTTTGTTATCTACGATTTTTACTTTTTTTATTTCCCCTGGTTTTGCCGGCTCTACAAATCTGACTGGAGCATAATGTTCGGTATAGCCTCTACCTTTTGGTTCACAGACAATATTAGCAAATGACCCAACTAAACTCGAAAAAAAATTAGCTTGTTTATTTAGACCTATTTTTCTGAGCAATTTTGCTCTTTGCTTTCTAGTAGTGTAATTTACCTGTGGCATTTTTGCTGCAGGGGTTCCAATTCTAGGAGAATAGGGGAAAACATGTAAGTACGTAAGGTCTGCTTTTTCTATCACCCTAATAGTATTCTGAAACATCTCAGCCGTTTCTGTTGGAAAGCCGGTTATTAGATCGGCACCTAATATTATATCTGGACGTGCTTTTCTGAGTTTTTCGCACAATGAGATAATATCAGAAAAACTATGGCGCCTTTTCATACGCTTTAAAATTACATTATCACCCGATTGAATGCTTAAATGAATGTGAGGCATTAGGCGTTGGTCTGTGTTGAGTATAGATAAAAGCGATCTATCATTTACAGCTGGATCTAGAGAACTTAGTCTCAATCTACCTTCCGCAGGAAATTCCTTAAGAAGAGTAGCCACTAATTTGCCGAGGCCATCATGAATGCCAAGGTCTAGACCATAAGAGCTAATATCTACGCCAGTGAGTACAACTTCCTTGTGTCCCCTCTCTAATAGTTTTTGAATTTCACTAACTAAAAAATCAGCAGGTATACTGCGACTATTGCCCCGTCCAAAAGGTATAATACAAAAAGTGCAACGATGATCGCAACCTTGTTGCACCTGAAGAAATGCTCGAGTGCGTGTGCTGTTCGGACTGGTAGGATAGGGAGAAATTGGTTTGTTGCTAAATATGTCCCCAACTTCAATTTTTTTAGAGTCACTTTTTGCTAAGTAAGAGTGAGGCTTTAATTTCTCTTCATTTCCGATCACTTTCTCCACCTCCGGCATTTCAGCAAAAATATTAGGAGAAATTTGTGCAGCACATCCGGACACGATAATTCTACAGTCTGGGTCTTTCCGCTTAATCTTTCTAATTGACTGTCTTGCTTGTCGAACGGCCTCTTCGGTTACGGCGCAAGTATTGAAAACACAAGTATTTTTTACGTTTTCAGATAGTAGGGCTTTTTCAATTATCCCCGACTCAAAGGCATTAAGTCTACAACCATGAGTTATTACCTTAGATTTAGTCATTCTATACCACCTAAAATTCCCAGTAACCTCTAAAGCTAACCGCTGTAGGGCCGGACATTATAATATCCCCATTTTCTTGCCAGTTGATACCAAGTGTGCCACCGTCCAGTTTTACATCAATGTTTCGGTCGGTAAGTTCTAACAAATGAGCCGCAGCTGCAGCGGCGCATGCCCCCGTTCCACAAGCCTTAGTTATACCAGCCCCTCTTTCCCAAACTCTTACAGTAAGATTCTTTCTGCTTTCCACTTGCACTATTTCGACGTTAGTTTTTTCGGGAAACATTTGGTGATTTTCGATTAATGGCCCCAACCTTTCTAAGGGTATTTTAGTTACCTCGGCAACAAAAAATACTGTATGTGGATTGCCTACATTTAAACATACTGGGTCGGATAGCATTTCTATTGATAAATCTAACTTTAAAGTATTAACCTTAGTTGCTAACGGAATTTCATGCCACTCAGTTTTAACTTGCCCCATATTCACGGATATTCCATCTTGATTTTTCTCTGCAATTAAGACACCCGCCAGGGTCTCAATAGTACATTTGTTAGTTTTATTTTCATCCATTATCTGGGCAGCAACGCAACGAGTGGCATTGCCACAAGCACCCACTTCAGATCCGTTGGAGTTGTAAATTCGCATAAAGATATCGGAATGGGCCGTGTGTGGTGGTTCTATGACTATTAATTGATCGCAGCCTACCCCTGTAAATCTGTTAGATATGGCCTTAATGTCAGAAATCTCCATCTGTATAGTATCTTCTCGAGAGTCAAATACAGCAAAGTCATTCCCTAATCCGTGCATCTTTGTAAATTCTTTATTACCCATAATTAAATTGCTATAGTTTTGAATTTCCCTAATGTCTAGTTAGAAAGTAAATTAGTTTAAATTTATTAGTTTGATATTTTGATTAATAGGCCCCTTGACACTTTTTTCTAAGAGGCCTAGTTTAGCACAGATGACGCCAGTTCGCGAGTTTCGCGCACTGGCGCTTTTGTACTTGATAGAATTTGTTGAGAGTTTTTATTGTGTTTGATGCATTAAGTTCTAAATTTACGGATATTTTTGACCGTTTAGGGAAAAAGGGTGTTCTCTCTGAGGGTGATGTTGATAGTGCTCTGAGAGAAATACGTGTTGCCTTGTTAGAAGCTGATGTTTCTTTGCAAGTTGTCAAAGAATTTGTCTCAGTTGTTAAGGAAAAGTCTGTGGGGGGCGAAGTGTTAAAAAGTGTCACCCCAGGGCAAATGATAATAAAAATTGTTTTTGATGAATTAGTTGAGGTTTTCGGACCTGACAACACTAGTATAGATTTACAGGCCACTCCGCCCGTATCAATAATGATGGTTGGTCTGCAAGGTGTGGGAAAAACCACAACCTCTGCTAAACTTGCTTACAAATTAACACAAGACGAGAATAAGAAGTTGCTTTTGGTGAGTTTAGATGTAGCTCGGCCAGCAGCACAAGAACAACTTGCTATTTTGGCTAAAGAAGCTGGGATAAGATCTTTGTCTGCTGTCCTCGGAGAGCAGCCAGTGGGGATAGCTAGTCGTGCTATGAAGGTAGGCGTATCAGAGGGATACGATATTATAGTCTTCGATACTGCGGGTAGGTTGGCCATAGACCAAGAGCTCATGAGGGAGCTAAGCGAAATAAAAAATATAGTTACACCAAAAGAAACAATATTAGTAGCGGATGCTTTGAGTGGACAGGATGCCGTAAATACAGCCAATGAATTTAATAGTAATGTGGGTTTGACCGGGGTGGCACTAACTCGGGTTGATGGAGACTCAAGAGGTGGTGCTGCACTCTCTATTAGGGCTTCGACAGGCTGTCCCATAAAATTAATGGGTGTGGGTGAGAAGCTAGTAGATCTTGAAAATTTTGATGCTGAGCGGATAGCGGGCCGTATACTTGGAAAAGGTGATATAGTTGGTTTGGTAGAGAAAGCTTCACAGGTAATAGATGAGACTGAAGCTAAGAAATCGGCGGAGAGAGCTCTTAAAGGAAAATTCACTCTAGAAGACCTGGGAACCCAGCTTTCTCAGGTTCGCAAAATGGGAGACATGAAGGGTATAATGGGTATGTTGCCAGGGATTGGTAAAATAAAAAAGCAAGTAGCGGATGCAAATATAGATGACAAGATGATTTCACATCAAGAAGCTATAATTTTTTCTATGACGCCTTTGGAAAGAAAAAACCCTAAACTTTTAAATGGAAAAAGGCGTAAACGCATAGCTGCTGGTTCAGGTACGAGTGTTCAAGAGGTAAATCGATTGTTAAAGCAACATAAACAGATGGCCCAGATGATGAAAAAAATGGGAAAAAGTGGCGGAATTTCTGGTCTAGATGCTAGTGTTATGGGTCAGCTAAATCAAAATTTTGGACAATTTCGCGGGTAGGTTTTTGCTTGGTCTCAAAGAAATTATAATTTTGGAGGATAAAAAAGTTTATGGCATTGAGAATAAGGTTATCTAGGGCGGGAGCTAAAAAGCGACCATTTTATAGAATTGTTGTGGCTGACTCTCGTAGTCCGAGGGATGGGCGTTATATTGAACGTCTTGGAACCTACAATCCCATGGTGGCTAAGGATAATGAGAGTAGGGTCATACTGAAACAGGAAAGAATTAATTATTGGTTGTCTCAGGGGGCCAAACCGTCCGATCGCGTAGCTCGATTTTTGGGTGAGGCTAATATGATAACCCTTCCAGAAAGAAGTGAACAAACCAAGCAACATTTGCCTCGTCCAAAAACGTTAGAGAAAATGAAAGAGAAGGAGGAGGCTGCTTCCAAACCTAAGGAGGAGGCTGCTCCAGAGGAAGAGGCACCTAAGGAGGAGGTTGCTCCAGAGGAAGAGGCACCTAAGGAGGAGGCTGCTCCAGAGGAAGAGGCACCTAAGGAGGAGGCTGCTCCAGAGGAAGAGGCACCTAAGGAGGAAGCTGCTCCAGAGGAAGAGGCACCTAAGGAGGAAGCTGCTCCAGAAGAAGAGACACCTAAGGAGGAAGCTAAATAGAAGGCGGCTAACTGAAATCAGTCTAATTGTTGGGGTAAAATATTAATTTTTTTTAGATAGATTATTTATTTTTATGATTATAAAGGTTAGGGGTTAAATTGAGGATTTGAAAAGTTTAGGCGGTAAAATAGTCTGCTTGGGGCGGATAGTTGGTTCTCAGGGGCTAGAAGGTCTCGCCCGGTTAAAAAGCTATACAGCGAAACCAGAAGATATTGGTGCTTATGGTCCTTTGGTAGATAAAAAGCACAATTATAGGTTTAATATTTCGGTAGTGAGGTCGTCGAAAAAAGGTGTAGTAGCTCAGATAGAGGGTATAAGCAGTAGGACAGAGCTGGAAAAATTTTATGGTTTAGACTTATATGTTGATCGTTCGGTTCTACCTGAATTAAAAGATGAGGAGTTTTATTATTCAGATTTGGTGGGCCTTTTAGTTAATGATATTGATGGTAATTTTATTGGTAAAGTGAAGTCGATGGAAAATTTTGGTGCAGGAGATATAATTGAAGTTGAGACGCCGAATGGCGAGAGGTTTATGTTGCCATTTACAAAAAAAGTGGTAACGGAAATAAACTTGATTACCCAAAATATAACCATTGAAAATTTGAAAGAGTTTAATGACCAGGGACAGGAGAGTTTGGGAGTGAATAAAAATGCTTAGCAAGAGAAACCCTTGGTCTATTGGAATGCTTACTTTGTTTCCAGAGATGTTCCCTGGACCACTAGGATTTTCACTAGCTGGCCGAGCTTTAGATGAAAAGTTGTGGAACCTTAATATCTATGACATTAGACGCTTTTGTGAGAAAAGTGCCGAAGTGGATAGTTCTCCATTTGGCGGTGGAAATGGAATGGTGATGAGAGCGGATGTAATTGATAGGGTCTTGTCTACTGTTACTCAAGACCCAAATTATGCTCAACTTCCTGTCGTTTACATGACCCCTAGAGGCACACCACTAACCCAAGAAAAAGTCAAAATATTTTCCCAGGGAGATGGTGCTATAATACTTTGTGGCAGATACGAAGGTGTTGACGAAAGGGCTGTTGCTGAGTGGGGTATGGAAGAGATAAGCGTAGGAGATTATGTTCTTTCGGGGGGCGAACCCGCTGCTATTAGTTTTGTAGACGCATGTGTCAGATTGTTGCCTGGTGTGGTTGGGAAAGAGGAAAGCCTGGAAGATGAGAGCTTTGAGGAGGGTTTACTCGAATATCCACATTATACTAGACCAAGAATTTGGAAACATAGAGAAGTGCCAGAAGTATTAGTTTCAGGGCATCACAAAAATGTTAAAAGTTGGAGATTGGCTGAAGCAGAGAGAATAACCAGGGCAAGGCGGCCGGACCTATGGGATATCTATATGTCTAAGCAAAACTAAAAAAGTATAAAAGGACAAAAATTATGAATATTATCCAAGAGATTGAGAAAGAGCAGATCGAAAAGTTAACTGCCGAAAAATCAATACCAGAATTTTCCCCTGGGGACACTATCAGAGTAAATGTTAAAGTATCTGAGGGATCAAGATCAAGGTTGCAAGCTTTTGAAGGTATGTGTATTGCCCGGAAAAATGACGGGCTTCACTCTTCTTTTACCGTTAGAAAACTTTCTTACGGTGAGGGGGTGGAACGAGTTTTTCCATTATATTCGCCCAATGTTGAGAGCATCGAGGTGGTGCGTAGGGGAGATGTTCGTAGAGCAAAGCTGTATTATTTGCGTGGGCGTCAAGGAAAAAGTGCTAGAATAGCTGAACGTACAGATGGCTATGCTGCCAAATTAAGCGCGGCCGAGCGAAAGGAATTAGCGGAAGCCAAAATGGTTGCTAATGCTGCTCAGGCTGAGGCAATGGAAAAGGTTAATCCAGATATTGAATTGTTAGATAAAACAGGTGATATTCCACAAACTGAGGATGGTGTAGGTGAGGAAGAAATTAAAACGGATTCCTCAATAGAAGAAGCAGAGGCTATCGAGCAGGAAGCTGAAAAAATAGAGGAAGAGAAAGATAAAGAAGAGGAAGAGAAAGATAAAGAAAAGTAATTGAGACTAAAATAGTATTGGGGAGGAGTTTGAGGTGGCCACTACACTATATGATAAAATTTGGGACGCTCATTTGGTTGACCAGAGAGAGGACGGTACTTGTCTTCTGTATATTGACAGGCATCTAGTGCATGAGGTTACTAGTCCACAGGCATTTGAGGGCCTGCGTAATTCTTCTAGGAAAGTTAGGCGGCCTGATCTTACGTTGGCAGTTGCAGATCATAATGTACCTACCACGGATCGTTCTAAAGGTATAGACGATGAAGAGTCCCGCATTCAAATCGAAGCTCTTGATAAAAATTGCTTAGATTTTGGTATTGAACTTTATGGGATGAATGATATTCGGCAGGGAATTTGCCACGTCATAGGTCCAGAACAGGGGTTTACCTTGCCGGGTACCACGATGGTGTGTGGAGACTCTCACACTGCTACCCATGGCGCATTTGGTTGTCTGGCATTTGGAATTGGCACCTCGGAAGTAGAACATGTCTTAGCTACTCAAACGATGATTCAGACCAAGGCAAAAAATATGAGGGTGACCGTAAATGGCTCATTGCCAACTGGGGTTACTGCAAAAGATATGATTTTAAGAATAATCGGTGAAATAGGCACAGCTGGTGGAACTGGCAGCGTAATAGAGTTTTCAGGAGAAGCCGTTTCTGAGCTTACGATAGAAGGCCGTATGACCATGTGCAACATGACAATAGAAGGTGGAGCGAGGGCAGGGTTGGTGGCCCCAGACCAGAAAACTTTTGATTATTTAATGGGCCGGCCAAAGAGCCCCAAGGGTGCCAGTTGGGAAACAGCAATTGATTATTGGAAGAGTCTAAAGAGTGACGACGGTGCGAAGTTTGAAATTGAAATAGCTCTAGATGCTGAAGATATAGCCCCTCAGGTAACGTGGGGGACTAGTCCTGAGGATGTTTTGCCAATTACTGGCAGGGTTCCCTCCCCTAATAATGAGTCCGATACTAACAAAAAAGCAAAAATGCAGCGTTCATTGGATTACATGGGTTTAGAACCCGGTATGCTCCTAGAGGACATCAAGATTGATAAAATGTTTATTGGGTCTTGCACTAATAGTCGTATTGAGGATTTGCGACTTGCGGCAAAAGTAGCAAACGGGCAAAAAGTAGCAGACCATGTGGACGCTCTGGTGGTGCCTGGTTCTGGTCTTGTCAAAGAGCAGGCGGAAAAAGAAGGTCTGGATGAAATATTTGTTTCTGCTGGCTTTGATTGGAGAGAGCCCGGTTGTTCCATGTGTCTGGCTATGAATGCCGATAAATTACAACCTGGAGAGAGATCGGCTTCAACTTCTAATCGGAATTTTGAGGGTAGACAAGGACCGGGTGGTAGAACACATTTGGTTAGTCCGGCTATGGCTGCTGCTGCTGCGATAAAGGGCCACTTAGTTGATGTCAGATCGTTTAATATAGATTGAGGGGGGATTTAAGTGTGAAAAAATTTGATAAACTTACAGCGGTAGCCGCACCCCTTCCCTTAATTAATGTCGATACAGATATGATAATTCCAGCTCGTTTTCTAAAGACTATTAAAAGAACAGGTTTAGGGCAGAGCCTTTTTCATACCTTGAGATTTGATGAAAATGGTAGTGAGAGAGAGGATTTTGTATTAAATAAGTCGGCCTACAAAGACGCCAAAATATTAATTACGGGCGCAAATTTTGGTTGCGGATCTTCCCGGGAACATGCTCCATGGGCCTTAGACGATTTTGGAATACGGTGTGTAATTGCTCCAGATTTTGCTGATATTTTCTTTAATAACAGTTTCAAAAATGGAATTCTCTTAATAAAGCTTCCTCAAAAAGAAGTTGATGATTTGATGGAGGTCGCTGAAAGAGGTGCCAACTCAACTATGACTATCGATTTAGAGACTCAAGAAATTATTTCGTCCGATGGTAAGTCGATAAAGTTTGAATTAGATCCTTTTAAAAAACATTGCTTGTTAAATGGCTTGGACGATATTGGCCTAACTATGGAAAAAGAAAAGAAGATAGGGACTTTTGAGGAAAACCAAAAGGTCACGCAGCCTTGGCTATAATATTCTTATAGGAAGTGGAAGGAAACTAACTTGTCTAACCAGAAAAAACTCTTGTTTTTGCCGGGTGACGGCATTGGTGCAGAAGTAATGGCTCAGGTTAAGCGAGTTATTGACTGGATGGACCAAAAACGTTCTGTAAATTTTGATATTCAGGAAGAACTCATCGGGGGTGTCGCCATAGATGCAAAAGGCGTGCCTCTTCCAGAGGAAACACTTGAGGCAGCAAAAAATTCTGACGCTATACTGATGGGTGCGGTTGGTGGGCCAAAGTGGGAAAAGCTTCCCTTTGAAATTCAGCCAGAAAGAGGGCTTCTCGGGATAAGAAAAGAGCTGGGGCTATTCGCAAATTTGCGACCGGCCTTAGTTTTTGATGCCCTTGTTGGAGCTTCTTCTCTAAAAGAGAATATAGTAAAGGGCCTGGATATCATGATTGTGAGAGAGCTAACGGGAGGTATTTACTTTGGAGAGCCAAGGGGGGTAGATGTTAATCCAGATGGCTCAAAAACGGGTTATAACACGCTTACTTATAGTTCCAGTGAGGTTCAGCGAATTGGCAGGGTTGCATTAGATTTAGCAGGAAAAAGAAATAATAAGGTTTGTTCAGTGGATAAAGCAAATGTTCTCGAAACTACGGTAATGTGGAGAGAGGAAATGGAGGGCTTGTCGCCTGAATATCCTAATGTTGAATTATCTCATATGTATGTAGACAATGCCGCAATGCAGTTGGTAAGGGATCCAAAACAATTTGATGTTGTTGTAACTACAAATATGTTTGGGGATATACTCTCTGATTGTGCAGCTATGTTGACGGGCTCTTTGGGTATGTTGCCCTCAGCGTCGTTAGGTGAGGTCGACAGTAATGGAAACAGGCCAGCTTTATATGAGCCCGTTCATGGCTCTGCTCCAGACATAGCTGGAAAAAATTTGGCCAACCCTTTGGCAACTATTCTGAGTTATTCTATGCTCCTCAGGTACTCCTTTGACTTGGTTGAGGATGCAAACCTAATTGAAAATGCCGTAAAGGAAATTCTTTCAGATGGATTGAGGACAGGAGATATAATGGAGGATGGCCGTACTCAAGTAACGACTGAACAAATGGGTGATGCAATACTTGAAAAGCTCAATGTGGTGGCTAGTTAAGAAATACTTTGGTGACTTTGATCTCGCTTTCTTCCAGGAAAAAGATTAAGTATTAAAAATTGGTCTTTAGTTTTTTCTTTGAGGATAATTTATGGGGTTTAATTACGCAGTTGTGGGGGCCACGGGAAATGTTGGCCGGGAAATACTACAAATTCTTGCAGAAAGAAGTGTGCCTTCGAGTGAGGTAATAGCTATTGCCTCTGCTGCCTCTAAAGGAATAGAGGTGCCTTACGGAGATGACGCGGTCTTGCAAGTTGATAGCCTTGAGACTTTTGATTTTGGTAATGTAGATATTGTTCTTTCAAGTCCTGGAGCTAATGTTTCAAGAGAATTTGCTCCAAAAGCAGCCGCAGCTGGCGCCATAGTAATTGATAATACTTCAGAGTTTAGGATGGACCCAGAGGTGCCGTTGGTAGTTCCTGAGGTGAATGTAGAAGCTATAGCAAACTATAAAGCAAAAAATATTATTGCAAACCCGAACTGCTCTACAATTCAAATGGTTGTAGCCCTTAAGCCCCTTCATGATGAGGTAGGGATTAACAGAGTTGTTGTTTCAACCTATCAGTCTGTTTCCGGAGCGGGCAAATCTGCTATGGATGAGCTATTTAATCAAACCCGAGGGATTTATGCTAATGAGCCCGAGCAAAAGTTTATGGAAAATTTTACAAAATCGATAGCTTTTAATGTGATACCTCATATAGATGTTTTTATGGAAGATGGGTCCACAAAGGAAGAGTGGAAAATGTCTGTAGAGACAAAAAAGATTATAGATCCTTCTATTGAAGTGCATGCCAATTGCGTGAGAGTGCCGGTATTTATTGGTCACGCCGAATGGGTAAATGTTGAATTAAATTCTCCTTTATCTTATGAGAATGCAAGGGAACTGCTTGGTGCGGCACCAGGTCTAGTAGTGGTAGATCACCGTCAAGATGAGGGTTACGTAACGCCTGTTGAGTGTGCTGGCGAAGACGCGGTCTATGTAAGCAGGATTAGAGAAGATCTGACCATAGAAAATGGTTTAAGTTTTTGGGTTGTATCAGATAATATTAGGAAAGGGGCGGCATTAAATACTGTCCAAATATCTGAAGTTCTTATAGATGACTATCTAAGCTAGTGCTAACTCCAAATGGAAAAGATTCTCAAACTATACAGTTTGAAGTAAAACTAGTATTAAAAGTGGGAAATCTATAAATTTTAAGCTGTAACTAACTTTGATATAGAACCCACTAGGCCAAAGCCTTTCCTTTATCTTCAGAACTGCACCTATTTGTATAATATTCCATAACCTTAAATCTGGGATTTAACTTGGAATTTCTATTTCACCTAGGCGAGCAGTTAGTTTTCTATTTTCATCGTAATCTACCGGTACTGCTATCAAAGCTGGCCCATCTAGACTAAATGCTTCTTCCAATGCAGGCACCAACTGGTCAGCAGAAGAAATTTCTTTTCCCCACATTCCATATGCTTCCGCCAGTTTAGCAAAATTTGGATTCCCAAAAGCAAGGTCAGAATGTTTGCCATCGAACCCATCCTGTTGCTTCCACTTTATGAGCCCGTACTCACCATCTACCCATACCATAGCCACAATATTAAGTTTGAGTCTAACGGCAGTTTCTAGTTCTTGCACATTCATTGCAAATCCAGCATCGCCGCTGATGGAAAGGATTTTTCTGTCTGGATACGCATATTTTGCACCGATAGAACCGGGCATGGCAAAACCCATTGTACAGAAACCATTAGATATCAGGCAAGTATTAGGTTCTTGGCACTGATAATATCTTGAAATCCACATCTTATGCGCGCCAACATCCGACAATAATATGTCGCTTGGTCCCATAACTTGCCTTACATCCCCAAGAATTTTTTGCGGTTTCATTGGACAACTTTGGTCATCCTTTTCCGCTGCAAAATCTTCTGTTAGTTGAGTTCTCAAATTACCTCTTGTTTTGATATCGAATAAGGGCAGTTTCTCCTTATGCCTCTTTTCTAATAGTTTGTTAAGTTGCCATAAGCCGTCAGCTAGATCTCCAACGATTTCAACGTCTGGCAAGTAGTCTCGATCAACTTCAGCCGGCCAGAAGTCCATATGGATAATTTTTTTATCTTCTTTGTTGGTTCTATTCCACTTTCCCGGAGCATATTCAACCAAATCATAGCCACAAGAAATTACTAAATCTGCTGTATCAAAAGCCAGGTTATTATAGTCTCCCTGACCTAGCCCCATTGTATAAAGGCAATGATCATCATCCATCGAGATAGCTCCCTTTCCCATGAACGTATTAACTACACCTACACCTAAATTATGTGCAAGCTTAGTTAGCTGATTTGCCGCTCTCTTGCGAATGGCACCGTTACCAGCCAGTATTATTGGATTCTTTGCTTCACCAATTAAGTCGGCTGCCAAGCTTACAGCCTTGTGATCGGCGGCAGGTCGGCGAACAGTAGTTCTCGTCATGGGCTTATTATCCACATCTTCTTTGGCAATATCTTCGGGAAGCTCAATAACCGTTAGCCCCGGTTTTTCTTCTTCAGCGATCTTAAA
>Ga0111541_10000544_pt1 | contig 12311 bp, 11 predicted proteins | sample Knorr_S7_td_DCM__FD_83039 | JGI IMG/M metagenome (GOLD analysis project Ga0111541, IMG submission 83039) | Marine microbial communities from Southern Atlantic Ocean transect - Knorr_S7_td_DCM_ad_131m_LV_B (version 2) (version 2) | ecosystem: Environmental > Aquatic > Marine > Oceanic | place...
AAGCTAAAGCAGAAGCACCTAAAGAAGAAGCTAAAGCAGAAGCACCTAAAGAAGAAGCTAAAGCAGAAGCACCTAAAGAAGAAGCTAAAGCAGAAGCACCTAAAGAAGAAGCTAAAGCAGAAGAAAAAAAATAAATGTATTTATATCGTATATTTACTTTGTATCCTGAATACTTTCCAGGCCATTTGAGTAAAGGATTGTTTGGAAAAGCAATGAAAGAAAAAATTTGGAATTTGGAAACAGTAAATATTAGAGACTACACAATTGATAAGCATAAAAAAGCCGATGATACTCCTTATGGAGGTGGTAATGGTATGTTAATTAAAGCAGATGTTTTAGCGAAATCTTTAGATGAAAATATAAATAAAAAAGAAAAAATAATTTATTTAAGTCCGAAAGGCAAGTTATTCGATTATAAATATGCCAAAGAACTTTCAACTAAAAAAAGTTTAAATATTATTTGTGGTCATTTCGAAGGTATTGATGAAAGAATAATTCAAAGTAGAAATATAGAAGAAATCAGTATAGGAGATTTTGTGCTATCTGGAGGAGAAGCTGCAACTTTTGTTATTTTAGATGCAATTTTACGATTTATTCCAGGGGTGTTAGGTAATTACAAATCTATACAAGAAGAAAGTTTTGAAAATGGACTTTTAGAGTATCCTCAATATACAAAGCCTCAAATTTGGGAGAGTCAAAGTGTTCCAGAAGTACTATTATCAGGAGATCACGCCAAAATTAAAGGCTGGCGTTTATCTCAATCTGAGGCTATAACACGCGACCGAAGACCAGATTTGTGGCAAAAATATAAAAAATTAAAATGAAAACTATAGAAGAAATAAATCAGTCAATTGTAAAAAAAGTAATTTCTGAAAGAAAACATCCAAATTTTTTTCCAGGAGATATTATTAAAGTTGGAGTTAGAATTACAGAAGGTAAAAGAGATAGAATTCAATATTTTGAGGGAGTTTGTATTGCAAAAAAAAATAGAAATATTAATTCATCATTTACAGTAAGAAAAATTTCTTTTGGTGAAGGTGTTGAAAGAACTTTTGCATTATACAGCTCAATAGTTGATACTATTAAAGTAGTTAGATCGGGTAAAGTAAGAAGAGCAAAGTTATATTATTTAAGAGATAGAACTGGAAAATCTGCAAGAATTGCAGAAAAAATAAAAAAGAAAATTGGTATAGACATAGAAACAAAAGTTCATGAAGTTACCGAAGAAAATGTTATGCCTGCAAGTGAAGATAAATCAATAGAAACAACTTCGGAGAATTTAAAAACTGAAATATCAAAAGAAGATCCAAAATCTATTAAAGAAGAAACTCCAAAAAAACATGAAAAAAAACAAGAACAAACAAAAGAAAATTTAGATCAGAAAAAATAATTTTTTTCTTAATGCCTCAAACTATATACGACAAAATTTGGAATGAACATCTTGTTCATGAACAAGAAGATGGAACTTCACTTCTTTTTGTTGATAGACATTTAATACATGAGGTGACAAGTCCACAGGCATTTGAAGGATTAAGAAATTCAAATAGAAAAGTTAGACAGCCTAAACTTACTTTAGCTGTAGCAGATCATAATGTTCCAACAACTGATAGAACAAAAGGAATTTCTGATAATGACTCAAAAATACAAGTTGATACATTAGAGGCAAATTGTAGAGAATTTGGAATAGAGATTTTTGGAATGAACGATAAAAGACAAGGAATAGTTCATATCATTGGTCCAGAGCAAGGTTTTACACAACCCGGAACTATTATTGTTTGTGGCGACAGTCATACAGCAACTCATGGAGCATTTGGAGCTTTAGCATTTGGTATCGGAACCTCAGAAGTTGAGCATGTTCTAGCTACACAAACTTTAGTTCAAAAAAAATCAAATAATTTTAGAATTAATGTCAATGGAAAGTTACCTATTGGAGTAACTTCAAAAGATGTGATTTTACAAATTATAGGAAAAATAGGAACAGCTGGAGGAACAGGTTATGTAATTGAGTATGCGGGCGATTTAATTTCTAATCTGAGTGTAGAGAATAGAATGACCATTTGTAATATGACAATAGAGGGTGGAGCAAGAGCAGGTTTAATTCAGCCTGATCAAAAGGTTTTTGATTATTTAAAAGATAAGCCAATGTCACCAAAAGATGATAACTGGGAAAAAGCTTTAGAATATTGGAACAATCTTAAATCTGACGAAGGGGCTAATTTTGATAAAGAAATAAGTTTAGATGGAAAGGATATTAAACCAATGGTCACTTGGGGAACTTCACCTCAAGATGTAGTTACAATAGATGGAAAAGTTCCAAATCCAAAAAATGAAACCGATCCAGATAAAAAAAACTCAATCGAAAGATCTTTAAAATATATGGGTTTAAATTCTGATGTTTTAGTTCAAGAAATTAAAATTGATAAGGTTTTTATTGGTAGTTGCACAAATGGTAGAATAGAAGATTTAAGAGAAGCTGCAAAAATACTGAAAGACAAGAAAATTGCAAATCATGTTAGTGCGATGGTTGTTCCAGGTTCTGGGTTAGTTAAAGAAAAAGCTGAGCAAGAAGGTTTAGATAAAATTTTTATAAATTCAGGTTTTGAGTGGAGAGAGCCAGGATGTTCAATGTGCTTAGCGATGAATGCTGATAAATTAAAACCAGGAGAAAGATGCGCCTCTACTTCAAATAGAAACTTTGAAGGTAGACAAGGCAGAGGTGGAAGAACACATTTAGTCAGTCCAGGTATGGCAGCAGCAGCAGCAATTTCTGGAAATTTAGATGATGTAAGAAAGTATCAAAATTAATGCAAAAATTTAATAAACTTAAAAGTATTCCTGCATATCTACCTATAGTTAATATTGATACAGATATGATAATTCCTAAACAATTTTTAAAAACGATAAAGAGAACTGGTCTAGGAAAAAATTTGTTTTTTGAAATGCGATATGATGACAAGGGGAATGAGATAAAAGATTTTATTTTAAACGAAAAACCATTTAATCAGTCTAAAATTTTAATTGCAGGAAAAAACTTTGGATGTGGCTCTTCTAGAGAGCATGCACCTTGGGCATTACTTGATTTTGGAATTACATGTGTAATTAGCTCAAGTTATGCAGATATTTTTTATAATAATTGCTTTAAAAATGGGATACTACCAATAAAAATTGATGAAGAAAAAATAAAGCAAATTTCGGAGTATTCTTTAAGAAAAGAAGAAATTAAAATAGATTTAAATGATCAAAAAATAATTTTTGGGAATAATGAAATTACATTTGATTTAGATCAGTTCAAAAAAAAATGTTTAATTGAAGGATTGGATGATATTGCATTATCATTAGAAAAATCTAAAAAAATTGAATCATTTGAAAATAAATTAAAAACATCTAAACCGTGGATTTTTAATGATTAAAGTAAAAAAAAGAAAATTTTTATTATTAGCAGGCGATGGAATTGGACCAGAAGTTGTTAGCGAAGTTAAAAAAATTATTCAATGGTTTAATATAAATAAATCTTTAGATTTTGAAATAGATGAAGATTTAGCAGGTGGAGTATCATACGATAAGCATGGAACCCCTATAACAGATGAAGTTTTTTATAAGGCTTTAGAATGTGAAGCTGTTATTCTTGGTGCTGTAGGAGGTCCAAAATGGGATGATGTAGAATTTTCAAAAAAACCTGAAAGAGCTTTATTAAAATTAAGAAAAGAACTAAAACTTTTTGCCAACTTAAGACCAGCAATCTGTTTTAAACAATTGGTTGATGCGTCAACTCTTAAACCTGAAATTGTTTCTGGGTTAGATATTATGATTGTTAGAGAACTGACAGGTGGAATTTATTTTGGTGAGCCAAGAGGAATTAAACCAATTGATAATGGTGAACGAAAAGGAATTAATACTCACTCATATACTTCAAGTGAAATTCAAAGAGTTGCAAGAGTTGCATTTGATTTAGCAAAAAAAAGAAAAAATAAAGTTACATCATGTGAAAAATCAAATGTAATGGAAGCAGGTTTACTTTGGAAAGAAGAAGTTCAAGAATTACATGATAAAGAATTTAACGATGTAGAGTTAAATCATATGCTTGCAGATAATTGTGCTATGCAACTACTTAGAAATCCAAAACAGTTTGATGTTATAGTTACCGATAATTTATTTGGAGATATGCTATCTGATCAAGCATCCATGTTAACAGGTTCTCTAGGATTGTTGCCTTCTGCGTCTTTAGGTGCAAAGAATAAAGAAGGAAATATGAGGGCTATGTACGAGCCTATACACGGCTCTGCACCTGACATTGCCGGCAAGGGAATTGCCAATCCAATAGCTACTATTTTAAGTTTTGCCATGTCCCTTAAATATTCGCTAAATTTAGATAAAGAAGCTAATGCTATTGAAAAAGCAGTTCAAAGTGTTTTAAATGAGGGACTAAGAACTAAAGATATTTTGTCTAAAGGAATGAAGGAAGTATCAACCTCTCAAATGGGTGATGCGATAATTTCAAAATTGCAATAACTTAACAATTATTCTAAACTTACAAAATGCCAATTTATACCGCTCCAGTAGAAGATATGATGTTTCTTTTTGATAAGTTAAGAAACAACAAAAATTATAACGATATTGAAAAATATAAGGAAGTAAACTCTGAGTTAGTGAAGGATATTTTAGATGAAGCAGCAAAAATTAATCAAAATATTATTTTACCTCTAGCTAAATCTGGAGATGAAAATCCAACAATCTTAGAAAATGGAATTGTTAGAACTCCCCCAGGTTATAAAGATGCCTATGATAAATTTATAAAGGATGGATGGACATCACTTTCTTGTGATCCTAAATATGGAGGACAAGGTATGCCAAAAACTGTAAGTGCTTTTTTCGATGAAATGCTTTCATCTGCAAGTCTATCATTTAAGTTATACAGTGAGCTAAGTATAGGTGCATACAATTGTATTCACCATCATGCAACTGAAGAAATTAAAAATAAATATTTACCCAAAATGGTTGAAGGTAAGTGGAGTGGGACTATGTGTTTGACCGAACCAGTTTGTGGAACAGATTTAGGATTATTAAAAACAAAAGCTGAAGAACAGACAGACGGAACTTTTAGATTAAATGGACAAAAAATATTTATTACCTCAGGAGATCATGACTTGACTGAAAATATTATCCATTTGGTTATTGCAAGAGCTACAGATTCTCCAAAAGGAACTAAGGGAATAAGTTTATTTTTAGTTCCCAAATTTAAAGTCAACGATGATGGATCAATAGGGTCAAGAAATGGAATATCTACAGGATCAATTGAAAGTAAAATGGGAATTAAAGGTTCGGCTACATGTGTATTAAATTTTGATAATGCGGTAGGTTATATGATTGGACCAAAGAATAAAGGTCTAAATGCCATGTTTACAATGATGAATTTGGAAAGAATTGTTGTTGGAATACAAGGTTTAGGTATTTCTGAAATTGCTTATCAAAATTCTTTAAGCTATGCAAAAGAAAGAAAACAAGGAAAAACAAATAATAGCAAATCTAATAATGGTGCTGACTATATAATTGATCATGCAGATATCAGAAAATCTTTACTAAATATGAAATCTATAATTGAAGGAGAAAGAGCGCTTTGTTTTTGGTTATCACAACAGACAGAAGTTAGTCTTAATCATAATGATGAAAAAATTAGAAAGGAGGCATCAGATTTGGTTTCTTTGATGACTCCAGTAGTTAAAACAATGTTTACCGATTTAGGAATGGAAATAACAAGTGATGCAATGCAAGTTTATGGAGGCTATGGTTACACAAAAGACCAAGGTATTGAACAATTATATAGAGATAATAGAATTACACCAATTTACGAAGGAACAAATTCTATTCAAGCTGCAGATTTGGTATTTAGAAAGCTATTTAATAGAAATGGCGATATAATTAATAAATATATAAATATGATCAAAAATGATTGTAATATTGAGCACGAAAAAATTAAACCTTTTATCAAAGATTTAAATATTCATATTGAAATATTAAATAATTTTACATCCTGGATTAAGGAGAAAATACAAAATTCAAAAGATGATGCTAGTGCTGCTTGTAATGATTATCTTAAGGCATTAGGCTTTATTTCTATTGCTCATGCTTGGATAAAAGTTTTAGAAGTTAGTTTCAAAGATTATGATAATAACAAAGATTTTTATGAAGATAAAATTCAAACTGCAAGATTTTATTTTAAAAGAGTGTTACCAAGATCTGAGAATCATTTTAAAACTGCAACAACTGGAAGCGATTATATAATGAATTTTAAATTTAATTAGAATGAGTAACTACGATACAAATTTAGATAAAAATAAAGCAAATTTTGTTCCATTGACTCCATTATCTTTTCTGCAAAGAGCAAAAGATATTTATCCTAATTATGAAGCAGTAGTTTATGAAGATAGAAAGTATACTTGGAGCGAGGTATATAAAAGATGTATTAAATTTGCGAGTGCATTGGAAAAAATTGGTATTGGCAAGGGAGATACAGTTTCAGTTTTAGCTTTTAATACCCCTGAAATTTTTGAGGCTCATTATTCTGTTCCCATGACTGGTGGAGTATTAAATACAATTAATATTAGATTAGATGCTAAAACTATTGCTTATATTTTAGAACATAGCGAAGCCAAAGTGCTTATTGTAGATAGACAACTTCATATAGAAGTTAAGAAAGCTTTAAGCATAATAAATAAAAAAATTACTATAATAGATATAAATGATAAATATGCAGATCAATCAAAATTAGAAAAAATTGGCGATTTAGAATATGAAGAATTTTTAATTACGGGAGACGAAGATTATAATTGGAAAATGCCCGAAGATGAGTGGCAAGCTATATCGTTAAGCTACACTTCAGGAACAACAGGAAATCCCAAAGGTGTTGTCTATCATCATAGAGGATCATATTTAATGTCAACTGGTAGCGCAACAGCCTGGAATATGCCAGTCAGGTTAAATTTTTTGACTGTTGTACCAATGTTTCATTGTAATGGTTGGTGTTATCCTTGGACTGTACCAATGTTAAATGGAAAAACAATTTGTTTACGAAATATTGATATTAAAAAAATTTTTGAGTTAATTGAAAAACATAATGTAACTCATTTTGGAGGTGCACCGATCGTACTTAACATGATTACAGGAGCACCAGAAAGTGATCGTAAACAATTGAAACATAAAGTATATGTTTTAACTGCTGGAGCCCCACCGCCAAGTATTATATTTAAAAAAATGAAAAGTCTTGGATTTGAAGTAATGCACGTTTATGGTTTAACAGAAACTTATGGACATGTAACACAATGTGCATGGAATGATGAGTGGAATGAGCTTGAAGAGGAAAAACAAAATGAAATTAAGGCTAGACAAGGGGTAAGATATCCCAATACTGAAGGTGTATCAATTATGGACCCAGAGACTATGAAAGAAGTCCCAAAAGATGGCAAAACAATTGGGGAAATAATGATAAGAGGAAATGTAGTTATGAAGGGCTATTTTAAAGATAAAGAAGCAACTGTTAAAGCTATGAAAGATGGTTGGTTTCATTCTGGAGATCTAGCTGTTATGCATCCTGATGGTTATGTAAAAATTCAAGATAGATCTAAAGATATTATTATTTCAGGAGGTGAAAATATTTCATCAATTGAAATAGAAAATACTTTGTCAAAACATCCTTCAGTATCTATTGCTGCGGTGGTAGCTAAACCGCATGAAAAATGGGGTGAGGTACCATGTGCATTTATTGAGTCTGTAAAAGATAAAACTGCTACTGAAAAAGAATTAATTGAATTTTGTAAAGAAACACTTGCTAACTTTAAAGTACCAAAGAATATAGTTTTTTGTGAACTTCCAAAAACATCAACAGGTAAAATCCAAAAATTTGAACTTAGAAAAAAAGCTAAGGAAATAAATTGATTTTATAAAAATAAATAATTTTTAATATAAAAACATGAAAATATTTTCAATAGCAAAATCAAGAAGGTTGAGAAGTTCTCCCTATACATCTCGCATAGAAAAACAAGGAGTTACAGCTTATACAGCATACAATCATATGTTACTGCCTGCTGCTTTTGGATCTATAGAAGATTCCTGTGATCACCTAAAAAAAAATGTTCAAGTCTGGGATGTTGCCGGTGAAAGACAAGTAGAAATTATTGGAAATGACTCAGCAAAATTAGTTCAGTTAATGACATGTAGAGATTTATCTAAATCGAAAGATGGAAGGTGTTACTACTGTCCTTTAATTGATGATAAAGGTGGTTTAATAAATGATCCTGTAGTTTTAAGATTAAATAAAAATAAGTGGTGGATTTCAATTGCAGATTCAGACGTAATTTTATTTGCTAAGGGTTTAGCAATAGGAAATAAATTTGATGTTCAGATATCTGAACCAGATGTAAATATATTGGCTGTACAAGGTCCAAAATCATTTAAATTAATGGAAAATGTTTTTGGGAATGAAATTACAAAATTAAGATTTTTTGATTTTGATTATTTTGAATTTAAAGGTACAAAACATTTAATCGCTCAATCAGGATGGTCAAAACAAGGTGGCTATGAAATATATGTCGAAAATACAAATTCAGGTTTAGAATTATATGACCATCTTTTTGAAGCAGGTAAAGAATTTGATATTAAACCTGGTTGTCCAAATCTAATTGAAAGAATTGAAAGTGGTTTGCTGTCTTATGGTAATGACATGGACAATAATGACAACCCTTTTGAATGTGGTTTTGATAAATTTATCAATTTAGACTCTGATATATTTTTTTTAGGAAAAGAAAATTTAAAAAAAATTAAATTTGAAGGAATTAAAAGAAAATTAATGGGAGTTCAAATTGATGCTAAAGAAATAAATCTATCTGGATCTATCGATCTTAAAGATGAAAATAATATAAAAATTGGAGAACTAAGATCTGGATGTTATTCAACTCATTTTGGAAAAGTTATTGGAATAGCAATGATAAATAAACCTTTCTGGAAAGTATCACAATTTGTTAAAATTCAGATAAATAACGAAACTTTTGATGGAAAAGTTTGCGATTTACCTTTCATTTAGTATAAAAGTTCTAATAATATCATGAATATTGCGATTGTAGGAGCTACAGGAAACGTTGGCAGAAAATTAATCGAGATATTGGAAAAAAAAAATTTTCCAATAAGCGAATTATTTTTAGTTGCGTCATCTAAAAGTGAAGGAAAAAAAATTATTTTTTCTGGAAAAGAACATACTGTCATTAATCTTGAAAAATTTGATTTTTCAAAAGTTAAAGTTGCTTTTTTTGCAGCTGGAAGTGCAATAGCAGAGAAGTGGGCATATGTTGCAGCAGAAAAAACAATTGTAATAGATAATTCAAAGTTTTTTAGAAAAGATCCAGATATACCTTTAATAGTACCTGAAGTAAATTCCAAAGAATTAGTTCATGTCAAAAATAAAAATATAATTGCAAATGCAAATTGTTCTGTAATTCCTCTTGTTGTTGTTCTTAAGCCTTTACATGATTTATATAATGTAAAAAGAATTGTTGTATCAACCTATCAATCAGTTTCAGGTGCAGGAAAAGATCCAATGGATGAACTTTTAAGTCAAACCCAAGAATTTTTGCAAAATAAAAAAATAGAATCAAAACATTTTACAAAACAAATAGCTTTTAATGCAATACCTCATATTGATAGTTTTTTAGAAGATGGTTATACAAAAGAAGAACAAAAAACTAATGATGAAGTAAAAAAAATATTGGATAATAAAATTAAAATTACGTCTACCTGTGTTAGAATACCTGTATTAGTATCACATTCTTTAAGTGTAAATGTAGAATTTAATAAAAAATATAAATTAGATGAAATTAAAAATGTTCTCTCAACCTCTCCAGGTTGTCAATTAGTAGATGAGCAAAAGGATGGTGGCTACATTACGCCAGTTGAGGCTGAAAATAAATTTGAAACATTTATTTCAAGAATTAGAGAAGATAAGTCTCAAGCTAACTCAATTAATCTTTGGATTGTTTCTGATAATTTGTTAAAAGGTGCGGCTCTAAATGCAGTAGAAATCGCAGAGTCGTTAGTTGAAAAGGATTTTTATGGAAAATAAAAATCCATTATCTCCACATTTGCAAGTTTATAAGTGGCATGTTTCTTCTTTAGTTTCTATAGTTACAAGGATTACAGGAATTATTAATATTTTAGCAATTACTTTAATTTGTATTTGGTTTTCCAGCTTATTACTTGGAGAATCTAATTATAAAATTATTAATATATTTTTACAATCTTACATTGGTAAATTTATAGCCTTAGGTATTACCTGGTCATTTAGTTTTCAAATACTTAGTGAAATTAGACATTTAATTATGGATTTAGGTTATGGCTTTGAAATAAAAACAACAAATATTACAGGTGTTATTGTAATTATTTTTTCGTTTATTTTTACAATTTTAATTTATTTATTAGGGAGACAATTTATTTTATGAGGCCAGTAACTAAAAAGTGGTTATTTTTAAAAATAAGTTCACTTATTTTAATTCCTTTAATGCTGTGGTTTATAATTAATTTTGTATCTTTTTATGATAAAAACTATCAGGAGATAGTAAAATTTTTAACATCCCAACCCTCAAAATTTTTTACTAGTTTATTCTTAGTTTTTGCTTACTTTTTTTCAGCATTAAGTATTAATGAGGTATTTGAAGACTATATTGATGATGAAAAAATAAAAAATGCCGCAATTAAAACTTTAAATATTATTGCTATATTCATTCCATTAATAACTATTATTATAATTTTTAATCTAACTTATGAGTGAATACAATATTATTGATCATGAATATGATGTCGTTGTTTTAGGTGCAGGTGGTTCTGGACTGAGAGCTGCAGTTGGTTTAAGTGAAGCAGGATTAAAAACAGCATGTATTTCAAAAGTTTTTCCAACAAGAAGCCATACTTCTGCAGCGCAAGGAGGGATATCAGCAGCATTAGGAAATATGGGTGAAGATGATTGGAGATGGCATATGTATGATACTGTTAAAGGATCAGACTGGTTAGGTGATCAAGACTGTATTGAATATTTATGCAAAGAAGCTCCAAGAGCTGTTTTAGAATTAGAAAGGTATGGAGTTCCTTTTAGTCGGACAAAAGATGGAAAAATTTATCAAAGATCTTTTGGTGGTATGACAAAAAATTATGGAAATGAGACTGTACAAAGAACTTGCGCAGCAGCAGACAGAACTGGTCATGCAATACTACATACTATGTATGGTCAGGCATTAAAACATAATACTGAATTTTTTATTGAATATTTTGCGTTAGATTTATTGATGAAAAATGGAGAATGTAAAGGTTTATTAGCTTGGAATTTAAATGATGGAACAATTCATAGATTTAGATCTCATATAACAATAATAGCGACAGGTGGTTATGGAAAAACATATTATTCATCAACATCTGCCCATACTTGTACAGGTGATGGCAATGCGATGGCTTTGAGAGCAGGATTACCATTGCAAGATATGGAATTTATTCAGTTTCATCCAACAGGAATTTATGGTCATGGAACTTTAATATCTGAAGGAGTTAGAGGTGAAGGTGGTTATCTAGTAAACTCTAAAGGAGAAAGATTCATGGAGCGTTATGCTCCAAAAGCCAAAGATCTTGCATCTAGAGATGTGGTTAGCAGATCAATAGCTGTTGAGATTAATGAAGGAAGAGGTGTGGGAAATGAAAAAGATCATGTTCATCTTCATTTAGACCATTTAGATCCTAAAGTCATTGAAAGTAGATTGCCAGGAATATCAGAGTCTTCAAGGTTATTTGCAAATGTTGATGTCACTAAAGAACCGATACCTGTAGTTCCAACAGTTCATTATAATATGGGTGGAATTCCAACTAATTACAAAGCTGAAGTTATAACTTTAAATGGTTCAGAAAAAGTTGTTCCTGGACTCATGGCAATCGGAGAAGCAGCGTGTGTTTCTGTACATGGGGCAAATAGATTGGGCTCAAATTCATTAATTGATCTTGTTGTTTTCGGAAGAGCCGCAGCAAAAAGAGCAGCTGAATTAGTTAAGCCAAGCTCTCCTCATGAAAATATTTCGGATAATGAAACTGAAAAATGCATAGATAGATTTGATAAGTTGAGAAATGCTAATGGTGAAAATAAAACAGCTGACTTAAGATTGGCTATGCAAAAGACAATGCAATCAAAATGTGCAGTTTTTAGAACTGAAAAAACTTTAAAAGAAGGGGTTGAAGAAATTAGAAAACCCTATGATGGAATGAACTCAATATCAGTTAAAGACAAATCTTTA
>Ga0111541_10000545_pt1 | contig 12304 bp, 13 predicted proteins | sample Knorr_S7_td_DCM__FD_83039 | JGI IMG/M metagenome (GOLD analysis project Ga0111541, IMG submission 83039) | Marine microbial communities from Southern Atlantic Ocean transect - Knorr_S7_td_DCM_ad_131m_LV_B (version 2) (version 2) | ecosystem: Environmental > Aquatic > Marine > Oceanic | place...
CCTTTCGGATGTAATGATGGTCGGTGATGGCCATAATGACCTTGATGCACTTCGGGTTGTGGGCCATGGTGTCGCAATGGGCAATGCTGAACAAGAGGTGATTGACGAATCAAGGTACCTAGTCGATACTGTCGACAACGATGGCCTTGTCGACGCTTTGGAACTTTCGTGGAGCTTGTAGGATAAAGCTTAGGTAAGGGCCCTACCCCACTGAACCTTCCATTTGAAGTTCAATCAGTCGACTCCATTCGACCGCGTATTCCATAGGAAGCGTCCGAGTTACTGGCTCGATAAATCCATTTACGATCATGCCGGTTGCCTGCTCTTCTGTTAGGCCGCGACTAGTTAGGTAGAAAAGCTGTTCATCAGCAACTTTTGAAACAGTTGCCTCATGCCCAATCACAGCATCTTCAGAACCTATCTCCATATACGGATAGGTGTCACTTATTGAATCCCCATCAAGAATAAGAGCATCACATTGGACATGGCTTTTACACCCATAAGCTCCTTCTTCGACTCTCACAAGTCCTCGGTAACTAGATCGCCCACCATTCTTTGAAATAGACTTTGAAACAACTTTAGAAGTAGTTTCTGGCGCCGCATGAGTCATTTTTGCTCCAGCATCTTGATGCTGGCCAGCACCGGCATAGGCTACAGATAGAACTTCACCTGAGGCTTTAGGCCCTACCATCACAACAGCAGGGTATTTCATTGTCAGACGACTTCCGATGTTGCCGTCAATCCATTCCATGTGGCCTTCAGCTTCCACGCGAGCACGCTTCGTCACGAGGTTGAATACATTGTTAGACCAATTCTGGATGGTTGTATATGTGACTCTTGCTGATTCTTTCACAACAATCTCAACCACAGCAGAGTGCAAGGAGTCGGTGCTGTAAACTGGCGCAGAGCACCCTTCAATGTAATGTACTTTCGACCCTTTATCAGCGATAATAAGGGTTCGCTCGAACTGCCCCATATTCTCTGCGTTTATTCGGAAATACGCCTGAAGTGGCATTTCCACTTCTACACCCTCTGGAACGTAGATAAATGACCCACCAGACCATACCGCTGAATTGAGAGCCGAGAATTTATTGTCATTTGGTGGGATAACTTTTCCAAAATATGCTCGGACGATCTCAGGGTGTTCGCGTAAAGCTGTATCCATATCGCAAAAGATCACACCTTGAGCTTCTAAATCTTCACGATTTTTGTGGTAAACAACTTCGGATTCATACTGAGCGGTAACGCCGGCTAGATATTTTCTTTCTGCTTCTGGTATCCCTAGTTTCTCATAGGTGTCTTTGATCGCTTCAGGAACATCTTCCCATTCATCTACTACGCTTTCACTAGGCTTAATGTAGTAATAGATATCATCAAAGTAGATTTCTGACATGTCTCCACCCCAATGTGGCATGGGGCGATTTTGGAAATGCCTTAGAGACTTGAGACGAAAATCACGCATCCAGTTAGGTTCACCTTTCATCCATGAGATTTCCTGGACAAGGCTTTCGGTCAATCCTTTTTTGGGTTTGAATACGTAGTCTTCGGCGTCACTCCAACCTAGTTGGTATTTACTTAGATCTATGTCTGTGTTAGTTGCGGACATTTCCTCGTCTTACTTTAAAAGTTCTTATTATGGATAGTAACAAACCTAGCGCTGTTTTCGCACCAAGGTGATAATTGGAGTTGTGAATCTAGTCACTTAGTCGATGCGGCGTAATTCCTCGCGAAACCATTTGCCCCGATTTACGTAAGATTCGACCCCAAGAGAAATCTCTTCTTGGTTTGCCATGTTTTCTCTTATTTTCGCTGGAATTCCTAGCGCCATTGCAGCTGGAGGAACGATTGTTCCTCCAGTAACGACAGCGTTCGCTCCGACAAGTGCTCCTTGCTGAATCTCTGCATCATGTAAAACTACCGACGCAGTTCCAATAAGCGCCCCATCGAGCACTCTGCATCCTTCAAGGTGGGCAAGGTGTCCTATTGTGCAATCATTTCCGACAATTGTTGGATAAATGATTGTCGTGTGAATCACAGCGCCATCTTGGATGTTACTGCGCTCTCCTATAATAATTTTTCCATCATCACCTCGAAGAACTGCACACGGCCATACAGATGATTCCGATCCGATGGTTACTTCACCTATTATTACTGCCTCTGGATGGACATACGCATCAGTAGCTATCGATGGTTCTTTATCTCCTAAAGCATAAATCGGCATACTAGTTCTCCGGAAGTGTTCCAAATGATCCGTAGGCTCCGCCTAAGAACAAAAGAGGCTCATTCCCTGAGGTGCCCTCACCCATTGCTTCAACAGCTCCAACAACAATATAGTGGTCGCCTGCTTCATGTATTGCCTCAATAGAGCAGTCAATCCAAGCTACACACCCGGCGATTATTGGTGACCCCGTTGGGCCTGCAGCCCAATCAATAGCCTCAAAGGGATCCACTTCTTTATTAAAAAAACTATTACTCAGGTCTAACTGGTTTTCTCCGAGAACGTTGACACAGTAACTTCCTGAGGCATGGATTCGCTTCCAAGTTTCCGATTGTCTGCCAGGCATAAACTGTACCAATGGTGGGTCAAGAGAAACTGAACCAAAAGAGCCAATGACCATAGCAAATGGGCCATCATCGTCGATAGCGCTTACAAGGGTAACCCCTGTAGGATATCTTCCCAGTACAGTGCGATATTCAGCTGCGTCTATGTGATTCTCGCTCATTGTTCCCCTAGTTTTCTATTCTAGTTCCTTACTAGACGATACTCCCTACATCTCATTCTTTGCAGGTTCAGATATGTTTGCGTTGAATAAATCTGGTTCTTCGGTAATGACATCGCCCTGATACTGAAATATAAGGACGGTTTAGAGATTCATACGACAACAGAGATACTGCTAGGGTCCGTTAGATGGGAAACAGTCAACCTAAATTAGCCGATGGCTTTGTCGTTTTCGTCAAAAGAGACTGCCCAACATGCGAACTTATTATCCCCGTTCTTGAACAGCTTTGTGAATCAAAAATCTTACGGACTATCTTCACGCAGGATGACGCATCTTTTCCGGAACTGCCTATAACTTCGGATGACACATCACTAGAGGTAAGTTTTTCCCATCGGATAGAAACGGTTCCAACACTTCTAAAAATTCAGGATGGAATCGAACTAGATCGGACAGTCGGCTGGTCTCAGGATACATGGAAGGCTTTTCTGGATATTGAGGATTTAGGACCTGAGAATATCCCCTCTTATAGCCCGGGATGCGGCTCTCTAAGTGTTGATCCTGATCTTCAAGGAATGTTGCAGAAAAAATACGGATCTGGCCTAGTAAGTCGGGAAGTTACCTTCGCTTCAGCTGAGGACGAGTTTGAAGCAATGTATGATCGCGGCTGGTCAGATGGCTTACCGTTAATCCCACCAACCATAGAGCGAGTGCAGGCAATGCTAGAGGGAACCAAGCGAAAACCAGATGACATCATAGCCCTCGTCCCACCAGATCTTGTAGATCTAACGGTTGAAAAGGTTGCTGTCAACGCAGTTATGGCAGGTTGTAAACCTGAATACTTGCCAGTTGTAATCACTGCCCTAGAAACTGCATGCGGCGATGAATTCAATATGCATGGCCTGCTCGCTACAACTATGCCCGTAGGGCCAGTTATTTTTGTTAATGGCCCGATTCGGAAATCCATTAATATGAACTCAGGCATGAACCTTCTCGGCCAAGGAAATAGAGCGTATAGCACCATTGGAAGGGCTGTCCAACTTACAATTCGCAATGTAGGAGGAGGCAGGCCCGGAGAAGTTGATCGTGCTACTCATGGAAGCCCAGCGAAATATGGGCTCTGCTTTGCTGAAGACGAAGAGGGGTCGCCATGGCAATCGTATGCACAGGATCAGGGTTTCTCTTCAGAGCAGAATACGGTTACATTATTCCCAGGCGAAGGACCACGTATGATAGTGGATCAACTTTCTAGGTCTCCTGACGAACTAGCGAGAAGCTTAGCTATGGGAATCATCGGGAACGTCCATCCCAAGTTGGTGATGGGTTTCGATGCCATCCTGATTATTGGCCCTGAGCACGCTTCTCGCTTTGCAGAAGCAGGTTGGACAAAAGAGCAGGTAAACGAAGAAATACTCAACCACTCCATCCGAGAAACAGACGAATTAATCCGAGGTGCTAATGGGATAAGTGAAGGACTACCTGAGGTCTTTGCCGGATCGACCCTACCGAAATTGCGACCTAATGGTGGTTTAATTATTCTTTATGGTGGTGGAGCGGCAGGTCTTTTCTCTGCAACGATAGGTGGATGGCTCTCGGGAGATAAGGGAAGCATCTACCAAACAAGGGAGATAACTTTATGACAACTAGTGTTCTTGACCCTACTAATGAGCAAACTCCTGAGCACCGTGAAAGAGCACAAAGGATTTCAAGCCTGCAGGGGGCAACCATAGGGCTACTAGACATCAGCAAACCCCGCGGAGATGTCTTTTTAGATACCATTCAGTCTCTTCTAGAAAAAAAAGGCGCCACTGTTCTCCGCTACATCAAACCTACTTTCACCAAACCTGCCCCAGTGGACCTTCGGCATGAGATCTCAACTACATGCGATGCAGTTATTGAGGCGTTAGCTGATTGAGGAAGCTGTACGACGTGCAGTGTGCACGACATAAGTGACCTTGAGAGAAGAGGAACCCCAGGAGTGTTCGTGGCATCCGCCCCTTTTGTTTCTGCTGCCGAATCCCAATCCAATGCGCTTGGCTTTCCATCTGCAGGACTATTTACGGAACACCCCATACAAGACAGAACTGATGAAGAAATGAGAACGCTCGCTGAGAAAATATTTGACGACCTTATGAAGGAACTACTTACTTAGCGGCCAGCTGGCCTTTTTCAGCTGTAGTGAAAAGTTCCCCTTTCTGTCAATTCTGATTTCTTGTGCACCTAGAAATTGTGCAAGATTAGCCAATTCGCCAAATACCTTATGTGCTATGTCTTCTGCTTCTACCTTTCTTTCAAGGAAGGAAGCCTTTATGTGAAGCGCGCCTTTATCTCTGATATTTCTGATATCAAATCTTCCTACGAATCGGTCACCAACCAGTAGCGGTAGCACGTAATAACCAAACCGGCGTTTTGATTCTGGCATATACATCTCGAGCTTGTATTGGAAATCGAATAGACGATCTAGTCGCTTCCTATTCCAAACAATTGGATCAAATGGAGAAACCAGAGAGCAAACATTAGAGGATTCTGGTATTGAAGTCTGAGGTGAGATGTAGGCTTTTTCTTTCCATGATTCCACTCGAACTCTCTCCAGTTGACGATTTTCTACGAGGTCCACTAAGGCTTCTCTTGCCTCTTTTGTAGGTAATCTAAAATAGTCAATCAGGTCTCGTTCTGTTGCTATCCCATACGCCTTCGCTGATCGAAGAAGTAGATTCATAAGAGACTCATGATCAGTTGGGGTTGGAAGATTGAGAATTCTTGATGGAACTATCCGGTCCAAAAGGTCAAATTGCTTTTCGAAGTTTGGCCCGCGCCGTATGCCGACTTCTCCTATCCGATAAAGCCAGTTCAACGCAAGTTGGCCTTTCGATCTTGGCCCCCAGCCTTCCTGTTTCCTAGGTTGTGGGTCGGATAGATTCTTCGCTTCAAGCGGACCCTTTAATTTAACTTCGCGGAGAACTTTTTTGATATACGAAGGCTCTTCCATAGCTAAACGGTAAAGACCTTTCCATGTATCTCCATTAGCGGCTCGTACCTTGTTGAAACGAAGATAAGGTTCTATTTCGACTGGAGCGATTGACGCTTCGTGGGCCCAAAGCTCGAACCATTCGTCATCCCGGTAAGCTATTTCATCAAAAAGCTTTTGACGGTATGGACCTAGCCTCGAAAAGAAAGGCAGATATTGCGTTCTAACCACCACAGGGACAGCATCGAGTTGGACGAGCTCCATTGTTTTCATACATTGTCGTAAGTGCCTTCGGCCTATCTTCCCGGCTGGCCGCTGCGCCGCAAGGCCTTGAGAAGCTAAAGCAAGACGTCTGGCTTCTAGGATTGAAAGGGAACTCACCCGAAGAAAACTAGCAGTGTTGAATCATGATGGCAGCCCATATCCTGCCTTGTCGTCATATTCGACCAAGCCGTCTTTGACAAGTCCTGCCGCAACTCGCCTGCACCTTTCGGGATCACCATTCCAGCCCATCACTTCCTCAAGTTCAGAGAGGATAACTCTTCTGTTGCGTAAAGTATTTACTAATTTCCCTCGGCCTTGCCGATCGGATCCTTCAAAACTCTGATTTAGGCTGTTAGATGAGGTTTTTCTCTTAGCGGGGTCTGGGCCTTGCCCTTTCCATAAACAATGGCTCATAAGTGGACACCTGCAACAGTCTGGAGACCTTGACCCACATACATCAGATCCGAGGTCCATTAATGCCTGATTCCAAATCCATCCCTCCCCAGCTGGTACAAAATTATCTGCTTTTATTTGCATCTCCTGAGGACTTAGTGCCTTGCCTGTGACTCTTGAAATTATCCTATGAATATTGACATCGACGACGCCGATGTCTTCCTCGAATGCAAAACATAATATGGCGCGAGCCGTATATGGACCTATGCCCGGAAGTTCTAATAGGTCTTTTAAAGTCTCAGGGACTTTACCACCATGTGTTTCGACTATCACGCGTGATGTCCGGTGGAGATTAATTGCTCTCCTGTTGTAGCCTAACCCCTCCCATGCTTCAATTATTGACGACGGCGGAGCCTCCGAGCATTCTTGGGGAGTTGGGTATTTCTCTATAAAGTGCTGATATTTCGGTATCACTCTGTTGACTTGTGTCTGCTGAAGCATCAGCTCTGAAACCATAACTAACCATGGGTCTCGGGTTTGCCGCCATGGAAGGTCGCGCGAACTTATCTGCCACCATTGGATCAGTGCTTTTTGCTGTTCAGTGTGGTCCACGGTACTAAGGTAGCTCTAGAATTGGAGTGCAGGCCAATGAGTGCGTCGGCAGAAACAGAACCCAGAGATGCATCACTCTTTCAAATTTCTTTCAACCGCAATAATTATTTCTATCGCCTCTGTTGTTTTTGCTGCTCCGTCTTTTAGCGATGAACAGCAAGAACCTTCCTCAAGTGTTGAGATAATTAAGGTTGATGACGGGTCTGGCATAATTCCTAAGCCTGGTTCGGGCAGCGCCCCGTCGAGTCCGACTGATAGGGGTGGCGCTTTACAATTGGCTCTTCTGGGGTTGCTAGTTCTATTTCCAATTATTGCTATTGCAAGCGTTCGTCGTCAGGCTAGGAGAAATCAAAGTTCTGCTAATGCATGAACAAGGACGTCAGTCTTTCCTCATTTGATAATTTCCCCCAAGTTGGTTCAGCACGTTTGAGGTTTCGTCTATCACCTCTTGATAAAAGCTGCGGAGGTTCGGCCCTACTTGTTCGTCATTTACTACACGCGATAAGGGAACGATTGTGTAATCTGATCGGTCTACTCGTGTTGGTTCGAATGTTAAGTTTTCCGCCTTATATCCTTCTGAATCTGTCCCGACTATGTCAACGAATATCATCACACCGTTCTGGGATGCGGCTGGGCAACAATTTGCTGATTGATTGGATAGAAAGTTCCCAAGGCCGTAGATGACGTATTTGTTATTGAATGTCCCGATTGGCTGAACCACATGGACATGAGACCCAACTATCAAGTCAATATTAGGAGAATTCAATAGTGATTCTGCAAGATTTTCTTGCGCTTCGCTCGGATTAACCTGATATTCATTTCCCCATTGGATACTAAGGATGATGAAGTCAACACCCACTGACCGCATTCTTGCTGCCTCGCTAAGTATTTTTTCTTCGTCAATTACATTTACGAGGTAAGGCTCATCTGCTGGGAGAACAAATCCATTTAGTCCATACGTATATGACATATGACCTATCAAAATCCCATTTGGTGAATACAAGGCTGGCGTTTTCTTTTCTTCAGCGCTTCGAGCCATCCCAGCCCAAACGAGACCCGCATTTTCGAGTTGGGCGATCGTTGACCTAACGCCGTTTGCCCCTTTATCCATTGAATGGTTGGAGGCTGTGGAACAACCGTCATAACCTACTTCTTTCAAGTCACTCGGTAGTTCTTGTGGGGCATTAAAAATTGGGTAGCCGGATAGTGATTGATTGTCAGATGAGACAGGAGTTTCTAAGTGGCATATAGCGAGGTCGGCTTCTTCGAGCAAAGGTCGAACTTGAGCGAACATGGGAATGTAGTCGTGCGTTCCGAAAGAGACTGCGTTGTAGGCAGCTCTTTGGATTACTGGCCCGTGGCTTAAAATATCTCCACTGAATACCAGGGTGGCTTTCTTTGGAAGCATTGGAGTTGGAGTTGGAGTTGGAGTTGGAGTTGGAGTTGGAGTTGGAGTTGGAGTTGGAGTTGGAGTTGGAGTTGGAGTCGGTTCGACCACTGGCTTTTCAACCTCTAGCGCTTCGGCAGGTTTACTTTCACCCTCAGGCAAAAGAGCCGGAGTGTCAGAATCACTTTGAGAAACTCGAAATGCAAATAACATCACTACGCCAGCAATAATCGCAAGAAATAGAAATACCAAAGACTGCTTTTTCATAGATGTTTTTCCTCGCCTATTTCAAAATACTTTAAAGACCCCCTACTCCATGGAATCATAATTTTATTAACTTGCAAATGTTTCTAAGCTAATGTGCGTATAGTTCCACAGCAGATGGCCTTGTGCGCTAGTTTGATATCCGTGACTATATCGCCAGATGCCAACATATCTCTGAAGCGCTTAGATGGGTCCTCTCGATCGTTAAGAGAATGGGTAACTACCTTTCATTTACTTTTGGTGGTAGTAGATCCGTATACCCATGAAAGTTCTTGGATCGTTGAGACCGCCGGTCGAATTCTGCGATCGTTTAAGGAGGCCGATTGTCGAGGTGCTTGGATGGTTCTCGGAAGCGAGGACCATACGAAAGAGTTTCTTGGCCCGTGGGCATCAGAGATATTAACTTTCGTGGACCCTGACCTATCTTTCGCTCGAGCTACGCAACTTGAAAAGACACCCGCCTTGCTACATTTTGATCAAAGCCCAAAACTTGTTGGAAGCGCTGAAGGGTGGAATCCAACTGAGTGGAAAGAGATCGCGACCAACCTTGCAGATGCGATGAGCTGGTCAAAGCCAATTATTCCGGATAGTGAGGACCCTAGTCCATACGAAGGCGTAGCTTTAAGCCTCTAACTAGCTGCTTTTTCTAGACTTTATCGAATTCGATATGAAGTTCTTTCATAGGCCGAAGAAAGAAACTGAACTTGTGGGGCTGGCCATCTAGTGGTTCTACCAATCGGATATTTTCCATGCGGTCAAGAATCGCAGAGAAGGCCGACATCAGTTCAGCTCTCGCAAGCGAAGCCCCAAGACAAAAATGGCTTCCTAACCCGAATGCCACATGCTTATGAAGGTCATCTCGTGTGATATCAAATTGATCCGGATTATCAAAGACTTCAGAATCCCGATTAGCTGCAGCGAACCTTGGCATGACAGCTGAACCTTCAGGTATTGAAGCACCCCCCAATTCAGCAGGGCATGCGGCTGTTCTCCAAAGCCCAGCTACTGGGCTATCGAACCTCAAACTCTCTTCAATGAAGTTTTTTTGGAGAGACCTGTCATCTATCAACATTTGCATCTGATCTGGATGCCGTAACAAAAGCCACATCGAGGTACTTAAAGCTGCTGTGGTAGTTTCGAATCCACCTGTAACTAGCTGATGCATCAAGTCTTGAAGTTCTTCCATGGTAAATGGCTCATCTTCCTGATGAGCATGCACTAACGCAGAAATTAAGTCATCTGTAGGTTCTTTCCTGCGCTTATCAAATTCTCGAGCAAGATGATGCTGAGCTTCCACTTCATATTCTGCTTGCACTACTGCTTCTTCTGGAGAAAGCGGTCGCTGTGACATAGCGAGCATGGCATCTGCCCACTTCTTAAAGGTCTCATACTCTTCAGCGGGAAGTCCTAGCTGTTCACAAATGAATATCCCAGGCAAAGGTAAAGCAAATTCGGAAACGAATTCGCAGTGACCTCTATCAATGAACTGATCAATCAAACCATGAGTTATCTCGTCGATACGAGGAATCATTCCGTCTACTGCGCGTCTTGTAAACACCCGCCCAAGTATTTTCCTGTAATGACTGTGCTCCGGAGGATCGGTTCGTTGAAGTGTCCGTCCCTTGACCCACCCTTTTTCCTCGAATACCTGAGCATGGGCTTTTGATGCCTCATTAAGACCTCCGGCACCTGTACCTGGTCGGCTCGAATAAATCGATGGGGTCGTTAATACCTCTCGAACATCTTCATACTTTGTCACCATATACAGCCCATTTTCTGGGACTTTGTAGACAGGGCACTTCTCATGAAGAGTTGCATACGCATCAAATGGGTCATCTTGCACTACGGGATCTAAAAAACTTTCGTCTAACTCAAATGATTCTTCAGCCATACGATTTCACAATAGCATTATTTGTCTTCCATGGCTTATCTGCCGACTCCTGACAAGGCCACTGGCTCCAGCGTGCTCTATGCTTTCTTTAAAGGAATTGGAGAGAACATGAAGATTCGGATCGGGTTTGGATTAGGGACTAGATCTAGCGCTACCGACCCAAAAACCCTCGGGAAACTGACAACTTCATTAGAAGAATTCGGCTTTGATTCACTTTGGTTTTCGGAGCGTGTCTCAGGAACAGGATTAGACCCATTAGTAGCTATGAGTTGGATAGCGGCTAGGACAGAGAAGCTGAAATTCGGACCATCTGTTATGGTTCTACCCGGACGCAATCCGGTCCTCCTTGCAAAATCATTTGCCAGTCTCGACAGAATTTCAAACGGGCGAGTACTACCCGCCTTTGGGCTAGGAGCTGTGAATTTAGCAGAGCATCAGGCATTTGGACTCGAGAGGAAAGATCGGTCACCGTGGTTCGATGAGGCTTTACCTCTTATGCGCCGTTTATGGGAAGAGGATAGTGTCAGCCATAGTGGGCAGCGATTTCAACTTACTGATGTTCGAGTTAAGCCAAAACCGATTCAAAAACCTCTGGATATTTGGCTCGGTGGCATTGCCCCCTCTGAATTGAAACGAGTGGGCCGCTTGGGAGATGGTTGGCTCCCTAGTTTCTGCACTCCAAACGATATCGCTGAAGCCATACCTAAAATTGATCATCACTCTATTAGCGCTAACCGGGAAGTCATCGACCGAGAGCACTTTGGTGCCCTAATCATATATACGGCTGATGGCTCGATCCCCGACCAGATAGTTCAAGCAGTTCAAAGTAGAAGACCAGAACTTAAAGCAGAAGATATCATTGTTCACAATCGCAAGGAATTATCTACTCGAATACAAGAATTTATCGCAGTTGGCGCAAGTAAATTCATACTTACTCCCTATGTTGAGCCGGAAGATTGGGAGCAGGAACTCAGTTGCTTAGCTGAGGAAACTCTCCACCTTCAGAATTAAGCCCAACTAACTTTATGAGAGAGCATTACTAAGATCCTCTAAAAGGTCATCAGTTGTTTCAATTCCTACGGATAGCCTTATTAATGAATCGTCAACTTCAAGCGGAGAACCTTCTGCTGATAAATGAGTCATTGCAGCAGGAACTTCAATTAACGACTCTACAGCCCCGAGTGATTCAGCGAGAGTAAACAACTTAGTGCTACCCGCTACCATGCGGGCAGCTTCAGGGCCACCATGAACGGTGAATGACACCATCCCACCAAATTTTTTCATCTGCTTCTTCGCTATATCATGAGTCGGGTGGCCTGAAAGGCCAGGGTATAGCACATCGGCAACTTTCGGATGGCCATCGAGAAATGTGACAATACTTTCAGCATTATCACAGTGCCGATCCATTCGGACTGAAAGAGTTTTAACGCCTCGAAGGAGCAGATAGCAATCCCATGGCGCTGGTACAGCTCCTATCGCATTCTGAAGAAATCCAATCTCTTGATCAAGTTCTGGAGAATTCGTCGCAATAAAGCCTCCAACTACATCCGAATGACCACCAAGATATTTGGTTGCAGAGTGCACCACAAAGTCGGCACCGTGTGCGAGAGGTTGCTGAAGATAGGGAGTAGCGAATGTATTATCAACGACGCACCAAGCGCCGATGGAGTGCGCTACTTCAGATAACATTTGTATATCAACAATTGATAGCAGCGGGTTCGATGGCGTTTCAGCCCAAATAACTCTCGTCCTATCTGTAACGCAGTTCTCAATATTCTCTCTTTTGGAAAAGTCTGCAGCGGACCAAG
>Ga0111541_10000546_pt1 | contig 12296 bp, 12 predicted proteins | sample Knorr_S7_td_DCM__FD_83039 | JGI IMG/M metagenome (GOLD analysis project Ga0111541, IMG submission 83039) | Marine microbial communities from Southern Atlantic Ocean transect - Knorr_S7_td_DCM_ad_131m_LV_B (version 2) (version 2) | ecosystem: Environmental > Aquatic > Marine > Oceanic | place...
AAAAAGAAAGTAGCTAAAAAGAAAGTAGCTAAAAAGAAAGTAGCTAAAAAGAAAGTAGCTAAAAAGAAAGTAGCTAAAAAGAAAGTAGCTAAAAAGAAAGTAGCTAAAAAGAAAGTTACGAAAGAAGTTGAAACTGATAATACATCGGACAAAAATTAATAGGAAAATAAATAATGGAAATCACTGCTTCATTAGTTAAAGAACTTCGTGAACGGACGGGTGCAGGCATGATGGATTGTAAAAAAGCACTTAATGATGCTAACGGAGATATAGAGGTTGCAATTGAAGTTATGCGTAAGTCCGGAGCTGCAAAAGCTGCAAAAAAAGCTGGTCGGATAGCTGCTGAAGGAATCATCTCAATCAAACAGAATGAGGGCGAGATAGTTATTCTTGAAGTCAATTGCGAAACAGACTTTGTTGCAAAAGACGAGAATTTTTTGTCATTTGTAGATGAAATACTGGAAGTAATTACAAAACAAGATGTAACTGATGTTGATGATTTACTGCATAAGAGTATTAACGATCAAACTATTGAAGAGAAAATACAGCAGTTAACAGCTAAAATTGGGGAAAAGCTAAGTATTAGGCGTTTTGAGAAATCTAAAATCAATAAAAAAGTTGGTACTTATTTGCATGGAAAACGTATAGGAGTGATTGTTGAGATTGAGGGTGGTGATGACAATTTAGCTAAGGATATAGCAATGCATATTGCTGCAAGCAAACCCTTATATGTTGATTCCAAGGAAGTTTCTTCATCCGTACTTGATAAAGAAAAAGAAATTTATATTGCTCAAGCACAAGAGAGCGGTAAACCTGATGATATTATTGAAAAAATGGTTGAAGGAAGATTAAAAAAGTTTGTTAAAGAAATAACGTTACTAGGACAGCCGTTTGTTAAGGACTCGGAGCAATCTGTCGAAAAAATATTAAAGTCTGCTAATGCAAAAGTTTTATCATTCATAAGATATGAAGTAGGCGAGGGAATTGAGAAACGAGTGGATAATTTTGCAGAAGAAGTGATGTCGCAGGCAAAGGGAAACTAATTTAATGGAAAATCCGTCAAAGCAATTAAAATTTAGACGGATTTTATTAAAACTTAGTGGCGAGGCGTTAATGGGTGACGAACCCTACGGCATCGATCCAAAAATTATTGATCGTCTAGCAGCTGAAATTTATGAATTAAGTAAAATAGGAGCTGAGATTGCAGTAGTTATAGGTGGCGGCAATATTTTTCGTGGAACGGGTCTAGCAGCTAGAGGTATTGATAGAGTTACTGCAGACCATATGGGTATGCTTGCAACCATAATGAACTCACTCGCAATGCAAGACGCCCTAGAACGGATCAATGTTCATGCCAGAGTTATGTCGGCATTGAAAATAAATCAAGTATGTGAGGACTATATTCGAAGACGTGCAGTCAGGCATCTCGAAAAAGGAAGAGTAGTCATTTTGGCAGCAGGTACTGGAAACCCCTTTTTTACAACTGATTCTGCGGCAAGTTTGCGTGCAATCGAAATCAGTGCTGAACTTCTGATTAAGGCAACCAAAGTAGATGGTGTATACTCAGATGATCCTGTATCGAATAAGAATGCAACACGCTATGAAAGACTTAGGTATGATGAGGTCATTGAACGTAAATTAACGGTGATGGATACAACTGCTATTGTCTTATGCAGAGACAATAAAATGCCATTGAGAATTTTAGATATGAGAAAACCAGGGGTACTTCTAACGGTAGCAACCGGTGGCGATGAAGGAACACTTGTGAGCAATAATTAAAAAAATACTATGGTTGAAGATATAATTAAAGATGCAAAAAGTCGTATGCTGAAAAGCATTGAATCCTTGAAGAGTGAAATGGCTAAAATAAGGACCGGTCGCGCTCATCCAAGTTTGCTTGAACATATCAAAATTAATTATTTCGGAACGGATACCGCACTTAATCAACTAGCTAGCATTAATGTAATTGATGCAAGAACCTTAGGTGTAAATGCATACGATAAAGGAAGTATTCAGGATATAGAAAAAGGAATTATGAATGCTGATCTCGGATTAAATCCAGTTACTGCGGGTGAAGTAATACGTGTTCCGCTGCCTTCGTTAACTGAGGAAACCAGAAAAGATTTAATTAAAATTGTAAGAGGAGAAGCTGAGCAGTGTCGCGTTGCTATACGTAATATACGACGTGATGCAAATACTTCATGTAAGAATCTTGTAAAAGAAAAAGTTATTTCAGAAGATGACGATAGAAAAGCAGAATCACAAATACAAAAATTAACCGATGAGCATATAGTACTTGTTGAAAAGAGCCTTGAGAAAAAAGAGGCTGAAATGCTAGAAATTTAGGACTTTGCTCACTGGAAACTTTCTTCTATAAAATATTAATAATTTCTCCCTCATAAATAACATAATTTACTATGAATAGTAAATCTTCTAAACCCAAACATATTATAATTATAATGGATGGAAATGGTAGGTGGGCAGAACAAAATGGTTTGACTCGTTCTGCAGGCCATAAGGCTGGTGTAAAAGCATTAAGAAATTTAATTGAATATGCAGTTCAACTCGAATTAAAGACGCTTACTGTTTATGCTTTTAGTCGTGAGAATTGGCAGCGTCCAAAGAAAGAAGTTGAGCTATTACTCGATTTGTTTATCTCATCACTCGAATCTGAAGTTAATGATTTGCATGAGAATAATATAAAATTAAATTTTATCGGAGAGACAGATAAATTTTCCGAAAAATTGAAGAAATCTATGAGCAAATCTGAATCACTGACATCCAACAATTCAAAACTAACATTAAATGTTGCTTTAAATTATAGCGGCCGATGGGATGTTTATAAAGCTCTGTTGTCTATAATAGATGATATGACAGCTAAGAAAATTACTAAAAATGATGTCAATGAAGAGCTAATAAATACAAAATTGTCGCTAGCAGATTACGATGAGCCAGATCTCCTAATCAGAACTGGCGGTGAAAAGAGATTAAGTAATTATTTGTTATGGCAGATTGCGTATACAGAATTGTATTTTACTAATACTCTGTGGCCCGACTTTAATACTGATCAGTTTGATCTAGCTTTAGATTGGTACACAAAACGACAAAGAAGATTTGGTAAAACATCTGAACAAATCGAGAAAAATAAAAATGCTTAAAGAAAGAGCAATATCAGCATTAATTCTGGTAGCTCTTGTAATATGGACGACTCTTTATCTTGAACCAGTTTGGTTTGTATTAATTTCATCTTCATTTATTCTTCTTGGTATATGGGAATGGTTCAAATTATTTTCAAATAGAGATATGCGGAGTATTTATATTATTTTTATTGTATTCCCAATTCTTTTTATGTTTATTATTTGGCCCTCTATATCATTTATACTAAGTGTTTCATCAATCAGAACAGATTCTTTACAATCAAAAGGAATTTTTTATTTATTTTATGTATTTGTAATGGTTTTTTGGATAAGTTATGCACCTGTTGTAATTCATATGTATCAAACGGAGCGAATTGATAACCTATCAAGAAAAATGCCCGGAGGGGGCATTCTTCCTCCCAAAAAAACAACATTCAAAAGTTTCTTCTTAGGTAACTGGACGCACAATGGATGGAACATTATTCTTTGTAGCATTAACCCAAAACTTACACTGAAAAATTTCTTCTTAGGTAATTGTTTGTTATGGGGTATGTGGTTAACTTTAATAATATTACTAGTTAAAAATCCATATATCTTGTTATTTCTTTTTTTAATTATATGGAGTGCTGATACAGCAGCTTATTTTGTTGGAAAAAAATATGGTAAACATAGCCTTGCTCATAATGTCAGTCCAGGCAAAACTTGGGAAGGAGTGGCAGGAGGTTTGATTGCAGCTATCTTAACTTCTTTTTTAACATTATATTTATTTAAAAAATTTTCGGGCGTTAATTTGTTTGAAGCCTCTCAATTAAAGATAATTTTATTGTCATCTATTACAGTTATTTATTCTGTGATTGGAGATCTTTTTATAAGTGTTGTAAAAAGAGAGACAGGAAACAAAAATAGTGGTGTATTGATTCCTGGACATGGTGGAATTTTAGATAGAATTGATAGCTTAATGGCTGGTTCTGTTGCTTTTATGTCATTTGGGGCTTTTTTTGATCTTTTCGGCTTCGCTCATTATGGATTATAAATGAAAGAAATAACAATATTAGGCTCAACAGGTAGCATTGGTGTTAATACATTAGATGTAATTTCAAATCATCTGGATAAGTTTAATGTAAGAGCATTAACGGCAAATACGAATTTAGATATTTTTGTTGAGCAGTGTTTTAAATATCAACCCGAATACGCAGTGATGACAGATGAAGCATCTGCATCAAAATTAGAAGAAAAATTAAAAAAGAAAGCTCCAGATATAAGCGTTTTAGCCGGTATTGAAGGCCTAGTAAAAGTAGCAGAACTGGATTCAGTAGATTATGTTATGGCTGCAATTGTCGGCGCAGCTGGATTATTGCCAACACTGGCTGCCGCAAAATCCGGCAAGCGTGTCTTACTTGCAAATAAAGAGGCGCTCGTGATGTCCGGAAAATTATTTATGGATACCATTGCGGGAAGCAACTCTGAATTAATACCAATCGATAGCGAACATAATGCTATTTTTCAATGTATCGCGGATACAAATAATCAGGAAAATGCATCAATTAGAAGTATCATGCTGACTGCTTCAGGAGGACCATTCCTTAACACCCCCATAAACGAGCTTGCTTCAAAAACACCTGAACAGGCTTGTAAACACCCTAAATGGAAAATGGGGAGAAAGATTTCAGTTGACTCAGCAACGATGATGAATAAAGGGCTAGAGATAATCGAAGCGTCATGGTTATTTAATATAGATCCTGATTCGATTAATGTTGTCATTCATCCGCAAAGCATTATTCATTCATTAGTTGAGTATAAGGATGGGTCGGTATTAGCTCAACTAGGAAATCCTGATATGCGTATTCCTATATCTTTCGGTCTAGCATGGCCAGATAGAATTGAAACAAAGGTAGAGCGATTAGATTTATTTGATATTAGTCAGTTTGATTTTAAAAGGCCGGAAGAAGATCGGTTTCCCTGTTTAAGGCTCGCACGCGAAGCAATTAAACAAGGAGGAACAAGTAGCGCTATTTTAAATGCGGCGAATGAGGTCGCGGTGAACGAGTTCTTAAACAATAATTTAAAATTTACAGATATTGCTATTGTTATAGATTCTGTAATGAGCAATGTCGCACAGAATAATGCTAGCACACTCGATGTAATTCTTAATGATGATAAATTAGCAAGAGCACAAGCAAAAGAAGTTATTAGAGGTATGAAAATTTGATGGAATTTATAAACTCACTACTAGCATTTATTGTGTCCATTGGCATATTAATTACATTTCATGAGTACGGACATTTTTGTGTTGCTAAATTTTTTGATGTCAAAATTCTTCGTTTTTCAATCGGTTTTGGAAAATCAATATTTATAAAACATTTTGGTAAAGATGAAACAGAATTTAGCATAGCTGCATTACCATTAGGCGGTTATGTAAAAATGCTCGATAGCCGCGAGGGAAATGTTGCAAAAAATGAAATGAACCGCGAGTTTAATGGTAAGCCGCTTTGGCAAAGGTTTTGTATAGTTTTAGCTGGACCAGTATTTAATTTTATTTTAGCAGTAATACTTTATACAGTCATATACACAGTTGGAGTACAGGGATTAAAACCAATTATTGGCGAAGTTGAATCATCTTCAATGGGAGCTAAATCAGGTTTTGTAGCAAAACAGGAAATAGTCTCTGTTAATGGAATTATTACTCCGACATGGTCAAATGTAGTTGATAGTCTTGTCAGTCAAACTGTATCTGGAGATACAGCAAAAATTACAGTAAAAGATATTGATGGCATTCAGAAGTCTGTTTATTTAGATCTTTCCAGAATATCAATTGATGAAATAGCTGATGGTAAGTTATTGAAAAAAATAGGTATAGTTATAGAAAAATTAGAAATAGCTCCAATAATTGGTGATATCGTAAAGAATTCACCTAGTGAAGCAAGTGGATTACAAAAAAATGATAAAATAATTGCTGTTAATGATGAAATTATAGAGTCGTGGGACGAGTGGGTTGAGATAATAAGACGAAGCCCGAATCAACAGTTGAATATTGATATTTTACGTAATGAAACAATAAAAAATATAGCGTTGGTGCCTGAAAATATTCTTGAAAATGGTAAAAATATTGGTCGTATTGGCGTTAGACCGGAAATAACTGATGATTTATATGAATCATATTTTGCTTTAGAGCAGTATTCGCTGCATTTAGCTATTTTGAAGGCATTTGATAAGACTTGGGAAATGTCAGTGCTAACTCTGAAGGTACTTGGTAAAATAATAATCGGCGATGCATCTGTAAAGAATTTATCTGGTCCGATAAGTATCGCTAAGTATGCGGGGCAGTCAGCTAGTATTGGTTTTACAGCACTTCTAACATTTCTAGCTATAGTTAGTATAAGTTTGGGTGTACTTAATTTATTACCAATACCATTGTTGGATGGCGGTCATCTGGTTTATTACATTATTGAATTCATTACAGGTAGACCTGTTTCAGATTCAATGCAAATAATAGGACAACAAATAGGAATAGTTTTGCTTTTAAGTTTGATGAGCATTGCACTTTATAATGATTTTATTAGGTTACTAGGATAAATGACAAACAAGTGAAAACTAGATTTAAAAAATTATTTTTTATATTTATTTTATTACTTCCTCTGCATGTAGCTAATGCAGCAGAGGAATTCATAATTGAAGATATTCGTGTTGAGGGCTTGGAAAGAGTTACGCCAGGCACTGTGTTTAATTATCTTCCGATGAAGGTAGGAGATAAATTTAATGATTCACTCTCTTCTAATGCTGTTAGAGCATTATTTAGAACAGGTTTTTTTGATGACGTAAAATTAGTGAGAGATGGAAATGATTTAGTGTTGATTTTTGTAGAGCGACCAGCAATTGGAACAATCACAATGATCGGCAATGAAGATATAAAAACAGAAGAATTATTAGAAAATTTAAAACAAATTGGATTTGCAGAAGGAAGAGTATTTGTGCAATCTCAATTAGATATGGTTGAACAAGAATTACAGAGACAGTATTACTCCTTTGGCAAATACGCGGCTAAGATCGTATCAACTGTGACTAAACTAAATAATAATCGTGTTGCTATTGTTATAGAAGTATCTGAAGGACTTGCTGCAAAAATAAAGAAAATTAACATTGTTGGAAATGAAATTTTTGAAGAAAAAGAATTATTGAAGGAGTTCAACTCCAGCACATCAACAATGTTTTCATTTTTTACAAAAGTTGATCAATATTCAAAGCAAAAATTATCTGGGGATTTGGAGGTATTGCGGACATTTTATTTAGATCGAGGTTATTTAAATTTTACTCTGGATTCAACACAGGTAACAATTTCTCCAAATAAAAAGGATATTTTTATAACAATAAATATAACTGAGGGCGATGTATATAAAATTAGTGATGTTAAATTGGGCGGAGATTTAACCTTGCCTGAAAAAGATATATTAGATTTAATATTAGTCAGATCAGGAGAAATTTTTTCAAGAAAAGATGTAACGGAGACGACAAAAAAAATTACAGATCGTTTGGGGGAAGAAGGCTATTCATTTGCAAATGTAAATTCCATTCCAGATATTGATAAAGAAAATAAAACTGTATCATTGACTTTTTTTGTAGATCCGGGAAAACGTGTTTATGTTAGACGTATAAACTTTTCTGGTAATAATAAAACTCGTGACGAGGTATTAAGACGTGAAATGCGTCAGCAAGAGGGTGCCTGGATATCAACATCACAAGTTCAAAGAGGAAAGCTTCGTCTACAACGCACTGGATTTTTTAAAGATGTTAATGTTGAAACACCTCTTGTTCCAGGGACGTCAGATCAAGTCGATGTTAATTATTCTGTTGAGGAAGCACCGGGAGGGCAATTTGGTATTGGAATTGGTTTTTCACAGACATCAGGAATTATTTTAACAACAAATTTAACGCAAGATAATTTTCTTGGAAGTGGAAAAAAAGTTGGGTTTGTATTCAATAATAGCGACATTAATAGTAACTATAGCCTTAGTTTTTATAATCCTTATTATACGCTCGATGGAATAGGTCGTGGTTTCAATGTCTTTTATAAGGAGACAGATGCAGGTGAAGCAAATTTATCATCATTCAGTTCAAAAGATGCAGGTGCGGATGTAAGGTTTTCTGTTCCTGTTTCAGAAAATAATACCATTGAAACAGCCTTTATGTATCAAAAAACAGATGTCACACTCGGAACAAACCCTTCAGCTCAACTTACAAATTTTATTAATGCTAATGGTAATGAATACGATATATTTAGTTGGAATTTTTCTTTTAAATTTGACACCAGAAATAAAGCAATTTTACCAGATAAGGGAACTTTACATCGGTTAAGTTCAGAGGTTACCCTCCCAGTTGGTTCGGATGTTGAATTCTATAAGTTACGTTATAAGACATCATGGTTTAAGGATATTTACGAGGATTACATTCTGACTCTTGGTGCGGATCTTGGTTATGGCGACGCGATTGGCGATACAACCGAGCTACCATTTTTTGAAAATTTTTATGCGGGTGGCCCGCGTTCGGTTAGAGGGTATGATGAATTTACAATAGGGCCAGTTGATAATACAGGTCTTGCAATTGGTGGTTCAAAAAAGGTTGTTGGAAATGCTGAAGTTATTATACCTGTGCCATTTCTCAGCGATGTAAAACAGGCTCGTGTGACAGGATTTGTTGATGCTGGTAGTGTTTACGGACCAGATGAGGATGTCAGTTTTGATGATCTTAGATACTCGACTGGAATAAGTGCTATTTGGGTTTCACCATTTGGTGCAATTAGTGCTAGTTATGCTGTACCATTTGCAAATAAAAGTACTGACCGTATTCAAAACTTCCAGTTTACTTTTGGTACGTCATTTTAGTTATTTGGAGCAATAATAATGAAGATTTTACTTAATTTACTTTTAACATCGACACTCTTTTTTGGATATGTTTGTAATTTGTATGCAGAAGATACATATAAGATCGGTGCCGTTAATGCTATTCGTGTACTTGAGCAATCTCCTCAAGCCGAAAGAGCTAGAAAGATGATTGAAGAGGAATTTACTTCGAGAGATAAGCAATTAATATCTGAGCAGAAATCTATTAAAGAGCTCGAAGATAAATTTAATAAAGATAAAGCAATTTTAAGCGAACAAGAAAGAACAAAACTTGAGAGGGATATCATATCCAATAGAAGAGACCTTAAAAGAAAACAAGATGAATTTAGAGAAGATCTTACATACAGACGTAACGAGGAAATGGGAAAGATACAGAAACAAATAATTCAAGCAATTCAGCAGGTCGCAAAAGACAATAAATATGATTTGGTTTTAAGTGAGGGTGTCTTATATGCAAGCCCAAAGATTGATATGAGTGGATTAGTAATTGAACATCTTAAAAAATAAAATTCATAAGTAAGGTAATATTAAATTAATTTCAACGGGTAGTTTTATGTCAGACACACTCGGCGAATTATCTCAATTAAGTGGTGCAAGGCTTGAAGGGTCTTCTGATTGTGCTATTACATCTGTGAATTCATTAAGACAGGCAAAGCAAGGCGAAATATCATTTTTATCAAATCGACACTATGCAAATGATCTACTAGATACAAAAGCATCTGCTGTTATTCTTTCTGAAGAAGACCTGAAGCATTGTCCAACACATGCACTCGTTAGTGACACTCCTTATTTAGTCTACGCAAAAATTGCTAATTTTCTTCATCCAGAAATTTCTCGAGATGGCAGTGTCGCAGACAGCGCGATTTTAGGTAGCGGATGTGATGTAGATAAAACTGCAACAGTGTGTGCTAATGTAGTCATTGGTAATAATGTTATTATTGGTGCCGGGGTCTATGTAGGTCCTAATTCCACGCTTGAAGATAATGTGAAAATTGATACTGCCAGTAAATTGATTGCTAATGTAACTATTTGCCATGATGTTATTGTTGGTAAGAACGTAATTTTACATCCTGGGGTTGTTTTAGGTGCCGATGGTTTTGGTCTAGCTAAAGAAGATGATGAATGGATAAAAATACCTCAAATAGGATCAGTTTTAATTGGAGATAATGTAGAAATTGGAGCTAATTCGACGATTGACCGAGGGGCTATTGAAAACACAGTCCTTAAAAATGGCGTAAAAATAGATAATCAGGTACAGATTGGACATAACGTTGTTATAGGCGAGAATACTGCTATAGCAGGGTGTTCTGGAATTGCAGGCAGTACTACTATAGGCAAAAGATGTATGATTGGGGGAGCAAGTTCAATAAGTGGACATATCGAAATAACTGATGATGTTACAATCACAGGTATGTCAGGTGTTTCGAACTCAATAAAGACACCAGGTATTTATTCATCAGGACTACCTGTAACGGAAAATAGAATCTGGAGAAAAAATATTGTTCGCATGAAAAATCTTGACGAAACAATAAGAAAGATACTTTTAAAAATACAATAAAAAAAATATGAAAAATATAAATATTGAAGAAATAAAAACGATATTGCCTCATCGCTATCCTTTTTTATTAATTGATAAAGTAATTGAGGTTAAAAAAGGCGAAGAAATTAAAGCTTTAAAAAATGTTACATACAATGAACCTTTTTTTCAGGGACATTTTACAAATAAATCAATAATGCCCGGAGTAATGATTATCGAAGCTTTTGCACAAGCTACTGCTTTACTCGGTGCTTATGGTTTTGAAGAAAAAAGAAGTTCTGAGAGCGAGCTGTATTATTTGGTTGGAATAGATAAAGCGCGTTTTAGAAAATCAATTGTGCCAGGCGATCAAATAATAATAAACGTTAAATTTTTAGCGAACAAAAAAGGTATATGGAAATTCGCTGCGACTGCATTTGTTGATTCAAATGAGGCAGCATCAGCTGAATTATTAACAACAATCAAGGACTAAATTCTTGATTGATCCTACTGCAATAGTCCATCCAGATGCTAGTATTGATAGTAATGTAATCATTGGCCCATACACAGTTATTAAAAAAGATGTATCTATTGGTTCTGGAACTGAGATTGGGTCACATGTTGTCATTAGTGGCCCAACAAAAATTGGTTCTCATAACAAGATATTCAATTTTTGTTCCATAGGAGAAGATCCCCAAGATAAAAAATATAAAGATGATTCGAATTCATATTTAGAAATTGGTTCAGGCAATACAATTCGTGAATATGTTTCTATTAATCGCGGAACATCAAATGGTGGAGGAAAAACAAGCATTGGTAGTAATAACTGGATTATGGCTTATGTTCATATTGCTCATGATTGTTGTATTGGTAATAATTCTACGTTTGCAAATAATACAACATTAGCAGGGCATGTAAGTATAGGTGATTTCGTTATTTTAGGTGGTTTTACAGGTGTCCATCAATTTTGTCGTGTTGGTAATTATAGTTTCTCAGCAATTTCATCTGTTATTGTCAAGGATGTTCCCCCGTATATTTTAGTTTCAGGCAATACTGCTAAGCCATCAGGACTAAATCGTGAGGGTCTTAAGAGAAATGGATTTAATTCAGATGATATAAACTTATTAAAGAAAGCCTATCGAATTATTTATCGAGATGGCTATATTCTTGCTGAAGCACTTGAGGAGCTACTAAAAATCTCAAAGGATTCAAAAGAGGTAGAATTGTTGTATTCATTTATCTCATCGTCAGAAAGAGGAATTGTTAGATAATGAAATTTAGTTTGAATGTTAAAGTAGAGTAATTAAATGCTTCGTATAGGGATTGTTGTAGGTGAACCTTCTGGTGATACTCTTGGCGCAGGCCTTGTTCGTGAATTGAGAAAAAAAAATAAAAATTTAAAAATTGAAGGTATTGGCGGCGAGAAACTTAAAAATGAAAAGATGGATCTTTTATTTCCAATGGAAAAATTATCTGTTATGGGTTTTACTGAAGTCCTAGGAAGATATTTTGAATTAAGAAGCATTAGAAATAAGTTAATAAAACATTTTTTAAAAAATCCTCCAGATATATTCATCGGAATTGATTCGCCAGACTTTAATTTGTATATAGAAAAAAGATTACGTAAGGCAGGAATTAAAACTATACATTATGTCAGTACATCTGTGTGGGCATGGAGGATGGGCAGAGTAAAAAAAATAAAAGATTCTGTTGATTTAATCTTGAATGTATTTCCATTTGAGACTCAGA
>Ga0111541_10000550_pt1 | contig 12273 bp, 7 predicted proteins | sample Knorr_S7_td_DCM__FD_83039 | JGI IMG/M metagenome (GOLD analysis project Ga0111541, IMG submission 83039) | Marine microbial communities from Southern Atlantic Ocean transect - Knorr_S7_td_DCM_ad_131m_LV_B (version 2) (version 2) | ecosystem: Environmental > Aquatic > Marine > Oceanic | place...
ATAATTTTGTTTTGGAAATGACACTTAGTTTATTGGGGCCTTGCTTAGTCTAGAATAATTTTCTAAAAATTTATTTAATTCCATAGTTTCTTGTTTATTTGAATCCAACTTTCTAATAGTTACTGTGTTGGAGTCAACTTCTTTTTTACCACAAATCAATAACAAAGGTACTTTTGCTAATGAATGGTCTCTAATTTTATAATTTAAATTATGATTTTTAAGGTCAACCTCTGAAGATATTCCAGCATTTTTTAAATCACGATGAACTTTTTTTGCATAATCATCAAAGTCACTCGAAATTGGAATCACAACAGTTTGAAGTGGAGATATCCAAAATGGAAGTTTGCCAGAATAATTTTCAATTAATATCCCTATAAATCTTTCTAAAGATCCAAATAAAGCCCTATGTAGCATAACAGGCACCTTTTTGACTCCATCTTTATCTACATATGTTGCTCCTAGTCTTCCTGGTAAATTAAGATCAACTTGAAGTGTGCCACATTGCCAATCTCTGCCAATTGCATCCCTTAAAACAAACTCTATTTTTGGACCATAAAATGCTCCCTCACCCTTATTGATAGAATATTCAAGCTTTGATGCTTTAATGGCTTCCAATAACGCTGCTTCTGATTTATCCCAAACAGAGTCTTCTCCAACTCTAACATCTGGTCGGTCAGAATATTTTAAAATTACATTTTCAAAACCCAAATCTTTGTAAATTTCTAAAATTAAATTTGTCACAGATAAACATTCTTCTGTAATTTGTTGTTCTGTGCAAAAAATGTGGGCATCATCTTGAGTAAATGCTCTTACTCTTAATAGTCCATGAAGTGCGCCTGATGGTTCATATCGATGTACTTTACCAAACTCAGACATTTTAAGTGGTAAATCTCTGTAACTTTTTAAACCTTGGTTAAATACTTGAACGCAGCCTGGACAATTCATTGGTTTTATTGCAAAAACTTTTTCATCTGGTGTTGTTGAGGTATACATATTTTCTCCAAATTTTTCCCAATGACCAGATTTTTCCCACAGTGATCTGTCAAGCATTTCAGGAGTATTTATCTCTCCATACCCTGCTTGATCTTGCTTCTTTCTCATATATGAAATTAATTTTTGAAAAAGTGTCCATCCCTTCTCATGCCAAAAAACTGATCCAGGGCTTTCTTCCCTGAAATGAAATAAATCCATTTCTTTTCCTAGTTTTCTGTGATCTCTTTTTTCCGCCTCTTCAATTCTTTTTAAATACGTGTCCAATTCTTTCTGAGAAGACCAACTAGTTCCATAAATTCTCTGAAGCATTTCATTATTTGAGTCTCCTCTCCAATAAGCTCCTGAAACTTTCATTAGTTTAAAATATTTTCCTATCTTACCTGTTGATGATAAATGAGGACCTCTACACAAATCGTGCCATTTTCCATGAAAATAAATTGATACTTCTTCACCTTGAGGAATGCTCTCAATTAATTCTGCTTTATAAATTTCTCCCTTTTTTTTAAAATGCTCAATTGCTTTTTCCCTATTCCAAATCTCTTTCTTAGTTATTTCATCTCTATCAACAATCTCTCTCATTTTAACTTCAATTTTTTTTAAATCCTCCTCAGTAAAAGGTTCCTTTCTTGCAAAATCATAATAGAAACCATCATCAATAACTGGCCCAATAGTAACTTGTGTACCAGGAAATAGTTCTTGTACCGCCATTGCTAAGATGTGTGCAGTGTCATGTCTTATTGTCTCGAGCCCTTCTTTATCTCTAGATGTAAATATTGTAACTTTAGCATCTTCTTTAATTTTAGAATCTAAGTCTTGCAACACTCCATTGACACTAATAAGTAAAGCTTGCTTTGAAAGAGATTTGCTGATTTTTTCTGCAATTTCTAAACCTGAAACACTTTCTTCAAAATTTAATTTTTTTCCATCAGGTAGAGTAATATTGGGCATTTAAATTATTAATTTTTTGTATTCTGAATAAGTAGAAAAACACATTTTTTCAACATTAAATTTGCTCACAATATTTTTTCTTCCTTCAATACCCATAAGATTAATGGTATTTTCATCTAATTTTAAAAATTCCATAATTTTTTTTGATAATTGATCTGAATTCCCAGCTTCAAAAAGCATACCAGTTTTATTATCAACTATTGTTTCTTTTGAGCCTCCTATATTGCTCGCTAAAATAGGTTTTTGCATAGATTGAGATTCAATTGCAACTCTGCCAAAGGCTTCTGGCTCAATTGAAGCGGATACCACAAAATCTGAAATTTTATATGCTAGAGGCATATTCTTGAAGTGATCAACAAGCCTTACCTGATTAACAAGCCTATACTGTTCTATAAGTCTTAAAAGTTTTTTTTTATATAAATTTCTTCCCTGGTCACTGCCAAGAATAACTACGTTAAAAGCTTGATGTCCTAACTCAATATTAACTTTATTTATAGATTCTAAAAACATTTCATGGCCTTTCCATCTAGTTAATCGTCCAGGAAATAAAATTGTTTTTTTTTCAATTTGTAAATTCCAAGATTTAAATAGTTTGTCTTCATCACTCTCTATGGTAGTAGATGGATCAAAATAATCTGTATTTATACCTCTAAATATAACCAAAAACTTTTTTTCATTCGTCAAATAATCTGAATAATTTGCTTTTATATGAGAGAAAATAAAATTTGAACCAGCTATTATTAAATCTGATCTAACCATTACAGAATTATAAAACTTCTTAAAATTATTTTTAAAATTATATGTTCCATGAAATGTGGTAACAAACTTCCTTCTAGTAATTTTTGTTGCTAAATAACATGACCATGCAGGAGCTCTACTCCTAGCATGAACTATATTAATATTATAAATAATTATTATAAATGAAATAATTAGAGCATTGATTAATATTAAAAGTGGATTTTTTGAATTAACCAAAAGTCTAATATATTTTACTTTTTTTTTGTTTATAAACTTCGTTAACTCTCCACCATTTGTTATTATAAATGACTTGCAATCATTTTCGTGTAAATAGTGAGCAATATCAAAACAGCCAGTTTCAGCACCTCCATAACCTAGTTTAGGAATAACCTGTAAAACTTTTAATTTTGTTGGCATCGCAATTCTAATATAATACCACAATATTTAAATAAAGCTTATGAGTAAATTCAAATTTTTTAAAATTTCTAAATATAGAAAATTGAGATTATTGTATTCAAATAATAGCTCAAAATTATTTATTGTTTTTTTACATGGTTTTATGTCTGACATTGAAGGAGAAAAGCCAAAGAATTTTTATAAATTTTGCAAAAAAAATAAAATTGGTTTTTTAGCAATAGAATATTCAGGTCACGGAAAATCATCTGGAAAATTTGTAAATGGTAACATAAGTAAATGGACAAATGATGTTAAGATTTCAATAAAAAAAGTTGTAAGAAATAAAAATTTTGTACTTATAGGATCAAGTATGGGAACTTGGCTTTCACTAAATCAATTTAAGTATTTTAAAAAACAAATTATAGGTTTAATGGGCATTGGTTCAGCGCCTGAATTTCTAGAAAATTTAATGTGGAAAAAATTTAATAAAAAACAAAAAAATGAAATAATGAAAAAAGGTATAATAAATTTAAAACATGGAGAATATAAATATCCAATTACCCTTAAATTAATAAAAGATGGAAGAAAAAACAAAGTGTTAAATAAAAAATATGATTTTGACATACCAGTTGTAATGATACATGGAACTAAAGATGAAGTTGTGCCAGTAAGTTACTCAAGAAAATTAGTAAAAATTTTTAGAAGCAAATATAAAAAATTATTACTAATAAAAAAAGGTGACCATAGTCTCTCTGAAAAAAAATATTTAAAAAAAATTAATAAAGAACTAGATAATATTATAAAAAAAATTAAAATTTAACTAGCAATACCAACGTTTTTTTTTAATGTAATTGGGTTTTCTAATTTGTCTAACATTTCTTTAGGACAGATCTGATAAAAATTTATTAACTCCTCATCAAATTTTTCCAATATTTTTTTTGCATAAAAAGAGTTTGTTTCTTTGACATGGATTTGTATTAAATTTTTAAGAAAGTATTTCCAATATTTAGTTTCTGGCTTTTGCCATATTACACTCTCGGGATTAACTTTTTTTTCAAAATCATTTTTTATATCATAAATAAATGCCATCCCACCTGTCATTCCAGCTGCAAAATTATCTCCTATTTCCCCTAATATAATTGTATTACCACCTGTCATATATTCGCAACCATTAGAGCCACAACCTTCTATAACAGCTGTTGCCCCAGAGTTTCTTACTGCAAATCGTTCTCCTGCTTGTCCAGAAGCAAATAAATTTCCTGACGTTGCTCCGTAAAGAACTGTGTTACCTATTATTGTGTTTTCATTAGAAATTAAATTGCTTTCATCTTGTAGTTTAATAACCACTGTTGCACCCGATAAACCTTTTGCAACATAATCATTCGCATCTCCTTTTAAAATCAATTTTAAACCTTTTACACCAAATGCAGCAAAAGACTGACCAGCTGAACCTATAAAATGAAGTGATAAAGAATCTTTTTTTATATTTTCATCTCCAAATTTTTTAAATAAATTATATGAAATTCTAGTTCCTACAGCTCTGTCTGTATTTTTAATTTCAAATTCTTTTTTTACTTCTGTGTTATTATCAATTAATTGTTCAATCTCAGGCCAAATTTTTTGGTCAAGTGTATCAGGTACTTTATTAATAACATTGTTACTACAATATCTTGTGCTGTTACCTGGATCTGCTTGAACAAATAAAGGATTTAAGTCTAAATCATCTAAACTAGAAGTACCTTTGCTAACTTGTCTTAAAAGATCTGTTCTTCCAATAATTTCATTCAAAGATTTAAAACCAAGTTTAGCCAAAATTTCTCTTACTTCCTCAGCAATAAAAGAAAAAAGGTTAACAACCTTTTCAGGAGTTCCAGTAAATTTTTCTCTTAGATTTTTATCTTGAGTACAAACACCAACAGGACATGTATTTGAATGACATTGCCTAACCATAATACATCCCATAGCAACTAGTGCTGTAGTTGCAACACCGTATTCTTCTGCTCCCATCATTGCTGCTATGACCACATCTCTTCCAGTTTTAATTCCTCCATCAGTTCTTAAAGTAACGGTGTGACGTAAATTATTTAGAGTCAATACTTGGTTTGCCTCTGTTAAACCCATTTCCCAAGGTATACCAACATATTTTACACTTGTTTGTGGAGTTGCACCAGTACCACCGGAATGGCCAGAAATTAAAATTATATCTGCCTTTGCTTTCGCTACCCCTGCTGCAATAGTTCCAATTCCTGAAGATGCAACAAGCTTCACGCCAATTCTTGCTTGAGGATTTATTTGTTTGAGATCATAAATTAGCTGAGCTAAATCTTCTATGGAATAAATATCGTGATGAGGTGGAGGAGATATTAATGTAACTCCAGTAGTTGAATGTCTCAATCTTGCTATTTCATCAGTAACTTTAAAACCTGGTAATTGTCCACCTTCTCCTGGTTTTGCTCCTTGGGCAATCTTAATCTCTATCTCATTACAATTATTTAAATAATTAATTGTAACTCCAAATCTAGCTGAGGCTATTTGTTTAACTCTTGAGTTGGCACTATCTCCGTTTTCCATAACTTTAAATCTTTTTTCATCTTCACCACCCTCACCACTACAAGAAGCTCCTTTAATTCTATTCATTCCTATCGCCAAAGTTTCATGTGCTTCTTTAGACAGGGCACCGTGTGACATGCTTCCACTTCCAAATCTTTTTAATATGTTTGACAGAGGTTCTAAGTCTTCGACTCTTATTGGTTTTTTTAATTTAAAATCAATTAAATCTCTTAAATTAATAGGATCTAGATTATAAATTCCTTTTACATATTTTTTATAAATATCGTAAGATTTTTTAGTTACAGCAGTTTGAAGTAAATGAATTAATTTACCTTGATACTGATGTGTTTCACCATTTTTTCTATATTTATAAATTCCACCAATTGGAAGAACACTTGAAATTGTTTCAAACGCTTCCTTATGAATTTTTCTAATTTTCTTTTCAATTCCTATTAAGCCAATTCCAGATATTTTTGATAAAGTTCCTGGAAAATAATCCTTTACTATTGTTCTGCTTAATCCCACTGTTTCAAAGTTGCATCCTCCTCTATAAGAACTTAATACTGATATACCCATCTTGGACATTATTTTTAGCAATCCAAGATTTACTGATTTAATATATCTTGATACACATTCGTCAAAACTTAGATTACCAAAAAGTCTTTTAGTATACCTCTGATATATACTATCGAATGATAAATATGGATTTATCGTTGTTGCACCAACACCAATTAAAGTTGAAAAAGAATGAGTATCTAAAGCATCTCCTGTCTGAACATTAATAGAAACATAGCCTCTCAATCCAAGATTTATTAAATGTGTATTTATAGCTCCAATACACAATAGCATTGGAATTGGTAGTTTTTCTTTGGATATATTCTTGTCAGTAAGAATTACTTGTTTAATTCCTTCTCTAACTAATTTTTCTGCGTCACTCTTCAAATTATCTAAAGCATTTTCTAAATTATCTTGTTTATCAAAGGTACAATCTAAAATTTTATAATTGCTACCAAAATAATTAATAAATTTTTTAAACTGAGAATTTGATAATATGGGACTATTTAAAACATATATGTTATCTTCGGTTAAGTTATCAAAGTCCAAAATATTGCCTAAATTTCCAAATCTAGTTTTAAGACTCATAACTTTATTTTCTCTTAAAGAATCTATAGGTGGATTAGTAACTTGGCTAAAATTTTGTCTGAAATAATGATATAGTGGTCTATATTTATCAGATAAAACTGCCAACGGGGTATCATCACCCATTGATCCTATAGCTTCTTTTGCATCTTCCACCATTGGATGAAGAATTAATTCTAAATCTTCAATACTGTAACCAAAACAATGCTGAAAATTTCTTAATTTTTCTCCTGAAAATTCTTTTTTTTCATCTTTAATATGAATTTTTTTATCTAAATCAATAATCTGGTTATTAAAATTTTTATATTCTTTAGCTAAATAATTTTTAATTTGACTATTTGTATAAACTTTTCCTTTTTCTATTCTAACGCCTATAATCTCACCGGGACCTAATCTGCCTTTAATAACAATTTTTTTTTCATTTAAATCAACCATTCCTGTCTCAGAACCTGCAAATAGTAAATTATCTTTTGTGATTGTGTATCTTAATGGTCTTAAGCCATTTCTATCTGTTGCAGCTATTACCCACTCGTTATCAGTTGCAGCTATTGCGGCAGGTCCATCCCATGGTTCCATTGTACTATTTAAAAAATTAAATAATTGCAAATGATCTCTAGGAAGTATTTTGCTTTTTTTAGACCAAGCGTCAGGTATTAACATAAGTTTAGCTAATGGTGCAGAATGACCAGAGATATTTAGCAATTCAAATACATTATCCAATGAAGCGGAGTCTGAATTTCCACTGGGAATAACTGGTATTAAATTATCCATATCTTCAAATAAAGGACTAAACATTTCTTCTTCATGAACCTTCATCCAATTAATATTACCTTTTAAAGTATTTATTTCTCCATTATGAGCGATTGCTCTAAATGGTTGAGCGAGATCCCAACTTGGTGCAGTATTTGTTGAAAATCTTTGATGAAAAATAGCATACCTTGATATAAATCTCTCATCTTGTAAATCTAAATAAAATTCTGATAATGCTTCAGCCAAAAACATTCCTTTATATATGATTGATCTTGAACTAAACGAGCAAATATAAAATTGATTCAAATTATTTTTTAGACATTCATTTTCTATTTTTTTTCTAGTTTCATAAAGTTTTCGCTCTAATACTTTTTGATTTATTGATTTATCTTTTGACGTAAATAAAACTTGAATAATTTCAGGCCTTGTTAGTTCTGCTTTTGCTCCTAATACATTAGTATTAATTGGAACCTGTCTCCATCTATAAATAGTAAAATTATTTTTTAAAAGTTCAGTTTCAATAAATGTTTTACATTTTTCTTGCGCATTATAATCATTTCTAGGCAAAAAAATCATTCCGGCACAAATCACTCCTCCATCATATTTACGACCATAATTCTCTATTTTTTCTATAAAAAAATCAGTTGGAATTTCAATGTGGATACCAGCACCATCTCCAGTTTTTCCGTCTGCATCAATTGCGCCCCTGTGCCAAACTGCCTTCAAAGCTCTTATACCATATTCCACAACTTTTCTAGATTTTAGGCCTTCTGTAGATGCTACAAGACCTACTCCACAAGAATCATGCTCCATTGACTCATGATAAATTTGGTTTTTTTTTAAAATTTTTAAATTTTTTTTTCTTATATCCATTAAGCTACTTTTAGTTTTTGTTTTAATTGTAAATAACTATGTATTGATTTTGCTGCATCTCTGCCATCTTTAATTGCCCAAACAACTAAAGAAGCTCCTCTTACAATGTCTCCTGCAGCAAAAACTCCAGGTATATTTGTTTCCATATTGTCAAAATCGGTTTTGATTGTGCCCCATTTAGTAACTTGCAATCTATCTTCATCAAATAATTTAGGAAGTTCTTCAGGATCAAATCCTAATGCTTTTATAACTATATCTGCTTCAATCTCAAATTCAGAATTTTCCTCAATCATTGGTTTTCTTCTTCCACTTTCGTCGGGATCACCTAGTTTCATTTTATCGACTATCAAGCTTTGAACCTTATTTTTACCATTAAATTTCTTTGGGTTACTTAACCAGATAAATTCAATACCTTCTTCTTCAGCATTCTCAACCTCTCTTGCAGAACCAGGCATATTTTCTTTGTCACGTCTATAAATGCATTTAACAGATTTTGCATTTTGTCTTATAGATGTTCTCACACAATCCATTGCAGTATCTCCTCCACCAATCACTATTACTTTTTTATCTTTACAATCTAAAGTTCCATTATCGAACATCTCAACTTTATCACCCAATCCCTTTCTATTAGAAGCAGTTAAAAATTCCATCGCAGGAAAAATATTATTTAAGTCATTACCTGGTATCATTACTTCTCTTGCTTTATAAACACCTGTAGCAATCAAAATAGCTTCATGTTTTTCTCTTAATTGATTTAAAGATGAATCTTTTCCAACTTCAAAATTATGAATAAATTTTATTCCTCCATCCTTTAAAAGTTTAATTCTTCTTTCAACTACATGTTTTTCTAATTTAAAATTTGGAATACCATATATTAACAATCCGCCTGCTCTATCATAACGGTCATAAATAGTAATTTGATAACCTTTTTTTCTAAGTTCTTCGCCACAAGCAAGTCCGGCTGGGCCAGCTCCTATAATCCCAATACTTTGATTAATTTCTTTAGATATCTCAATTGGTTTAATCCAACCCTTTTCCCAAGCTGTTTCGGTAATATATTTCTCTATTGATCCAATTGTAACGGTTCCATGTCCAGATTGCTCAATTACACAATTTCCTTCGCACAATCTATCTTGGGGACAAATTCTACCACATACTTCGGGCATATTATTTGTGCTTTGCGATAACTGATATGCCTCTTCATCCCTACCTTCAGCGGCTAATTTTAACCAATCAGGAATATTATTGCTTAATGGACAATGAATTTGGCAGAATGGGACCCCACATTGGGAACATCTACTTGACTGCTCTTTGGCTTTTTCATTTATAAATTCTTTATATATTTCATTAAAATCATCTTTTCTTTCAGATTTAGACCTTTTAGGTGGGCTTTCTTGACCTATATTTATAAATGTTAACATTTTTTCAGTCATTTGAACGTTATATATATCAATAAAATTGCAATATAAACTGTAATAAGGTCATAATTTATGACTTATATTATAAAAAATGCTTGTTATTAAAGGTTTTTTTGTATTATGCATATTAGATATGTAATAATGTAATTGCCTAAATTTAGAAATTTTATTGATTATCAATAGCTATAATTATGATTTCAAAATATTTTGAAGCCTCAGTCTTAGCCTTAGTTCAAGGCTTCAGTGAATTTATTCCAGTAAGTTCTTCAGCCCATTTGCTCATTATTTCTAAAGTTTATGAATTTAATATTAGCTCTCTACAACTAGATATAAGCCTTCATTTAGGATCACTGTTAGCAATTATATATTACTTTAGAAATGATTTATTAAATATTACGAAAAATAAAAACTTAGCAACGTTAATAATATTAGGTTCAATTCCATTGGTAATCATTGGTTATCTGCTCTACTCAACAGGTTTAATAGTTTATTTAAGAAATCTTAAAATTATAGCATGGACTACATTATTATTTGGAATACTTTTATTTTTCTCTGATAAATCAAAAATAAAAAAAAAAATAGATACGAATTTAAATTATAAAAGTATTTTAATTATTGGACTATTTCAAATACTTGCAGTTATACCTGGTGTTAGCAGATCTGGAATAGTTATAACAACTTCAAGATTTTTAAATTTTAACAGAGTAGATTCTTCAAAGATATCCTTTTATCTTTCTATTCCAGCTTTAGGAGGTGCAAGCTTTTTAGGGCTGAAAGATATTTTTAATGCTGGTATAAATTTTGATTTTATTTTTATATTTTCAATTATATTTTCTTTTTTTATTTCATACTTAACAATAAAATATTTTTTAATTTATGTAAAAAATTTTGATTTAAAATTTTTTGTATACTACAGAGTTTTCCTGGCTCTAGTCTTGTTTTTTATTGTTTACTCTTAAAAATTTTCATTTCGGGTAAAATTTGGGAAATTATTACTCCAACTAAAATGAAAAAACATCCGATTAAATTATTTAAACCTAATACTTGATCCAAAATTATCCATGCTGCAATTGCTGCAAATACCCCTTCTAGAGAAAAAATAATTGCTGATGGGGCAGGAGAAATTTTTTTCTGAGCGTAAATTTGTAATGTAAATGCAATTCCCCCAGATAAAACTCCTGCATAAATTATTGAAGCATATTCATTTAATATATTATTAAATGAAATGTCCTCAAAAAATATTGCAAATAAAAAAGAGAATAATGAAACGATTAAACCTTGAAGAGCACCAAAAAATAAAGGTATATTAAAGTTTTGAGTAAACTGTCCGATAAAAATTATATGCAGAGCCCAAAAAAGGGCACATAATATTACTAGTCCATCTCCAAATCTTACAGTTGCATCTGTAAAATCAGTTAACAAATAAACTCCAGCTATACATAACAAAACTGAAGGCCATATGCTCCAATGGATCTTTTTTGAATAAAACATAAATAGAATAATGGGAACCATAGGAACATAAAAAACAGTAAAAAAAGCTGCATTTGCTACATCTGTATAGAGTAGAGCTGCTTGCTGTAAAAAAGTTCCTAAAAATAAAAAAAAACCTATCCAAAATGATAATTTTAAAAATAATTTTTTGTTATTATTTATTTGATTAACAATTTTTTTACTTTCAAAAATAAATGCGATAGGAACAATTGCTATAAAGCCAACCAAAAATCTAACAGCATTAAAAGTAAGCGGTCCAATGGTGTCCATTCCTGTATCTTGAGCTATAAAGGTGGTGCCCCATATAAAAGTACATAATAAAGCTGAAAGCAATGATACTGATTTTGACATTTGATTAAATTGCTAATTTATAAGCAAAGTTACTTCCAAGATTGTCTTTTAAATCATTATTGAATCGAGCAGCTTCTGCTCCGTCTATAATTCTATGATCATAAGACAAAGAAAGTGGCAAAACAGTACGAGTTATAAATTTTTCATTTATAAATATTTGTTTTTTATAAGACCTTCCAATCCCAAGTATTGCTACTTCAGGATAATTTATAATTGGTGTAAAAAAAGAACCACCTATACCACCCAAACTAGTTATTGTTATTGATCCACCAAAAAATTCTTTTTTATCTATTTTTAAATTTCTACAATCTTCACTAACTTTCTTTAATTCTTCACTAATTTGATTTATATTTTTTTTATCTACGTTTCTTATTTTAGGTACCATTAAACCGTGAGGAGTATCTACTGCAATTCCTATATGATAATATTTTTTTAGAGTAATTTTACCATTTTCAATATCATCAATTGAAGAATTAAAACTTGGAAATTTTTTTAAAGAAGATACAATCGCTTTAGTTATAAAAGCTAATGGGGTAATTTTTTTTTTTTCTCCAGTATAAAAGTCAGTTAAAGAATTTCTAAATTCTTCCATTTCACTAATATCAGCTTCATCGTGGTTTGTAAC
>Ga0111541_10000553_pt1 | contig 12231 bp, 9 predicted proteins | sample Knorr_S7_td_DCM__FD_83039 | JGI IMG/M metagenome (GOLD analysis project Ga0111541, IMG submission 83039) | Marine microbial communities from Southern Atlantic Ocean transect - Knorr_S7_td_DCM_ad_131m_LV_B (version 2) (version 2) | ecosystem: Environmental > Aquatic > Marine > Oceanic | place...
AGACATGTACTTCATGATAGCTTGAAAGCACTTGTAAAAACTGGTGATGTTGCAAAGATGATGGCATATTATAATGGTGAAGACAATCTAGAAATTGTTGCTCCAAAATCAAAAGATGATTTTGTTATCAAACAGTCATTAGTTTCAGAAATTGGTAGCGGAAATTTATCAGGAAAAATGTACAAAGGCTATATTCCAGGCTGGGGTAATCTTACTGGTCCTGAAGCAATTGAACATATGATAAATAAGGCCGGAGAAGTTTCTGGAGGTTTTGATCCAGATACAGGTTTTGATTATACTCAATTAATCTCTAAATTTGCTATGGGTGCTGTTTTTTATAATCAGGCTGTAAACAGCTATCTTGGTAGTAAAATGGAAATTGGTCAAAAACCAAATAGCAAACCCTATAAAGAAGGTGCTTACTATACAGGTAAAGAACATAGTTGGGATGAAGCATTCGGATATTGGGGGTCAGCTGCCCATGCTCTTACTTTAAGTGCAGAACAAAACTATAATGTTGCAAAAAAGAAAGATATGGCTTCTGCTGACTTTAATGGTGATGGTAGTGTTGATCTTTATTCAGAATATACTTTCGCACATGCTTATTATGCATCAAGCTATGACAAAGGTGGTAAAACTAATTATCTAGCTACAATCAATGAAGCTTTCATATCTGGAAGAGAAATTATTAGAGATGCTGGTGGAAGAGATTTAAATTTTGATGAAAGAACTAAACTATTAGCTGAAAGAGATATTATAAGAAATAATTGGGAAAAAGTTATAGCTGAATCTGTATTTAAATATGCTGGCTCTACCTATAAAGATATTGTTGCTCTTGAAACAATTGTGGAAGCAAATGGTGATACAACAGATGCATTTAGAAAATATGCTAAACATTGGGGAGAGCTTAAAGGTTTTGCTTTGGCACTTCAGTGTGGACCAACAGATTTAGGTGAAACTGCAGTTAAAATGAACCGTATGATGGGATTTGGTCCAGTTCTTTTAAACGCTTCTCAAGTTGTTGGGGTTGATTCAAATGGTAATTTTATTAAAGATCAGGCTCAAGAATGGGGAGAATTTAAACTTCATATGCTAAAAATTCAAAAACTTATGGTTGACGAATTTGGAGTTAGTGCAAAGAACAATGATCAGTTAGCAGCAATGGAAGATCTTGCTAGTTCTATGGGAAGTTCTGACTCAGCTGAAAACGACTAATTGAAAAAATTACTGAGGTTTTGTATAAAGCCTCTCCAAAATACAAGACCTCAGTAATACATTATAATGGAAATAATTACAGAATATTTAACCAATATTGGCAATCAATTTATTGATCCAAAAAAAAGAGTATTTCTTGCGTATATTGCAATTTCTATTTTTATTGCTTTTATATGGTTTATCCTAAATAAAAAGTTTTCATTGATTGAAGCATTAAAGAAAATATTTGATAAAAAAATTTTTTTTTCAAAATCTGCAAAGTCTGATTATAAAATTTTTTTGATTAATCAATTAATAATGATGTTTGTTTCACCTTTTTTGATTACTCAATTAACAATTGCTACAGCGCTATATTTTTATTTACATACAATTGACTGGTTAAGTGCAGGTATGTTTAAAAGCACTATGCCAATTTTAGTTATTATCTCATTTACCACTTTTCAATTTACTATAGATGATTTTAGCAAGTATATAGTTCATCGTTTCATGCATAAATGGCCTATTTTATGGTCATTGCATAAAGTACACCATTCAGCTACAGTTTTAACACCTATTACAGTTTTTAGAACACATCCATTAGAAGGAATTATTTTTTCATTGAGAAGTTCAGTAACTCAGGCGATTAGCATTTCTTTCTTTATTTTTCTTTTTGGGAGTTCTGTTGATTTATATACAATTTTAGGCGTTAATGTTTTTGTATTTTTGTTTAATATTTTTGGTGCAAATTTACGTCATTCTCATGTTGGTATTCGTTACTGGCGTTGGTTAGAATATATATTTATTTCACCTGCACAACATCAATTACATCATTCTATCGCCAAAGAACATCATGATAAAAATTTTGGAGCAGCGCTAGCAATTTGGGATTGGTCATTTGGCTCACTTAATCACTCAGTTGAGTTCGAAACACTTAAGTTAGGTATCGAAAAAAATCAAACAGATGATAGCCACAACCTTACAGCATTATATATTAATCCATTTATTGAGATTAAGAATTATTTTTTAAAAAAATTTAAAAAATTAAAAAATAAAATTTATTCAATTAATTTAAAAAGGAGATTATTCAATGAAAACTAATTTACTAAATTTATTTTTTTTATTTATTTCTGTTATTTTTACTCCTTACATTTTAGCTAAAGAAATTAATATATACTCTCATAGACAACCTTTTTTAATCAATCCTTTTCTTGAGTTGTTTACTGAAGAAACTGGAATAAAGACGAATGTTGTTTATTCCAAAAAGGGTTTAGCACAAAGATTAAAAGCAGAAGGAGAAAATAGCCCTGCAGATGTTATACTAACAGTAGATATTGGAAGATTATATATTTATGATGATCTTGATTTACTCTCACCACTTAACTCAAAAAAACTAATAGAAAATATTCCAAGCCATTTAAGAAGTCCTGATAATACCTGGTTTGGGTTATCAAAAAGGGCTAGAGTTATTGTTGTTAATGATAAAGTTGATGAAGGTGCGATTACACGTATTGAAGATTTAGCAGATCCAAAATGGAAGGGTAAAATATGCTCAAGGCCTGGAAGTCATGTTTATAATAGAGGAATAATGGCATCAGTATTAGCTGCTTTAGGGAATGATAATGCGGAGGAATGGGCAAAGGGAATGGTTTCTAATTTTGCAAAAAGACCACAAGGAAACGATAGAGCACAAGTTAAATCAATTCATGAAGGTGAATGTGATGTTGCATTAATTAATAATTATTATTTTGGAAAATTAAAATTTTCAGAAGATCCTGAGCAAAAAAAATGGGCAGAAAGTGTCCGCTTAATTTTTCCGAATCAAGCAGAAGGTGACAGAGGTGCTCATGTTAATATTTCCGGTGGTGGAGTCGCAAAGTATTCTAAAAATAAAGCAGAGGCTCAAAAACTTCTTGAGTTTTTAACAAGTGAAAAAGCTCAAAAACTTTATGGGGAAATTAATTTTGAATATCCTGCAAACATCAAGATAGAGCCCGGTGATGAATTAAAAAGTTGGGGAAATTTTCGTGAAGACAAAATTCCAATAATAAAAATTGCAGAACTTGCGCCAGAAGCACAAAAGATTATTGATCGAGTTGGTTGGTAGTTTATAAATAAGTGAATTTGTATAATTGGAATAGCTCATCAAGTTTTGCTACTTTGTTGGCTTTAATAATAATAAGTCCAATAGTAGCAATTTTTTATTCTGCCTTTATAGGTGATACAACCCTATGGCCTCATTTATTTTCAACAGTTCTTCCAAGATATATTTACAACACAATTGTTTTAATGATTGGCGTTGGTGTTTTAAGTTTAATTTTTGGCGTATCTTCTGCGTGGGTTGTTACTCGTTATAATTTTTTTGGTAAAAATTTCTTCGAATGGGCTTTATTATTACCAGCAGCTGTTCCTGCATATATTATTGCATATACATATACTGATTTTTTGGAATACGCTGGACCATTCCAAAAATTTTTAAGAGAAATATTTAATTGGGAAAATTCCAATGATTATTGGTTTCCAGAAATACGCTCTATGGGCGGAGCTATTTTAGTAATGTCATGTGTACTCTATCCATACGTTTATATGATGACACGCGCATCTTTCTTGACAGTACCTCTATCATTTTATCAAACAAGTTTAATTTATGGACGAAGCAGTTTTTTTTCTGTTGCTCTTCCTCTTGCAAGACCAGGAATATTTGCTGGATTAGCACTTGTATTAATGGAAACTATTTCAGATTTTGGAACAGTTGATTATTTTGCTCTAGAAACTTTAACTTTAGGTGTTTTTAATGTTTGGTTAGGTATGAACAGTTTATCAGGAGCTGCTCAAATTTCTTCAGTATTATTTGTTTTTGTAGTTGTTCTTTTAACTATAGAATATTTAGCTAGACGAAGACAACGTTTTTTTGAAAAAAGTAGCGGTCAAAACATGCTAGAATCTGAAACAATTTCTTTTATAGGTAAATTATTTTGTTTTTTAATCTGCTTGTTACCAATAACTTTAGGATTTGTGATACCAATAGTTATTTTACTTAATTATGTATTAAGTGGTTTTTCAATAATTAATTTTAATGATGTATTCTTTGCTGCATTTACTAGTATTTCATTAGCTTTGTTTGGAGCTATTACAGTAATGTTAGTTTCTATAGTTTTAATTATTGTGTCAAATTATAGATCTAATTCTTTTCAAAAAGGATTAATTTTTGTTGCGTCATGTGGTTATGCTTTACCTGGGACCATACTTGCTGTTGGTATTGTTATTTTTTTTGGATGGTTAAATAAAATAATAAATTTTAATATGGGTTATGTTACTGGTGGTTTTATTATATTAATTTTTGCTTATACAACTCGTTTTTTAGCTGTTGGTAATGCTGCTATAAGATCTGGTATATTAAAAGTTCATCCCAATGCTGTAGATGCATCACAAACAATGGGAAAAGGTTTTTTGAATACTATTAGAGTAATTGTATTGCCACTAATTTATACTAATATTCTTATTGGCGGTATTTTAGTTTTTGTCGACATATTAAAAGAATTACCCATTACACTTTTGCTTAGACCTTTTAACTTTGAAACATTAGCAACATACGTTTATCAATATGCTTCGGACGAACTTTTACAAGAATCGTCTTTTGCTGCCCTTATTATTATTTTAGTTGGGCTTGGGCCTGTTATATTTTTAAATTCAACTCTTCAAAGAGTTTCTCAAAAAAAAGAAAGTAATTAATTCTTAAAAATAAAAGCTTGAGATTGATCAATCTCAATTTCAACTGCTGATGATTGTTGAGGGTTAAATTCAGGAGGCATATGGCTGTGCACATGAACAATCTCATTATTATCATTAAGTACTGAAAGATGAATAAAGCTAAATGATCCCATTAGCTTTGATGCCATTACTGTTCCCTTAATACCATTAACTGGAGTAGGTTGTTGTCTTAATTTTATACCTTGTGGTCTGACATGCACCTCAACATTTTGATTTTCTAGAACTTCTGAAACTTTGATTTTTCCAACTGGTGTTTTGACATATGAATTATTTACAACGCCGGTAAATCTATTAGTTTCACCAAAAAACTCTGTTACATAAGAATTTGTTGGATTTTTATATAGTTCTGAAGGGCTTCCTGACTGAATAATATAACCTGTAGTATCCATTATATTTATCTGGTTAGAAATAAACATGGCCTCAAATGGATCATGTGTAACTATAATAACAGATATGTTAGATTTTTGTAATAAATGCAAAGTTTCATCCCTTACTTCTTCTCGTAAATTTAAATCTAGACTTGAAAAAGGCTCATCTAACAGAAGTAAGTCTGGTTGAGATATAATTGATCTTGCTAAAGCCACTCTTTGTTGCTCTCCACCACTTAATTCATGAGGGAACTTATTTAATGAGTTTGGTAATTTTATTAAATCTATAATATCTTCAATTTTATAATCTGAATTTTTGTAATTTATAGGATACTCTAAATTTTGTTTTACAGTCAGGTGAGGAAACAATGCATAATCTTGAAATAAGAATCCTATTTTTCTCTTTTCAGTTGGCAAATGTTTGTCAGTACTACTTACCTCTTCACCATTAATAATAATTTTACCGGATTGCACTTTTTCCAGTCCAGCAATAAGTTTTAATAAAGTTGTTTTACCACTTCCGGATGGTCCTAAAATACATGAAATACTATCTTTACTGAGATTAAAGTTAATATTATTTAAAATTTTTTTACTGTTAATTGAATGACTAAGATTTCTTACTTCAACTGCTAACATAGTTTTTCTAATACACTAAAAATTACACCCGAGGGAACTTATCTGTAATTTCAACTTCCCAATCTAAAAATTTTTTTGATCTATTTTCTGGACTCGGATGTGATCCCATAAATTCAGGCATCTGTCCTTCTTTATCTGCCATCATTCTTTGCCAAAGTTTAGCGGGTTCCTTGATATCAAAACCACTAAGGTTCATAAAACCCATTCCTAAATAATCAGCTTCACTTTCCATAGTTCTACTAAATGGAAGAAATATACCGTACTTAACAACTGAATTGTAAACATTCCCACTAACATTTCCTACTTTAAAAGATTTATTAAGTAATTCTGCATATTTACTATTTGAAATACCTAAAGTTGCCATCTGCATCATGGATGATTGAGTTAGTTTTTCAACAGTATGTCTTGCAAAAGCATGCGCAATTTCATGTCCCATAACAGCCGCAATACCATCATCATTTTTACATACAGGAAGTATACCTGTATAAAATGCAATTTTTCCACCTGGCATACACCAAGCATTTTTAGCTTCAGATTCTATAAGTGCAAATTGCCAATTAAATTCCTCAACTGGATTTTTTTCTCTTTTATTTAAATAATACGTATTTATAGATGTGTAAATTTCTTTTCCTATCTGTTCAATTTTTTTTGACTCTTTAGTGTTATCAACAAGCACCTTATCTTCTTTAGCTTTTGATATAAATTTACCATAAACTTTTTCAATTTCTTGATTAAGTGATTTTTCATTTGCATATACTTTTGGAATTGGTATTCCCCCTATTTGTCCTTGAAAAATTACTATTGGTAAGTTGCTATCATATAAATTGAGCTGACTTCTATTTGTCAAAGGTACTTGTGTACATGATGGTAATATCAATGATCCACAAATCGAGCAACTTGCTGAAAAAATAAAATTTCTTCGGTTTAGTTTTGTTTGCACATTTTTTATTATATAGTAATTAAAAATTATATGAATATTTATCATAAAATAAAGAAAGCTGAAATCCACGTTCATCTAGAAGCAACTATAACACCATCATTATGTAAAAAATTTGCTGACAGGAATAATCATGAAATACCTGATGAGTTTTTTGGCTCAAAGTATGCTTATCAATGGGATGACTTTTACGATTTTATTAAAAAATACGATATTGTAACTTCAGTGATTCATACGCCGGAGGATTATTATGAATTAACTTATGAGTACCTAAAAGAATGCGCTGCTAATAATGTTATTTATATGGAAGCAATGATTTCCTCAACACATGCTAAGACCAAGGGTATGACTTATCATTCATTTATTGAGGGTGTTTATGAAGCATCAAAGAAAGCTGAAGAAGATTTTGGTATAGTTGCCCGCTACATTATGAACGGTATTAGGCATCTTGGACCAGAGTCTGTACAAAGCACTGCAGAGGAAGTTCTAAAAAATCCACATCCTTGCTTAGTTGGTTTTGGGTTGGCTGGTGATGAACTCCACTTTCCTCCTAATTTATTCTTTAAAACATTTGATATGTTAAAAGAGGCAAACTTTCCAATTACTGTCCACGCTGGCGAATGGGACGGTCCAGAAAATATTCGTAATGCAATTAATTTACTTCATCCAACTAGATTAGGTCATGGGGTTAGGTCAATTGAAGATCCTGAATTAGTAAAAGAAATTATTGATAAAGATATCATTTTAGAAACATGTCCAACAAGCAATATAGCAACTAAGATTTATGAAGATTATAAAAGTCATCCTGTTAAAAATTTATTTGATCAAGGCGTTAAAGTAACTGTCAATTCGGATGACCCGCCATTTTTTAATGCAACTATTCAAGGAGAATATAAAGTGATGGAAGAACTTGGCCTTAATGAAAAAGAACTTACTTCACTTACTCATAATGCAATTAAGTATTCTTTTTGTGATGAAGAAAATAAGAGTAAATTATTATCTAAATTAAACTAGAAAGCTTAACCAAAGGTCTTGCTCCATAATGAGATATAACTTCAGCAGCAGCAATCGAAGCATAATTACCACATTCTTCCATGCTCTTATTTTTTGAATATCCATATAGGAAACCAGCGGCAAATAAATCTCCAGCACCTGTAGTATCAACTACTTTATCAACTTTTTGAGCTATAATTTCAGTAATAGAACCATTTGAAACAACTAAAGATCCACTACTACCCTTAGTTATAGCTGCTGTAATATTTAATGACTTTGCATATTCCAAACCTTCTTCAAAGCTTGATGTTTGGGCCATAGATTTAATTTCATCTTCATTGGCAAAAAGAATATCAACATCATTATTTATTAACTCTTGAAAAGAATCACGGTGACGATCAACACAAAATAGATCTGAGAGTGTAAAAGCAATTTTTTGATCATCTGCCTTACAGATATCTACCATTTTTTTCATAGCTTTTTTTGCATTTTCGTTATCCCATAAGTATCCTTCTAAATATGCAATCTTATGATTTTTAATGTCATTTTCTTTAATATCCTCAGGACTAATTAATGTCCCAGCACCTAAAAAAGTACACATTGTTCGCGTCCCATCTTCTTCTACAAAGATAGTGCAACAACCTGTAGAAATATCGGGGGATGTGAAGCCTAAAGGAAATTTCAATCCTTCTCTAACCATATCTTTTTGAAGATAAATTCCAATATCATCATTTTTTATTTTTCCAATAAAACTTCCATTTCCGCTAAAAGATGTAATTCCAAACATTGAATTACCCAAAGATCCACCCCCAACCATTTCTTTGATTGAGTAACTATTATGAAGATTATTTTTAAGATCTTCATCAATTAGATTCATTGAATCCCTATTTATTTGGTGTTTTTCTATTTCATTTTTATTGGAAGGTATAATAGCATCGACCATTGCATTGCCTATACCTACTACATCGAGTCTTTCAGTCATTTTGATTTTATCATTGTTGGAATAATCTGAACTATAACTACTCCAGCAAAAATTGCAATACATCCATATATTTTATTTTGGTCTAAGATTTCGTTAATCATATACCATCCTGCAATAGCAGCAAATACTGATTCCATAGACAGTATTATTGCTGCAGGAGCAGGATTAGCTTTTTGTTGAGCAATTATTTGCAGTGTATAACCTATGCCAGCTGATATAATTCCTGTAAAAAGAATCTCAAACCATTCTATTTTGATATTTTTAAAATCAGGATTTTCAAACATAAACGCAATTACTAATGAAAACAAAAAAACAATAAAATATTGAACAGAACCAAATATAAAAGGACTATTCAGTTCTTTCATAAAAATATCTATAAAGATAATATGCAAAGCAAAGCTTAGAGCTGCAATAAATAATAATGAATCTGATTTTTGAATTTCTATAGATTGGTTAGATGATAGAAGATAAGAGCCATACAGACATAATAGAATTGCGACCCATATTATCCAATGTAGTTGTTTTTTAAAAATAAATTTTGAAATAATTGCTACTATTGGAACATATAATGTGCTTAAAAAAGCAACATTTGAAACTAGTGATACTTGTAATGCATATTGTTGCAAACCCATTCCACAGAATAAAAAAAATCCAGTTATTAAACATAAGTTTGTATATCTTTTTGATGAAAAAATTATTTTAAAATTATTTTTTTCAAACAATAAAGCTAGGGGCAAAACAGTTAAGAGAGCAAAAAAGAACCTTGCAAAACTGAATGTAAAAGGACCTATAGATTCCATTCCAGTTTTTTGGTAAACAAAGGCAACTCCCCATATTAAAGGAGGTATTAACATTAATAAATTTGCTTGCTTGGTGTTCATAAAAACTTACTAGATTACTTAGTTTTTTATATTTGAATGTTTACTTTGATTTATCCACCAAGAGTCTATCACTATTCCATATAGTGGAATTTCATCAGGATACTCTAAGAAGTTCCAATAAGCTATTCTGTCTATATTACTATGGTATAGTGGTATAACATAATGACCCCATAGCAGAACCCTATCTAAAGCATGTATTGCTGTTGTAAGTTCTTCTCGCGTTTTTGCACTGATTAATTTTTCTATCAACGCATCAACAACAGGGCTTTCAACTCCAGAGTAATTTCTGCTTCCATCTTTTTTACCTACATCAGAACCCCAATAAAATTGTTGTTCATTGCCTGGGCTTAAACTAACACCCCAGTACCTTTTAATCATATCAAAATCATAATTAAGAAGTCGTGCTTGATATTGAGAGGAATCAACAGTTCTTACATCCATTGTTATACCAAGAGTTTTTAAGCTCTTTTGAAATGCTAGGCCGATTTTTTCATCTGAAGGACTTATAATTAAAAATTCAAATTTAAATTCTTTACCATCCTTCATAAGTTTATTATTATTTATATACCAGCCTTCTTCTTCTAAAATTTTCTTAGCAATCAAAAGATTAGATCTATTATTTCCACTACCGTCTGTTTTAGGAGGAACAAATTCTTTATTAAAAACATCACTAGGTAATTTATCTTTCCAAGGATTAAGAAGTTCTAATTCTGCATTAGAAGGTAATCCTGATGAAGCAAGAGGTGAATTATCAAAATAACTATCTGTTCTTACATAGGCGTTCTCATGTATTACTTTATTTATCCATTCATGGTCATAAGCATAACTCAATGCTAAACGTATTCTGCGATTATTAAATAATTCTTTTCTTGAGTTCATTACCAAGGCATTCATACCAACAGGTCTATCATTTTTCATTTCATTTAAAATTACATCTCCATTACTTACTGCATCAAAATCATATTCTGTAAACCATCTCTTAACATTGTATTCTCTCCGATAATCATAATCTCCAACTTTAAATGCTTCTATTAATACACTCACATCTTTGTAATAATCATAAATAATGTAGTCAAAATTATATTGCCCTTTATTTACAGGTAGATCCTTTGCCCAGTAATTTTTAACACGTTCATATTTAATTTGACGACCTGGATCTAAATTCTCAACTTTGTAAGGACCGCTTCCTAGTGGAATATCAAGAAAAGTTTTTGTTACATCAATGTTTTCATAATATTTTTTTGGTATAATTGGTAAGAATCCCGCAATGATAAGTGGGAGCTCTTTATCTTCATTATTAACAAAATTCATCTTGATACCATTATCACTTGTCATTTCTGTTGATACTACCTTACCATAGGTTTTTTTTTGATTAGGCGTTCCTTTTGTTTGAAATGTTTCTAAACTAAACAGTACATCATCCCTTGTTATAGGAGAGCCATCATGAAAAGTGGCTTTAGGGTTTAAGTAAAAGGTAATAGATGAGCGATCATCTGGCATGTCTGCATATTCTGCAATTAAACCATAAAGTGTAAAGGCTTCATCCCACACTCTTCTCATAAGTGTGTCATTTACATAACCTAATCCAGCTGCCTTTGATCCTTTAAAAGCGACTCTATTCAAATTGTCAAAAGAGCCATATGAACCAAATTTGATTGTGCCCCCTTTAGTAGCATTGGGATTTACATAGTCAAGATGTTCGAAATTCTCAGAATATTTTGGTTTACCATGCATCGCAATACCATGAGATTTTTCAGCATATAAATTAAAGCAAAACAAGTAACTTATAAAAACAACAGATAAAGCACTTATTAATGATTTCATAATCTACTCCTAACAATTAAAATAGGTTTTTAAAAGATCTTCTTTGACAATCTTCAAAAAATTTTTTTTTAATATATATATAAAATAAATGAAAATTTTAAATTCTGAAATTACTCCTTATTCTACCTATTTAAATCGTAGAAAATTTTTAAAAGGAAGTATTGCAACAGGTTTTTCAATTGGCTTTAGTCAGCCTTTAAAGGCTAATCATCCTAATAATACTCAGGTTTATGAACAATACTTAGACCCCAATGATACGCTTAATAAATTTGAAGAAATAACCCAATACAATAACTTTTATGAATTTGGCATGGGAAAAAATGATCCTTATAAATATTCTGGAAATTTTCAACCAAAACCTTGGTCAATAACTTTAGAAGGTCTGATAAATAATCCTCAAACAATCGATTTAGATAAGTTACTATCTTTAGTAACAATTGAAGATAGAATTTACCGCTTACGTTGTGTAGAAGCATGGTCGATGGTTATACCTTGGCAGGGTTTTTCTCTATCTAAACTTATTAATATTGCAGATCCTCTGAGTTCAGCAAACTTTATCCAGCTTGAAACAATTCTTCGACCTGAAGAAATGCCTGGACAAAGAAGCAGACTTTTACCCTGGCCATATGTTGAAGGTTTAAGAATGGA
>Ga0111541_10000555_pt1 | contig 12217 bp, 10 predicted proteins | sample Knorr_S7_td_DCM__FD_83039 | JGI IMG/M metagenome (GOLD analysis project Ga0111541, IMG submission 83039) | Marine microbial communities from Southern Atlantic Ocean transect - Knorr_S7_td_DCM_ad_131m_LV_B (version 2) (version 2) | ecosystem: Environmental > Aquatic > Marine > Oceanic | place...
CGCAATAATATTATTTAGTGGTCAAAGTGCGTTAGCTAATACTTCACAAACTGCGGCTCCAGTTGCTAATACATCAGCTTCGCTAACTAATATGGCGATCCAGACATTACAGGGAAATCTTATACAAAACCAATATGGAGGTGGAGTTGTTTGTCAAGGGCCAATGTTGACATTTTCTCCCTTTGTAACTGACTCACATTCATTTTCTAAACCTAGAGAATACTGGTACGACTCTCCAGTGTATAGCGATGAAGGAGACATTTTATATCATCAAAGAACACGTACAGGACAGAAGGATAATTTCTCACTTAATGTCGGTGCTAGTTTAACTTTCTCAATGCCACTTGATCGAAGATTTCAAGAGCGTTGTTTGAAAAATGCAAAGTTACAAGGAGATCATCAACAGCAGCTAATTAATAACAAAAAACTAGACTGGCACATCGCAAGACTTCGTGAGTGCGGACGCTTGCGTAAAGACGGAATTGAGTTTGCTAAAGATTCTCCTTACTTCCATCTCTGTGAAGATGTTGTTGTTAAACCTAAAATGGGTCAAGTCTTACCGCACCGACACCTTATATCTCAACCTGACTCTAAATAAGAGCAAGAACTCGTTCTAACTAGAGGCCAATAGGCGTGGTTACAACTTTTCTTGCTAAAGCAAAAGCTCTTTGTAACTACAGAGGTCTAAGACTTGGCTACAACTTCTTTTGCTGTAGTTGAGAGAAAAAGAGTTCCTAGTTAAACCTAATTGCAGACGCACCGCTTCTTGGTATAGGAAGAATCTCAACTAATTTTATTTTACTTTATTTTTTAACGGTGGCAAGCCTTTCTTCTCTCTGTAAGCATTTGTGATTTTTTCAGATAAGTTTGGTCGTTTTACTTTCTTACCTAATATCTTTTTCACTCTATTCACTATCTGTTTAATAATAGGTTTGACTGCCTTTAAAAGCAGTGGTGTACTCAATGCAGCCGTTGTAGCGACCAGAGTTATTCCTCCTGTTTTCACTACTTGAGGCACTGTAGGTATCGCATCAATTATCTGTTGCTGGACACTTAATTTTTTATATCTAGTTACACAACGGTTTCCAACCAATTCATACTTAATAATCTGTTTAGAACCTTCTTCTACTTTTGTACCAATCTCAGGCGCACCATCGGGAGGGCACTCTTCTGGCTGTTGTTCTGGCACTTCTGCTGCTGGAGGGATTTCTGGCTCTTCGTATCGTTGTGGCTCTTCATCTTTTATAGGAACCAACTGCAACGGATCGTAATTCATTGGCTCATACGCTGGAACTCCTCCAGGGCATAAGATCATATTGCCTTTTGGATCGTTATCTATAAGTGCATCATTTTCAATACTTCGCCTTGCTTTGACACAAGGCATTTCAATAACCGGAAAACCTATCGGGACATTGACTGGTACGTTCGGAGCATTAATAACAGGCGCATTGATGACATAAGTATTGACAGGCTCGACTCCAATATTAGGAATCTCAACTTTAGGAATCAAAACTTAGGCAAACCAAATGCTTTCTTTTCTTCGTTCTTTTGCTGTGCAGGACTTAACGCTCCAGTAGGGAGAGCAGGGCCAGATAATCCAGGTAATTTGATTGCACCCATTACCTTTTCCATTGCTTTATCTTGAAGCATCTTTTGATTATCTTCATTTGTTATCCAGAGATAACCAAACACCCCGCCACCGGTAATAGCTGCCACAAGAAGGAAAGATATTACACTGATAATGTTCAGGATTTTTTGCATGGTAAGAGAAGCAATCTTAAAAGCTATTACTCACACTAGCCTAATTGTTGTTATTGAGCTTCTACCTCTGTTACCTCTTCATCTGTTACTTCAGCAGCGAGTTCTTTTGCATACTGAATACCACCCTTCAACTGAAGGATCTCTGAGATAACTTTATTCAACTCATCTTCAAGCTTAGCCTTGTAAGCTTGCTTATCTTTTAGAGTCGCTTCCCATTTATCTAAGGGATTTGCCATTAAGACCAGGGCTTACCAACAGCAGTTGTAGCAGGTGTAAGAGCAGCATCAATCGCAGCTTCTACAGCAGCAACACCATCAGAACCTAAAGCAGTTTTTACCCATCCAATGCACACGGAATCACTAAGGCTGTCATAAGCAACAAAATCTGAAGGAAGACTGGAAGGCTTTGTGAAATTCACTTCACCTGTTTGTCTTGTACCATCTTTCTCCTTGTTGTCAGAATCATCAATCGCTTTAACACGATAGATCACCTTATTGACATGACCGTCAGATAGGTCACGTTCCAGTGTGTTGACTTGCCAGACTTTGTTGATTGCCATTGGTCGAATGTTTTAGGAATAGTTTAGTCGTTTTCGGCGACTTGTTCTTTTAATAATTCTATTCTTGCTTGCTTTTTGACAATAGCTTGTGTTTTCTCTTGTTGAGATTGAGCAACACCATTGTATTCCTCGACTAAAGCTTTTAAATCTGCTTCTTCAGCAACAAGACGTTCCTGTGGGGTTGGCATAAAAAAAATGTATGTTTCTAAAATATAGGTTTAATACTACAACGTGACAAGTTCGGTCAGGCAGATTCTAAGGCCGCTACTTTAGTTTCTAGTGTTTCGATTTTTGCCATAGCTTCTTGTAAAGCTTTAATGGATTTCATATATAAGATTGAATATTTAACTGTTTTAGTTTTAGTACCTAAGTCTTCGCCTGTATCTGGGTTTCTATCAATAGATTCACTGACAAGACCAGCACTTACAGTTTCTATTTCTTGTGCAATTACACCAATATGTTTATCTGTGGGCATTCCAGTTGATGCTTTAAAATTAAAGTTTCTAACTTTAACTGCTTTTATATCCTCCCATTGAGAATTAGCGTCAACAATGTTTTCTTTTAATTTAGAATCTGAAGTAGATCCATAGCTATTATTATAGTTTTTAACATCCCCATCACCTTCTATAGTTAAATAAAGACCGTTAGAATTACTTCTACATTGTAAATAATCAATAGAATCAGCACCACTATCACTCTTTTTAAGTGTTAAAGTTGAGGTTGTAGTTGAACTTCCTTTTAAATAGTTATGAGTTCCACTGGTAGTTAATACTCCTCTTACATCTACACCAGAAGTATCTATATTCATTCTCTCCGTTCCACCAGTTGCGAAACCAAGAAGATTGGCACCTGGACGATATATTCCTGTATCAGCACTGCCTTCATTATTAAAAGTAAACCCAGGACTAGCCGCCGAACCATCAGGTACTTTTAAACAATCACCCTGAATAGATACTCCAAAACTGTCTGTTTCAAGCTTCTTAGAGTTGTTATAATACAGTTCACAAGCTCCGTTTTCAAAAAATCTTGCAATATTTTCTGTAGCAGCAGCATTAATTATTCTTGCAGTACTAGCTTGTAAAACAAGATCACCCGTACCAGAATCCTTTATGTAGCTATGAGATCCATCGTGGTAGATTTGTAGGTCATCACTATTTCCAAAGGCAGCTTTACCATTATCCATGAACTCCAGTGTGTCAGCACTTTTATCCCAAGTAAGGTTTGCGTTTGCTCCAGATAAGGTAAAATCATTTGTTACGTTAAGACTTCCTGTTACTGTTGCTCCAATACTCGTTGTCTCAAACTTCTTAACATCATCATAATAGAGTTCTACGGCTCCGTCACCTAGAAATTTAGCACTAGATTCACCTGATTTAGCTTCAATAAATATATGATTAGCACCCCAGTCATCTACATTATTTCTTAAATATAATTGACCGTTATTGTTATCTATATAAGAATCAGAGCCTTGATGGTAGATAACTAGATCATTACCAGCCCCAAGCTTTAATTGCTGATTATCAGTATTTGTCATTAACACGTTGCCGTGCAAGCTTAAGCCATAGCTTTTTGTCTCAAGCTTCTTACTGTCGTCGTAAAAGAGATCTACGCTTCCGTTTTCTTCTCCTGCAATTAAGTTTTCACTATCAGCAGCATTAGATACTCTAAATGAATCTGTTAGCAGTCTTAACTTACCTGTTCCAGAATCTTTAATGTAAGAATCAGATGTATCATGGAAAATTTGTAGATCTTCCCCGTCTCCCCATATAGATTTTATACCATCTCCTAAAATAATATTACCTGTAGAAGCAAGTGATGTTACTGTTACTCCATTACTCGTTGTCTCAAGCTTCGTATTGTTGTCATATTTTAATTCTACGGCTCCGTTGGCAGTAGCACGTAATGCCTCCTCACCATCAGCAACTTGAATATAAGCGTTATTAGTACTTTTTAGATATAAGCCACCTGTAGCGTTATACACGAATGAATTTGTACCATTATGATAGATTTGTAGATCATTGCTATCTCCAAATAATGCTTTATCACTGTCTCCTAAATGTAATTGGTCTGCATTAACACTTCCTGTAACTGAAACACCACCACTAAAAGTCTCAAACTTCTTACTGCCGTCGTAGTAGAGTTCTACGGTGTTATTAGGTTTAAATTTAGCGTAATATTCACTATCCCAACTATTTAAAAAATACATAGGACCATAAGTCCTATACCACATATCACCAGTAGTATTATTTATATAAGAATCAGATCCATCATGATAGATTTCTAAATCACCACTATCTCCAACCTTTAACTTCCCATCATCATTTAATTGGATTCGTCCATGTACGTGGATTCCATCCGATAACGTATTAAACTTCTTCGAGTTATCGTGATATATCTCTACGGCTCCATTACCAGTAGCTTTTATACTGTCTTCATATGACCCAGAAGCCAAATTTTGAAGACCAAAAGTTCCATCAGTGTTTGCTACAAATCTCCATTTATCTGCATTATCATCTCCTTCATCTGCGTGTATACGAATTTGAGCAGTACCACCTTCAGCCCCATTAACCTGTATTGTTCCTTGAGTTAATGTGCCATCAGCATTTGTCTCAAACTTCTTAACGCCGTTGTACCAAAGTTCAGCAGCTCCGTTTTCATAGAAGGCAGCTAGTGTTTCTGTCGCACCACCATGAGTAATTTTAATTGCACTACCGTCTAGATAAAGAGCACCAGTTCCAGCATCTTTTACCCAAGAATTACCTCCATCATGGTAGATTTTTAGATCTGCTCCGTCTCCAAAATCTACACGTTTATCATCTCCAAGAGTTACACCTGTACTTGTGGTATGTATCTGCTTAGTTCCATCGTAATGAAGTTCTGTAGATCCATCACTTTGGCAAATAACATTATTAGTTACCGTGCCAGAATTATTTCCTTGTATATAAAGATCACCAGTGTAGTTTCTAATATATGAATGATTACCTGTGTGATAAATTCTCATATCATCACCAGTCCCAACAGATAATCTGTTGTTACTTGCTCCTCCGTCAGGAATAACTAAAGCATCTGTAACTAAAGTTCCTGCGGCAGTTGTCTCAAAACGCTTTACGTTGTTGAAATAGAGTTCTATGGCTCCATCAGCATCAGACACGAAAGATTTTTTCGTACCATCTAAGCTATACATTTCAACTTGTGGACCATAAAACTTAGTTGTATGTCCTCCTACTGCACCAATAACATTACCTAAAGTATCAGAATGGTAAATCTGAAAATCTTCACTATCTCCAAGTTTAAGCTTATCACTATCTAAAAGGTAGTGATGTCCAGTAGTTACTGTTCCACTTGATATTGTATGAAACTTTTTAGCATTGTCGTAATAGAGTTCTACGGCTCCGTCAGATATAAACTTAGCTATATCTTCATTAGTAGTATCATCCTGAAACCGAATACTAGGTGCTTGTATATAAACAGCATCAGTAGTATCTTTAATTATTAAATTCCCAGTCGTGTTAGTCAGGTATGAATTACTACCATCATGGAAGATTTGTAGATCTAAATCATTACCAAATCCAGCTTTAGTGTTATCTGAAAATTCTAAAGTATCATCTGAAGAATCCCATCTAACATCTCTACCAGCATTATCAGGATTATCAAATTTTACGTCACCTTCACACTGTAATTGACCATTAATCTTAAAGCCATTGCTATATGTTTCTGCTTTTTTAGAGTTGTCATAATAGAGTTCTACGGCTCCATCTATTATAAATTTAGCTTGAACTTCATTACCAGCAGCGTTATACCATGATGATTCTGTTGCCGATCTAGTTACTAACCTACCAGTAGAATTATGAATCCTAGAATCCGTTCCATCATGGTAAATCTGAAGATCTTGTGAATTACCAAACCTAATCTTATCAAGATCGTCGCAATTTAAATCGTCATACCATTTGATTCCAGAAGCAGATGTCTCAAGCTTCTTACTGTCGTCGTAATAGAGTTCTACGGCTCCGTCAGCTATAAACCTAGCAATAGTCTCACTTGAACCTTTTTGTATATCTACACCAGTACCATTAGTTTGTATTTTTAATGATCCTGTACCAACCTCATCTATATAAGAAGAAGATCCATTATGGTAAATCTCTAAATCATTCCCTGTTCCAAAGCGGACTTTTACATTGTCGTTGAAATCTAAACCTGACGCACCAGCAATTGTTCCACTGCCACCAATTTCCTTAACCGTTCCAGAATCATTGATATACAGTTTCTTATTTTGAGTATCTATCGCAACTTCGCCGTTAGAAATATCACTCACAGATGGAGTGCTAGTTCCTCTCTTTAATTTAATTGTGTTAGACATTTACCTACCTCCTAGTAGTGATTGTAGTTAGTAGGTTCCTCCATCAATGTCAAAACCTGAAACCGAGCCATTCTCTAAAAATGTAACCAGATCGGACAAGGCAACCTGAACCATTGTCCCATTATCATTAATTACCATCCGATCAGCAGTAGCCAATGTTGTAGACGTTGCAGACGTTCCACCATCAACAATGTTTAATTCATTAACAGTAGAGGTGATTCCATCTAATGCATTTATTTCAGCCGCCGTTGCTGTTAGTCCTAGATTTGTTAAAGCCCCTGCTGCTGTACTTGCACCCGTTCCACCATGAGCTACCGCTACATCAGTTGCAGACCAAACACCAGTTCCAATTGTTCCAACTGAAGTTAAAGAACTTCCAACAACAGTTGAACCTAATCCAGTTTTTGTTAAAACATCAACTCCATCAATTCTGTATTTAAGTGAAGAGCCAGCAACTTCAATACTTTGATTTGAAGTCCAACAATCAGTCGCATCTAACCATTTCCATTCCTTATCACCATCTCCTGAATCAATCGTTAATCCACCACCATCTGCGGCTGCATCATTCGCTGCACCTTTAGCTAATTCTAAGTTTTTGTCAGCAATCGTAGTGGTAGTGCTATTAACAGTCGTAGTCGTACCAGAAACAGTCAAGTTTCCACTTACAATTAAGTTCTGAGAACAAGTAAATGTTGGAACGGTTGCACTACTTAAATCAACTGTGCCTGTATATGTTTTCGCTCCAGAAATCGTCTGAGCAGTTGACAGAGTTGAGTAATATCCATCTCCACCAATCGCTTCAATAGCTGTGGCTGCTCCTCCTGCTCCTCCCGTACCCGTTCCGTAATACAGAATATTAGTGCCTTCAGCATAAGCTAATTCTGCGTTCTCAAGACTGCCAGGTGCTGAGTTTCCAGTGCTTCGTTTAATTCTGATCGTGTTAGCCACTAGAAGTTACCTCCGTCTGTGAGTGTGCTAGTTGTCCATGTACTATCTGCTTTGTAAGAGCCAGAAGCACTATCATAATAAATTATACTTTTATTTACTCTATTTGTATCGGTAAGACCGATTGCACTTGATGAAAATTGTGGTCCTTGTGGTCCCTGAGTCGCAACCGTTATGACTGAACTATTGCTTTCGTCAACAGTTACAGTGTTTTTGTTGGTTGTGATATTGACTGTAGTCATGCAGTGTATCCTTCATCCATATAAATAGTACCCTCTATCCAGTACTCATGCAGTCCAGCAGGGTTAGTTAAACGTACATCGTATTTATATTCATCAGCCGTAAAGCCTGTTGTTTGAGTATCAGTTAATTTCCAATCAAACGCTCCACCTGAAGCATTTGTAACAGAGACAGTTGCATCAGCAGCTTTTGTACTACGTCCAGAATCCCAAACCTGTGAGGCTAAAGTGTATCCCGTTAAATTAACTGCACTTCCTCCTGAATCTTTCAATGTGACAGAAACAGTATGATCCGATCTTCGTTGGATCGTCATGTCATACGTTCCAGGTGCTACTGCCATAGGACTAAAACTTTCTCATAGTTTAGCAATCATCAGGTTTTAATGATATACATCATGGCAATGTTTCTTGGCCTACTTTCGCTTCCTCCTCTCAATGCTGTACTTCCTGTAAAAGTGTGATCGTGACTAGCATCAATCGTTAATGTTCCTGTCACACTGGTATCAGCACTTGCAGGAGTTAATGGCCCTGTTCCATTCGATCCTTTGCCAAAAATTCCAGATGTAGACCCTTGCTGGAAAGTTTCAGAAATATCTGTAGCAGTACCAGTTAGAGATTTAGTATGAACACTTAAACTTCCAGAAGCGTGATCGTGTGATTCATTTTGATCTCCTTGAGAACTTGCTATAGAGCGTCCAGAATCAACACCTCGACCATGATCATAACCTCTTATAAATTCCCCTCGTAAATCTGGCACGTTGAAAGTGGTGCTTCCATTCCCTGCTCCATAAGTCGTACCAATAACAGCAAATAAAGCAGCATAAGTTGAACGACTAACAGCCGCACCATTACATTCCAGATAATCAGCAGGAACAGAACTAACGGCTAAACAAAAGACTGCACCTGATGGAACACCCTGAACAGTTGTAAATGAGAGAGTTCCCGAGCCATCAGTTTTCAACATCTGCCCATCCGAGCCATCAGCCGAGGGAAGAGTAAAAGTAACATTAGACCCAATAGCAGAGGCAGCTTGCAACGCTACCCAATTACTACTATCTGAATCAGCAAGCCTTATATCTCCTTGTGCTTGGATTTGAATCCCACTATGGTCAATAAAAGCTCTCTCTACTCCTGAAGCAGCAAAGCCGATTGTATTTGAAGACTTACGAAATATTCCTGTATCGGGATCTCCGTCAAAGGCTATAGCTGGTGTACTCGCTCCTGAAGCATCATCAGCCAAGATGACACCAGTCATCGTGCCACCTGATCTAAGTAAAAGCCCTAAATTATCTTCTCCTACATCTCCAATATTCTTGAAGTTTGAACCATCATAAACTTTTAAAATATCATCACTGCTATCTCCATAAAGCATAAACTTTGCTGGACTACCAGGATCAGAGCTACCGCTATTGCTTGTTTTTATCGCATCAAGAATATTATTAATGTCTGTCCTAACGACATTACCAGCAGCATTTTCTACGTTGTAGTTTGTGACCTGAGACACTAATCTTCTACAGTTTCAACCATTCTATACCCCTTTGCCGAAACCTACAGCTTGATAACTAAAGTTTCTATCTATATCTGATCCTCCGTTCTTGAAATGAACAGTAAAACCAGTACCCGAAACATTTGACAATTCAAAGAAATCACCTGCTGCCATACCTTGAGCAGTTATTCCAATCGAAGGTAAATAGGCATTGGTTCCACCTAAACTTGCCGTTCCAGTAAAGAAAGGTTTAGTGAAAGTTACACTTTTTGACCCAGAACCAGAAGCAATCGTTGTTGTGCTTTGTTCAGTCCTAGATTGCAGTATTGCGCTATATCCTAACTGCTGAACATTGACATTTTGGTTCGTATTAGTTGAAGCAAGATCAGCTTTAAATTGAAATGACCTTGCTTTAAATTCTCCATTAGCAAAAACATTAAAGTCTCCATAACTAGAGCCATCTGTGCTTGTCCTTACATAAACTTGGCAATCAGTATCATTAGCTGGATCTCCATCCCAACTGGCAACATCATCAACCTCACCCCAAGAATCAATATTGTTTCCAATTAAAACACCTAAACTTTGAATATGCCTTTTTAACGTCAAAGTAAATACAGCACCTAAATCTAAGGTTTCTGCAAATTCATACGTTCCTGTCAGATTTGTTGAAGGATCTGTTAGCTGTAAAGCTCCACTTGTATAAGTGACATTTGTTTTAGTACCAGTGCAATCGCCCGACCCAGAAGCAGAACAGAAAGGTTGAGCCAGTAAATCTTCTCGTTTTGTTAAAACTCCTAATTGTTGTCCTACGTCTGGAATATCAATAATGACACTTGTCTCTCCAGATGAAAATCTTCCACCATCATCTTGAAATTTCAGAATATATTCACCGTCTAATGCTGGAACGACTGCTTCAGAAGTATTACCAGCTAAAGCATTAACAAGATCAACTGAACCTGCAAACGTGCCAGATCCATCTGTTTTATTGGAGTGCCTAACGTAAACACGACCACCGTGCAAAACGTCCGCATCGGTTGATTTATTCCATCTCAACCTCATTAAATGATCACCAACTGGTTCTGCTGTTAAATTCGCAACATCAGCGGGTAAGGCTGTTTTACCTTCTGCTTCAAATGATTGACTTAAGGGTGTATTTGATACTTGTAGTGCTGCATTAAATGAGAATATTTCAAACTCGTATGTTCCTAATTCACTGTTATCTATTGTGATGTCAGGTCTAAACACAACCTGACTGACATAGTTTCCATTCTCAAATCTATAGTTAATTAAATATTGACTAACTCCAGTAACAGGAACCCAAGTAACAAATAACCTTGATATAGCAACACCATTTCTTTCTATCGTTTTTTCTTCAAAACTTAAAGAAGTAGGAGGGGCTGCTGGTGCGTTTAATATCGAAACATTTCTTGCTGGTAAATCAATACCTTCTTCAATATTTGCATATTTATTTGGTCTATAAGATAAAGCTGTAACTTTATAATTAATACCATCAGCTTCTTCTACTGTTATAACCCTAAATTTTTGAGCTTCGATTGTATCGCTCACTAAAAACCATATTGCATTTACATTTGGTGCTTCCGACAAAGCAGAAGACCAACTAATAACACCATCAGTAATACTTAGAACATCTCTAACTTCTACGGAATTATCAGGCATTAATATACTTACTTTTTGATTAGCTCCTCCAAATGTCGATAAATCTTGTGTGTCATCAACAGTAATTGAAGTTGTAGTTGCAGTCTTTATACGTCCAGATCTCCTAGCACCACTACGAACTGGATCATTTACATCTATGACAGCCCCAGGTCTAATTGTTACTCCAGCATCAACAGATGTTGTAAATGAAACGACCTCTGACTCGTTTTGCTCCGCAAAAAGTATTGCTTTCCCTAATCTTTGAGCTTGACCACGGCTTGTGCAAGCAAAAGCTCTTACATCTTTTTTAACAACTCCTAGCTTCGTCTTCGCATCACTATCTTCTACAACTTCATAATCTATTTCTCTCGAATCCATATTATAGTAACTAACAGCTACGACAGAATGTCTGGTCTTAAGTGACGATCCAGAATAAGAAAAACCTTCTTCAGTTACATTTGCAAGACTGAATAAGAAACTTGCATCAGTAGGTTTATCTTGTGCAATCGTTATTGTTCCTGCACTCCATATCGGCATACATCTCATCACTCCGCATAATTCTTCGATTAAATTAAACGCTTCACTTGCAGATAAAATATTAACATTGCAGCTAAATCTTGCTTCTTCTCCTCCTTCACCGTCATCGACTAATTCATTCGCAAATTTAGAAGCACTAACAAAACTAAATAAATCTAAATTACTATCAGTAATGTGATCTCCTAGTCCATATCTAACGGTTGTAAGAAGATCAAGCAATACCATCGCAGGGCATGAACACCACTGCGCCGCAGCCATTGTTCCATTAAATATATAATCAGTTGGATAAATAATTCTACCTGTAGCACTATCAACAGTTGGTGTACCAGAACCATCTGCTCCTTCACCTGGAATCCTGATTTTTACACCCCTAATTCTATACTTTCTGCTTGGAATATTGCTTACTATTTTACTATCAAGTTTTAATGCAGCATAAGCAGTATTGTTATAAGTTTGCTTGTCATCTATCAACTCCTGCATCGACAAAACCCGAAAAGAGTCTTGCAAAGAAGCATTTGTACTATCAGCCGTCACACGCTCGACTCTTACTTGAGGGGAATCTCCATTGATCTCGACTCTGTAATCCTTAGAATATGAATCACTAGTACGGCCTGTAACTGTATCAGTAAATAAAGGAGTAAAAGTACCACTATTGTCATATTCAATAGATACTCTTA
>Ga0111541_10000557_pt1 | contig 12203 bp, 9 predicted proteins | sample Knorr_S7_td_DCM__FD_83039 | JGI IMG/M metagenome (GOLD analysis project Ga0111541, IMG submission 83039) | Marine microbial communities from Southern Atlantic Ocean transect - Knorr_S7_td_DCM_ad_131m_LV_B (version 2) (version 2) | ecosystem: Environmental > Aquatic > Marine > Oceanic | place...
ACAATTAGACCAGTTCGAGTCCAATAGTCGAGCTGACGATACGTGATTCCAACAATCTCAGATGCCCTGGTTCCGCTAAACGATCCAGTCGGATTATCTCTCTTCATTTCCAACTCCCCCTTCCATGTGCAAAGTACACATAAGGAATTACGGTCATGTAACCATTTAAAGGGTATGTGAACAAATGCTTATCCACAACTTTCGGCGTATTTAGTAGGAAAAACCCTTAAATTCAGGAGGATTCTCTAGGGTGCTTCACCTAAGAAGTCATCAGGCGTTACGTCATCAAGGAAATCCCGAAACTCTGCTAAAACATGTTCTTCTTGGTCGTCATCATCATCTGGAATGTGATATCCAGCTTGTTGAAGCACTTCATCAACCACACAAATAGGTGTTCCCATCCTTAAAGCCACTGCTATAGCGTCACTAGGCCGGCAAGAGATTTTTCTAGTTCCATTTCCATCTCTGATATGCAATTCAGCGAAAAAAGTTTTATCTTTAATCTCGGTTACTACAACGCGTTGCAATTCAGCATCGAGGTTTTGTATAACTAAGACCAGTAGGTCGTGAGTAATCGGCCTCGGGGGTTCGACTTGGTCCATGGCTAAAGCAATTGAAGTAGCCTCAGCACTTCCGACAAAGATCGGTAGGAAAAGACCTCTGTCAGTGGACTCACGAAGTAAGACAATCGGTGCTGAAGCCGGAAGTTCAACCCTGACGCCTACAAGCTCCATTTCGATCATATGTAGAACATAACTGTCTTTTAAGAAAATAACTCAAGTACAGATATTTTTTGTAGCACTTAACTGTCTAATGAATGAAACGTCGAACGAGTAGCGATTTCAACTCGTAACCAAGATGGGATATCTCGGTAACAGCATACTTCGCCTCTTCTCCAGCTAGGCCTACTAATCTTTGATCAAGAAGAGCTGCTTCACTTTCAGCTGCCCGTCGATATGAGCGAAGATGTCTTGGCTCGATTCCAAATCCTAAAAACCGTGAAACAATCTGAGCGATTAAAAGGTCATCTACAGTATAAGATTCACCGCTAGAAGCATTTTTTTTAGGGAGTAAACCGAATTGCTCCATCGCACTAAAATCAGTTTCCGTTAACCCACTTCGTTGAAGAATTTCGGACTTAGAAATTTCTAGAGAATCATCTGGGGGTAAAGCAGGGTCAACGTCATGGAAGTTCCTTTCATCGTGAGGCCCTGATTCTAATTGTCGAGTTCCAGAACTTAAGCGCTCACGAATTACTCTTAAAGGCAGAAAATGTTCTCGTTGCTGCCTCAGCACCCATCGGAGTTGTGCCAAGTCACTGTCCGAATATTTCCTGTATCCAGATGCTGTTCGTTGAGGAGTAAGGAGGCCTCTAGATTCCAAATACCGGACCTTTGAAATGGTTAAATCAGAGAATTCGTTAGAAAGGACATCAACCACTTCTCCGATGGTGTAATCGGATTTTTCATTCACTAGTAGTTTCCTGAAAGAAGACCAGTTTAAATTTACCAATTTGCAGCGTGTCTCCGGGTGAGATTTCAGTCTCTTCATCGATTTGGGACATATTTACATAAGTACCATTTAAAGAACCGACATCTCGGACACTTGCTGCATTCGCAGATACTTTGACTTCAGCATGTCGTCGAGAGACCGTGATGTCATCAAAGAAGAGATCACTTTTAGGGTGTCTACCAAGTGTTGATATCTCTGTGTCAAGAAGAAAACGAGAACCAGCTAGTGGGCCTTCAGTGACGATGAATCCTGTACCGTTTTCTGAGGATGAAGCGACGTCGTTCTGCCCATCTGAAAGAAAATAAGTCTCTGTTGGCTCGTCAGCTTCCATAATCAGCTCGCTATCAATTCTCCGTACTGTTCAGGTGATAATAAGTCCGGCATGGAATCATCTGGCAATTGAATTTTGCAAATCCAGCCATCACCGTACGGGTCTTCATTTAAGAGCTCTGGGGACTCAACTAGGTCGTGGTTGACTTCAGTGATCGTTCCAGTGATAGGTGCGTATATATCTGAGACAGACTTGGTGGACTCAACCTCTGTAATACTTTGGCCAGAACTTACGATGCCTCCAATATCCGGAAGATCAACGAACACAACATCACCAAGGGCATCCTGAGCGTAATCAGTAATTCCAATTACAGCTTCGCCGCTCTCTATTCGCACCCACTCATGATCTGAGGAATACAGCAAATTATCAGGAATATTCATATTCTGACTGTACACCCTACGTATGAAAATTTCCTCTTGGACTTTACTGAAGCGATTCTCTATGTTCCTTCAGCGCATTACGGGCTAGTGGAATGTAGCCGAAGGCAGCGTAGTAGTGAAGAAGGAGCGAGGGAACCCCTATACAATAAGCGATAATTTCCCATACTTCAGAATGTGTGCCGACTGTTCCAGCAGATATGAGGAAAAATGGGAATACGAACATTAACCCAAAACTACTTGTCTTTCCTAGCCAGGTTACTTCTATTGCTCTTGCGCCTAAACCAGCCAAGATCAATGCTGCAATAGCAACAATTGATTCTCGTACTAGTGTTAGAACTCCAAACCAGATTGGCACTGAACCATCTATAAGCATTGAGAATACTGCGACCAAAAACATCACCCTGTCAGCAGTGGGGTCAAGGATTTTCCCAAGATCTGAGACCTGATCAAATCTTCGCGCTATCCAACCATCGACCCAGTCAGTAGCTCCCAGTATTCCAAGTAATAATGCAGCAGATAACCTGCGCTCTTCTCCCAAAAGGAGCCAAACGAATATTGGCACCGCACCAAGCCGGGCGATCGAAATAACATTTGGGATAGTATAAATGTTGTCTCTCCAGCTTGGATTTAGTTCTGAATCACCATTTACTTCCATTAGAGTTCCTTAGTCTATTATGGATCATTGGAGTAATGAATGTCTTCTGTATTCACTAAAATTATCGCAGGCGATCTTCCTGGGAACTTTGTCTGGAAAGATGAGCATGCTGTTGCTTTCCTGTCAATAAACCCTATCGCTTCTGGGCACACTCTTGTGATTCCTAGATTAGAAGTTGACCATTGGTTAGATCTACCCCCTGAGGTGAACACCCACCTGATTAAAGTGGCCCAAATTATTGGCCAAGGTCAAATGGATGCGTTTCGGCCGCTTAGGGTCGGCATGATAATCGCAGGTTTAGAAGTGCCGCATACCCATCTTCATATTATTCCAATGGAAGGGATGCACGATCTAGATTTTTCTAGAGCAAGTACTACCGCTGACCAATCAGCACTTGCCGCTAATGCACTCTTACTAAAAAATGCTTTGGAGTCCAAGGGGCATTCAACTGGGGCCTGATCACTTACTCTTGTGTAAGGGATACTAGGCCTTGCCTTTCCGCTTCAGCAGGCGCTACGTAGGCCTCAATTCCAGCATTACTATATACCTGCACGAATCTTTGTCCCACACGAATATCCGCTTGGAAGTCAAGAATATCTACTCCAATCCAACCAGCTGGAACTTCGCTTCTATCAAAAATAAACCAGTTAACATTTCGGACGGCGTCACCGCCTAGCCTGTCATCGTATTCACTAGGTGGGGAAAACTCTAGAAGGGCAATTCGCTCACTTAACAGAGGTAACATTTTCTCCGAGGCACGAACTACTGCATCATCTGGTACTAGCTCAGCCAATTCTAGTCGGGCAACGTCAACTGGATTTTGCCTGCCCCATGCCCATGGCTCTTCATACGGAGACGTAACTGAATTCGCAGTAAAGAAGACTACGGAAGTGAAAAGCAATGCGCCGATAATTGCTCTATCTACGTTGACTCTTTGCACGATAATGCTTCCGGTTTTCGCAAGTGCGAAAATCAAAGCAACGAAGATAAACACAGTTATAGGAATAGTCTGGCTTGCTTCATTTAGTTCCCCTTTTTGTACGTCAGCAGTTAGATACATCGCGAAAAGTGGAAGGGCAGGAACCAGGTACCTTGGAGCTACAACAGGTAGGAACAAAACCGGAGCAAGGAGTGAAACTCCGACTAGGAAATTAGCTTCTGAGAAGAGTTCCGATAGAAAAACCAAAGGGTTGATAACGATTCCCCATACAACCGAAAATGGGTTGCTACTCCCATAATCAGAGAAGGCCCCTACGTGCGGATAGTGCCCAGCGTTGTACAGCGGTTGAACTCCAAGAATAAATACGGTGGACCATGCAGCGCCGAGGCTTAGTGTCTGGTACCCGATCTTTTTCTTACCTTCTAAGAGCCACAGAATCCCCAGCCCGGCAATGGCGAGACCCAAGTCGGCCCTTGTTAGGAGTGCAATCGTAACAAAAATCCAATATCTCAATGTTTTTTCAGAAAAACCAGAATAAACAGCAGAGAAGAGAAGAGGTAAAGCTAGTGACTCTAAATGGAATCCAGCGATGTTTACTGCATGAACAGCGCTATAGAGGCTGTACACGATAATGATGGCGGTACTAGCCCCTGTCCTCAAATGAGCAATATTGCGGCTCATTCGCCAGAGTGGCACTACTGCCAAGGCTAAAGCCCCTGCCTGAATAATTATCAGTGTAATTGCGGTTGGAAAAAGCTTTGTGAGGCCCGCTATAGGATAAATTAAGTACCCTCCTTGCAAGGAAAGGTAGTTCTGACCAAGTAAGGATGCATCCGGAGTAAATCCTTCGCCGATAAGCCAAACAGATTGCATAATAGCTGCAAGCCCCGCATCTTGACTTAGCTCGCGTGACCTTGCCAGCGCTAATAAAGCGAAAATAGTCCATAGAACGACGACACAGCACCACGGAAAAAATCTGTCAAAAGCGGCGCTCTCAAAGCGAGCCTGCCATTTTAATAGTCTATATTCAAGACGCTTTCGCCAATGTAATGTCATGGTTTAACTAAAATAGCAGAACACCAACTACTTCAGAAATACCTACGAGTTACTTATTAGATTTTAACCGGCGTAGGACAGGTAGTAGAACGCTCCAGCTTGACTAACTCCTGTGACATTTCTTCCGGGCGCTCCCACAATTAGGTCACCATTTAATGAAGCGAACGACAATCCAAATAGGGCCTCCGCTTGGGAATTGCCCGCTATTGATGACTGATATGGGTACAGTATTTGATCATTACCAGTTGAGATTTCGCCATTAAGTCCCGGGAGTATCGCTACTGCACCTGCATTCATTTTCTTTGATATCGACTCACCAGGAACTCCGATGACCAGGTCAAGGGACTCATCTTCAATTAAGTCAACCACTTCAATGTAATGGCCGAATTGATCGCCGCTTTCAACCCTATTTTTTATCCCGCTAACATTTTGATATAAAGTTTGGACACTGGGTTCTGTTTGTGACCAGTCTCCGGGGTTATATCGTATTTGAACTTGCCCAGCATTTTGATGTTGGCCCAAATCTTCTCCAGGTATTCCTACTACAAGGTCCCCTATGCCGTCGTTATCTATGTCCCCTATAGCGAGAGCTGATGCAAATCTGTCCCCTATTTCTGCCCTTCCTGGCCAATTAGGAGAATTCTGATAATACCAGTCGCTTCCTGTCCCAGATGTGCCGTCGGCTGATCCATAGAGAATATGTAGAGCACCGGCTTCGTATTTCGTTCGTACTCCCCAACCCACTGTCTCCCCAGGGACGCCGATTACAATATCGTCGTACTGGTCTCCGTTGATATTGCCAACGGCAATTGCTTCACCAAAGGCATCATCCACTTCGGGTTTACTTCTGATTCTTCTCGTATATTGGTGAAGGGTTGTACTTCCTTCTCCATTCAATCCATTGTTGGAGCCATATATCACATGAGCTAAACCAGCTCGTTCCTGTTTTGCTACCCCTTCACCAGGGACTCCAACAACCAAGTCATCGTATGAATCTCCGTTTATATCACCCGACGCTAACGAGAACCCAAACAGGTCACCTACTTCAGAGTGGGTACCTATTCCAGGACTATATTGATGTAGCGATGAGGGCGCTGAAAGTCCGGAATTGCTTCCGTACAGAACTGTAATCATTCCGGCGTCTATTAGCTGATTATTGCTACCTAGATCTTCGTTGGGGACACCAATCACTAGGTCATCAAAGCCATCATTGTTGTAATCTCCTGCAATAAGGGAGGAACCGAATCGGTCGCCGCTTTCAGGGTCTGTTGTGAAGCCGTCACTGCCTTGGTTGAAAATTGAAATAGCCGCCAAGTCAAGTGTTCCGTTGAAAACGTATACTGCTCCTGCGTTTGTCGCCCCATTTATTGCTACTCCTGGGGCCCCAACGGCAATATCATCGGTACCGTCACCGTTAAAGTCTCCTGTTGCCATAGAGGCCCCTAGTCTGTCGTTCTGCGTTGGTCCAGCGTCTGCGGGTATTGAACGTCTATCAATTTGACTCCCTGAATTAGGTCTGGGGACTACTGGTGATGATGGAGCTGATGCTTGACTTTGACCTATAGCGTTTTCCGCTACAACAGAGAATGTGTAGCTAGCGCCATTTACAAGATTATTCACATTGCACTGAAGTGAACTTGTTGTGCAAGATGCACCTGCTGGTGAACTTGTCACTCTGTATAGAGTGATGGGTGTTCCCCCATTCGACGAGGGGGTATCCCAAGTAATAGTAGCTGAACCATCCATTGCCGTTGCGGTAACGTTTGATGGAGTAGTCGGAACTGAGAAGGTAGTAAACGTTGATATAGCCCAGTTGCTAAATCCGGTTGCATTTTCCGCCCTACTTCGGAAAATGTATTCTACGCCATTCGCAAGGCCAGAAATGTTGGCTGAATTTACAGTACCCGTATCTATTTGATTCCATAATGTACCAGTGTGCGACTCGATCCAATCTATATAGGAAGAGACTCGTGTGTATATACCGGGGTATCCACTTTGTGCGCATCCTTCTCCCCAACTCACGATTCCGACGAGGTAAAGGGCGCCAGCGTAGTTGCCGACAAGTGGCCCGCCGCTATCTCCTTGACAACTATCGACGCCTTGTCCTCCGGCGCAGAGCATAACCGAATCTAAGACTTCGATACCACTAGGACCTGGGTATGAACCGCATTGGTCGTCGACCGAGACAAGGACACCTCGGAGAACATCCGAGGCGCTACCGCCCCATGATGTCCTTCCCCAACCAGTAACAAAGAGTGAGTCGCCATCCTCTGGAAGTGATTGCAAATCCAATGCTGGGAGTGACGCCGATTGAATGGGTGTTTCAAGGTGTATGAGCCCTATGTCATTTGCCATAGTATTTCGATTCCAATCAGGGTGAATCAAAACTTGGTCAGCGGACACGTACGTTGAAGCTGGAAGATTCGTAATTCCGTGTGCGACACTTACCGAACTCGCAGTTACGTATGCAGAACCCCCGTTTGGAAGATACTCGAGGCAATGAGCTGCAGTAATTACCCATTCATCTGACAGTATTGACCCTCCACAGGACATTACCCATCCGGGATCAGTCGCCACCTCAAGCGAGACTTGATAGGGGTGATCTGTTATAGACACTGGATTCCCGCCAACAATGTCCGGCGTAAGCTCCCCGTACGTATTTGAAGTCGCTAGCCATTCTCCAACGTCTGATTCAACCTTTCGGTACTGTATTTCGTATCCCTCTATGGCTGATCCACCATTGTTCGGGGTTCCCCAAGATAATTGGACTTCACCTGACGCTGTTGAAACAACCGCAAAACTGTTGGGAGCATCTGGAACTGCCAATGGGGTTACGGCACTTGATGCTGTTGATTGAGTACTTTCGCCGATGGCGTTCGTTGCGGTCACGGTAAAGGTATAACTTGTTCCATTCGTGAGCTCTTCTATGGTGCAGCTAAGGCCTGTAGTGTTGCACGAAAGTGCGCCTGGGTTTGAAGTTGCTGTATACCCAGTAATAGCCGATCCGCCGTTGGTAGTCGGCTGTTGCCATGTTATTGTCGCCTGTCCCGATGTAGCTGTTGCACTGACATTCAGCGGTGGACTCGGCGCGCTGGCTGGGACAGTTGCGGGGCTAGTAGCACTGGCATCACTCTGGTTTCCTCCCGTATAGTTCGCAACGACAGTGAACGTGTAGGAAGTACCATTCGTTAAACCCGTGACGACACAGGAATTAGTTGATGTTGTACATGCCCCGCTAGGGGTGCCTGTAACAACGTACCCTTCGAGGCTACTTAGATCAGATAACGCTGGCGAGTCCCAGTTTACAAGCACTTGGGAATCGCCTGCAGACGCGTCTATATTTGTTGGCGGCGGATACTGGATAGTCTCTTCAAGTACGACTAGCCCTTTAGACCATGACTCCCCTAATGAAGTTCCTGATAGTCCCACTCTATAACTTCCTGCTAATGCGGGTGATATCTGCTCAGGGATAATCCATCCATAACTCTCGTTTGAGAGTGGTTGATTCGCATTAACAGTTATTATTTCTGAATTAACTTGCTCAAGAATTAGTCGAGCACAGAAGAAAGTTCCTTCATCCCAATCCCAATCGTCGAGTATCTTTAGCTTCCAATCTCCTGATGTGGATTTTCCATTAAATGCAGATAATGCTTCTCTAGGCCTCGATTCGCCGACGTATGGAGGTGTTCGGTCAGAGATGGACTCAGCGGCGGTATCAGTAAAGTAGGCTAAATTCCCAGAACAATCTTGATCCCCAGTACCGTAGTTATTGTGAGACCCACCGTTTCTCCTAGCGAGCAGAACTTCTGTGCCATCAGGATGGACAAGAGAAATATTTAGATCAGCTACGTATGTGTGATCAAATCGCAGTCCCAATTGGACACTCTCTATTGTCCCGCCCTCTTCTACAGATAAAGTCACTTCAGTAAGGTCATCTTGCCCACCGATATCTGGCATAGAGTACACACCCTCAACCTCCGCAAATGCTACGGACTGTGCTATCAGATTTGCTGTTTCTCCTGTTGGTCCATCCCAGTCCCATGATGTTTGGACAACATCTTCTGGGCCTGGAACTTCAATCTCACGCGGCAGGACAAATTCGAACGTTCGTGCTTCAACATTAAAAGTTGCGTAACTTCGAATAGTACTACCGGAGTTATCAGCTACTTCAGCAGTTAGCCGAAGAAGCCCAATAGTGTTTGTTTGGTGGGTTAAAGTTGCGCCAGTTCCTAGAGTGTTTCCGGAAACATCTTTCCATGTAACTGAGCTTGATACATCTGTTCCATCCGACCGCACGGCAACTGCAGTGATCTGGATTTGGTCATTTTGATAGATGGTTGATCCTTGTGTATGACCTGGGAATGTTATCGACCCTGATGTTGTTGCAAGTTCTACTGCAGCTTGAGCATCTAGTTCTCCACCGAAAGCCAAAATGCCGTTTAACACATTTGTAGGTCGAATAGAGTCACTAAGTATTGCTGATATTTCTTGCGGAGAGGCCCCCGGTTTCATTCCGAGGATCAATGCGGCTACACCAGCTACATGTGGACTTGCCATAGAAGTTCCATTTAGTGATGCGTAACAATCAGAGCCACTTGCTTGACCGCAGTACTGATGTGAGATTGTAGAGAGTATAGAGACTCCCGGAGCTGCTATATCAACATTACTGATTCCATAATTAGAAAAGCTAGCTAAATCTCCCGATGAATTTATTGCTGCGACACTTATTATGTTCGTGTTGTTATATGCAGCAGGATATGAAGGATCTGAGTCTATGTTGCGTCCGGAATTACCTGCAGCAGCTACGAATGTATGGCTTGCCTGGTTTGCTGACTCAATTGCATTGAAGAGGCTTGTGCTGTAGCCACCTCCACCCCATGAATTATTAGAGATTGGTGCTCCATTAGCTACAGCGTAATTTAGAGCAGAAATCGCATTATTAGTGAATCCATTACCTGAGGAGTCTAAGAACCGTAAGGGCATGATCTTTATATTGTTTGCAACACCGGCAACGCCAATATTGTTGTTTCTGATAGCCGCGATAGTTCCTGCGACATGTGTCCCGTGTCCGTTTCCATCTTCAGGTGAATTGTCGTTGAAGGCAAAATCCCACCCATTAATGTCATCGATATATCCATTCCCATCATCATCTATTCCATTCCCAGGAATCTCATCTTGGTTAGTCCAAATAACGGAAGATAAATCTGGATGGTTAATATCGACGCCAGAGTCTATTACTGCGACGACGACTTCACTAGCTGCAGATGAAATGCTCCATGCTGTCGAAGCATTAATTCCATGGTCACCTATAAGTCCCCAGAGTTCGTCGATACGCGGGTCATTTGAAATATTGTCTGCTCTAATAACCTGGTCGAACTCCACAAAGTCTATTAGATCGGACGCAGAGAGGAAGTTTTTTGCATTGATGTTACCTTCAACGGTTTCTAGCAAATACAGATTTGTATCAGGGAAGTGCTCAACTACCGTTGCACCTATTTCGCTAAGCAAATCATTTATCTCGCTAGTTGACGCGTCAGATGTGAATTTCGCTAACACTGCATACGGATTTGTTTGCAATTTTGGATATTTCTCCAACATTTCTGCGGCGTAGTTCCGTGCCCACTGACCCTCAGATTCGGTCAGCTGCATCGCCGTTTCCAAATCGACCTGAACTATCTGAGTTGTATCGACTGCTACGGCATATGGTGCAAAAAGCAATGAACTGACCATTGATGCAGCGGTAATCATGACTGCTAGTTTTAAAATTGCAGTTTTTCTCATATCTAATTCATCTTGTCGATACTCGTATATGGTCATCCTAACTTATTCTTTCTGATAAGGGGCATCGCCCTATAGGTCCCCTGTTGTCCTTATATGATTATCTGATGGCCATCGATGCGGTACTTTTCGATCTTGACTACACACTTTTTGACTCTGAAGCCTCAGAGCGAGAAGCACTAAATATGACCCTTCTTGACAATGGAGTTTCACCTACTGTCGAGGCAATCACGCTATATAAAGCAATCAACAAGAGCCTTTGGGAGATGCTTGAAAGAGAGGCTATAGATCTCGAATATCTTCGAGTTAATCGATTTGAACAATTATTAGAAGCACTTAATGAGAGCAAAGACCCTCAAATTCTTGCAGATGGTTATACGACAAATTTAGGAAAATGTGGAAAGTTCTACCCTGAAGCAAGACCGCTTCTGGAAAGATTACAAGGGGTAGTTAAATTGGCCATTGTCACGAATGGGGTCAGTAAAACGCAAAGGTTGCGGCTAGAAATACATGATTACGAACGGTACTTTAATGCCGTTGTTGTCTCAGGCGAGTTTGGTATACCAAAACCAAATCCCGCTATATTCAATGAGGCACTCGATCTACTCGGGCTCAGCAAAGGTGATAACGTCATCATGGTTGGAGATAGTCTTTCCTCTGATATGCATGGGGCAAGAAGTTCAGGCTTAATTTCATGTTGGCTTAATCCAGAGAATGACAGCGATAGCACGAATGTAAATGTTGATTACAAAATTCAGTCACTGAATGAACTAGTCGAAATTTTAAATATCGGCAACTGAAAGATTAGTAGCTGTTTCCCGTAGTTCTCTTTTTAGTATTTTTCCTGATGCATTTCTTGGCAAGGGGTCATTAACTATAACTATAAGTTCAGGAATTTTGAACGGGGCAATCTGTCCTTGCAGGCCATCCGCAACTTGTTCAGCAGTTAAAGATTCGCCTTGGCGGACCATGATATGGCAGGCGACTTTTTCACCTAGTCGTTCATCTGGAACGCCGTAGACGGAGCATTCATAGACTTCTGGAAGTTCATATATGGATGCTTCAACTTCAGCGCAGTAGATATTCTCTCCTCCTCTTAGAACCATATCTTTTACGCGATCACTTACGAAAACTCTTCCTTCATCGTCGATATGTCCAATATCTCCTGATCTCAACCATCCATCTACAATCGATTCTTCGGTAGCTTCAGGACGGTTCCAATATTCCGTGATTATGGTGGGCCCATTAAACCATAATTCGCCCTTTTCGCCTGCACTGAGTACATTTCCATCTGAGTCTGTCACTCGCAGTTGCATGATAGGAACTGGCCTTCCCGTAGACCTTGGGTGATCAAGGAATTCCTTGCCAGTATTTTGGGGTCCGTAGGCGTTGGTTTCTGTCATTCCGTATCCCAAACCTGGTTTACCCCGTTTAAAGTTCTCATCTATCCGTTTAACTAACTCAGGAGGCATTGGTGCTCCACCACCGCCTACAGAGCGCAAAGTTGATGTATCTCGCGAATTAAACGTTTCGGCTTCCAATAAGTCCCAG
>Ga0111541_10000558_pt1 | contig 12184 bp, 8 predicted proteins | sample Knorr_S7_td_DCM__FD_83039 | JGI IMG/M metagenome (GOLD analysis project Ga0111541, IMG submission 83039) | Marine microbial communities from Southern Atlantic Ocean transect - Knorr_S7_td_DCM_ad_131m_LV_B (version 2) (version 2) | ecosystem: Environmental > Aquatic > Marine > Oceanic | place...
ACATATAGTACAAATGGCAATGATATGGAAGCGACTTCCCTAATGAATTATATTACAAATGATAGTCAATGGGGAGTCTGGCCAAATTCATTTAATGGATTTATTGTATTAGGTGTTACTGTAGAAGCTTCACTAGATGGTCTTGATGTAGCAGCTGAGGTCAAAGATCAAACTAACCCTGGTCTTGTTGTATGTAATACAACATTTCAGGATGGCAATATTGCATTATCTTTAAGTAATCCTGAATTTGATAATGAAAATAATTCTCTATCTGTTTCATATTCAGATGCTGATGGAAATCTTCCTTGGTTTAAATCTGCACAAATTTGTGATTCTGGTACAGATAATTGCTTTTATCAAATGGATATGATTCCTGATAGCCATACATATGAAGATGGAGTACGTTTTACCGCTGTATTGCCTAGCGAAGAAGTCCCTAATGGCGAGTATGATGCAAAGTTTTGGTTTGCTGATGATGATATAGAAAACTATCCTAGCCCTCAACTTACTTTACCAATATCTATTGGTAGTGGTGGCTGTGCTTTAGAGGGTGATTTAAACAGTGATGGGTTAACTAATGTTCTAGATGTAGTGCTCCTAGTTAACTTAGTATTAACTCCAGGATCTAATGGCGAATGTGCAGATGTTAATTCAGATGGACTGTTAAATGTTCTAGATGTCGTGTTATTAGTAAATATTGTTTTAGGCTAGATTTATAAAATAGAATATTATTATATAAAAAGCTTCTATCTCTTTTTTAAAGAATAGAAGCTTTTTAATATTCTATCATAGATTTAATTTCACTTATTACTATTCCTAAGTCATCCTTTGTTATACCACAATGAGTAACTAAACGGAAACGGTTGGGTGATATTTCTAAAAATGAAACATCATTCATAATAATTTCATAAGGATATTGAGTTTTATTAATTGTCTGTTTTAAAAGACTTTTACTTCTTGATCTATGTACATCAATATTAAAATATATAATATTAGTTTTTATATCATTTTTGTTTATTGTTATACCATCTATTTTTTCTAAACCTTCTGCTAACACTTGGGCATTAATATGATCCTCTTTAATTCTATTAACCATATTCTCAAGTGCTACAATTCCAGCTGAAGCAATAATACCTGCCTGCCTCATCCCCCCTCCTAGAGCTTTTCGATTTCTCCTTGCATAATAGATAAATTTCTCACTACCACAAATTATAGAACCTACTGGTGCAGATAGACCTTTTGATAAACAAAATGTAATTGAATCAACATCTTTAATTAAGTTGCTGACATCTATGTTTTGAGAAGTTGCTGCATTAAAAATACGTGCTCCATCGATATGTACTTTCATTTTATTTTCTTTAGATATATCTATAACATCCTGAATATAATTTTGTGTAAGAGGATAACCATTACATAAATTATGGGTGTTTTCTAAAGAAATAGCTGATGTTTTAGGAAAGTGAACATTATCTATTCGAATTGATGATTTTATTTCTGAAAGTTTTATAGTTCCATCCCGTTGATTTTTTAACTGTCTAGAATGTATTCCACCAAATGCAGAAATACCTCCAGCTTCATAATAAAAGGTATGTGATTGATCTCCTAGTATTATTTCAGTACCTCTAGGACAGTGTGTTAATATTGAAACTAAATTACCCATAGTTCCACTAGGCACCAATAATGCATCTTCCATCCCCATCATTTGCGAAGCTTTTTTTTGTAATTCATTTACCGTATTATCTTCTTGAAATACATCATCTCCTAGTTGAGCATTTGAAATTGACTCTAGCATTTTACCCGTTGGCATTGTTACTGTATCGCTTCTCAAATCTATTATATTTTTCATTTTTACCTTATTTTTTCAATTGAAATTTAAATGCTACTAAGGCATTATAAGAGTTATAAATTTTACTATGGAATCTAAAATAAATCTAATTAATGGAAATTTTATAACCCTTGATGATAGTTGCCCAAAGGCAGAAATAATATCACTTAATAATGGAAAAATTACAGCAATAAATGCATCAGATCATAACTGTAGAAATATTGATCTTAAAGGTGCAACTGTAATTCCAGGACTTGTAGATGCCCACTTTCACCTTGTAAATTTTGGAAAACAATTAGACTGGCTACAACTAAAACAATGTAAATCTCCCTATGAAATAGCTGAAATGGTTATAAATAAAAGCAAAAAAATAAATAATAATGATTGGATTATTGGCTTTGGGTGGGATCAAAATAAATGGAATATAAAACATTTCCCTGAAGAAACAATTTTAAACAGCTTAAAATTAGAAAACCCTGTAATGCTTACAAGAATTGATGGTCATGCATGTTGGGTTAATGATATTGCTATGCAAATGTCTGGAATGCATATTGATGCAAATCCACCTGAGGGAGGTCAAGTGGTAAACAATTGTATTCTAATTGATAATGCCATGAATCCTGTCAAAATTCATATACCAAAACCTAGTGAGCAGACTGTTAAAAAATGGATAAAATTAGCAACAGAAATTATAATTTCACGAGGTATAACAAATATTCATGATGCATGGCAAGATCAGATAACTATAGATATTTTAAAACAATTAGAGGCTAATAATCAACTGCCTATACGCTGCTATGGAATGATTGGTAGTAGTTATACAAAAATTCTCGATACTTTTTTTAATAAAGGAATATATCAGTCTAATCTCTATACTATTCGTTCTGTGAAAGCATTTATAGACGGTGCATTAGGAAGTCGTGGAGCAGCTCTTCATGAACCTTACTCTGATGATAAAAATAATTGTGGATTAATTTTAATTTCTAATAATCAATTTAAAAATCTTGCAGAAAACTGTAAAAATGCAGGATTTCAGTTATGTACACATGCAATTGGAGATAAAGGCAATAAAATGGTTTTGGATATATATTCAAATGCAATATGCTCTAATAAAAACCACCGATGGCGCATTGAACACGCACAAATGGTTGATGATAAAGATATTCCGAGATTTAAAAAATTTGGAATAATACCTTCTATGCAACCAAGTCATTGTACAAGCGATATGCCTTGGCTAGATGATAGAATTGGAGAAAATCGTTTACATAAAATTTCAAGATGGAATTCTTTTATAAAGGCGGGCTGTAAAATTCCTGGTGGATCTGACTGCCCAATAGAAGATGGAAATCCTTTGTTTGAATATTATGCTGCTGTTACACGTCAAAATCATTTCGGCTTACCTAAAGCCGGCTGGCAACCTCAAGAATGCGTTACTAGAATGGATGCCTTAAAAATGTTTACTTCATGGGCTGCTTATGGAGAATTTGCTGACCACCGAAGAGGTAAAATAAGGCCTGGTTTTGATGCAGATTTAACTATTCTTTCAGATGATATTACAATATGTGAACCAAGTGATATATTAAAAGTAGAAATTTTAGGAACTATAGTTGCGGGGAAAATGGTATTTTCAAACCTTTAGACATCAAATGTAATGTTATAACCATTATGTTTGCGAATATTTAAAACTCTTCCATCATCAAAAATCAAATATTGACCTTTTATACCAGAAAGTATGCCCTCTATATCTTTGTGTTTATCAAAACCCACGCTTTTTACTTTTTGGGGAAATTCATTTACTGGATAAATAATTTCAGCTACTAGATCATCCTGACATCTGTAATTTTGCAAATCATGTGGTAAATATTCTAACATTTCATATTTTTTATCTTTTAGCTCTATATCTTTAGCGAGTTCATTCTTAAGCATCCTTTGCCACTGTGTACGATCAGAAATATATTCCTTTAGTAGAACCTCTATTTGCCCCGCTATAAATCGATTTGGTGTTTTTGCTAATTTAATAGCCTTCCAAGCACCTTGATCAATCCATCTTGTAGGAATTTGATCAGAGCGGGTCACCCCAACTTTCAAACCACTAGAAAGAGCTAAATAAACAAAATGATCTTGTAAACAATGTTTTTTTGCCCATTCTATATCGCGAGCAATTCCATTTTGAGCTTGACATAATTGTGGTCGCAAAATACATTCAGATGTTTCTGGAGCATTAATCAAGCATGGATAGCAAAAACCTTGGGCAAATGATTTATTTGTTTTTCTACCACAAGAAATACAATTAATAATTCCTTCAAATCTAAAAAATATATATTTACCAATACTATCATTCATTGGAAAAAAGTCATCACCTATAGGTAAAATATAATCTACTGGATTATTATGCTTTGTTTGCATTTTAATTATTCTACCGTGGAATTCCATATTTCAAGTTACATTAATTAATCATTTATACTCTATCAAAAATTAAATTTAAAAAAAAATAAAAATCTGTTTGGTATAAAATCTGTAATAGTGTAAGTTTTGTTTATATGGCTTCAGATTCTACCAATTTGATAATAGTTGAGTCACCTTCAAAAGCAAAAACACTTCAAAAATTTTTAGGTGATAGTTTTGTTATTGAAGCATCTGTGGGCCATATAAGAGACTTACCTAAAAATACTTTAGGTGTTGATGTTGAAGATAACTTTAAAACTACTTATGTAGCATCAGATGATAAGTCTAAGGTTATCAAACAACTAAAAAATCTTATAAAAAAAGCAAATACTCTTTATTTAGCAACTGATCCTGATCGTGAAGGTGAGGCTATTGCTTGGCATCTTGCTGAACTATTAAAACCATCAATTCCTATCAAACGGTTAGTATTTCATGAAATTACAAAAGCAGCTATAAAAGAATCATTCGATCATACACGTGATATAGATAACTCTCTCGTAAGTGCACAAGAATCAAGACGTATTCTTGATAGATTATGGGGATATCAAGTATCAGAAAAGCTTTGGTATAATGTCAAAGGAGGATTGTCCGCAGGTAGAGTACAAAGCCCCGCTATAAAAATTGTGGTAGATAGAGAAAAAGAACGTAGTAGATTTATTAAAAATGAGTTTTGGAGTATCCATGCAGAATTTGAATCAAATGGTAGTCCTTTTCCTTCAATTCTAACTCAACACAATAACAAAAATATCGCTGTGGGAAAAAATTTTGATAAAGAAAGTGGTGTAGTTTCTAATTCTGTACTAGTTCTTGATGAAAATCTTGCAAATAAATTATCAGATGATTATTCTAGTAATAAATGGGTGATTCAGAAAATTGAGCGTAAACCCATTACGCAAAATCCATATCCTCCATTTATTACATCAACACTACAACAAGAAGGTATTCGTAAATTAAGAATGTCTTCCCAGCAAGTTATGCGATCAGCGCAACGCCTTTATGAGGATGGATATATCACATATATGAGAACTGATTCTATTAGTTTGTCTAAAGAGGCTATTACTGCTGCCAGAAAAGCCATTATTTCCCGATTTGGAAAAGATTTTTTACCTCAAATTCCACGAACATTTAAAAGTAAGGTAAAAAATGCACAGGAGGCACACGAAGCAATCCGGCCTGCGGGGTCTCATTTTAAGGCCCCTGATGAATTAATAAATGTTCTAGATAAATCAGAGTGGAAATTATATGATCTTATATGGAAAAGAACTTTAGCAAGTCAAATGAAATCAGCTAAACTAGAAAAAACAAATGTTGAAATTACAAACGAAGAAAGCTATTTTTCTAGCACAGGAAAAATTATTCAATTTCCTGGGTTTTTAAAAGTGTATGTTGAAGATATTGACGACCCAAATCAAGATAAGGATGACCAAGAATCAATACTTCCTCCATTAGAAGAAGGAAATATTATTAAAGCAAATAGTTTTACACCCAAACAACATTTTACAAAACCTTCCCCTAGATATACGGAAGCATCCTTAATTAAAGAACTAGAAAATCTTGGTATAGGTAGACCTTCTACTTATGCTACAATTATGGGAAATATTCAAAAAAGAGGTTATGTGAGCAAGCTAAAGGGTGCTATGGTTCCTACATTTACGGCATATGCAGTTGTTCAATTTTTAGAAGATTATTTTACGGATTTAGTAAACTTACAATTTACAGCGACACTTGAAAATACACTGGATGCTATATCTAGAAGTGAAATGCAATCTGCAGATTTCTTAAAAAGTTTTTACTTTGGGGAAAAAAATAATATTGGTTTAAAAGCACTCCTAGATGGTGAATTTGATAAGGATAAATCACGAACTATAATGGAACTAAAAAAAGATAAACAAACTATATCGGTAAAAATTGGTCGATATGGAGTTTACTTACAGGGTCTTGATTCCAATGCAACGCTTTCTGATGATTCTATACCAAGTGAATTAAATTTTCAATTTGCTCTAGACAGTTTGAACAAAAAAGCAGAGGAACCTCAAAAAATTTGCAATCACCCTAAAAGTAATGCACCTATATTGCTTAAAAATGGACGATATGGGCCTTATTTACAGTGTGAAAAAAAAATGAAATCACTACTTCCAGGTATGCAAGTTGAAGAAATTACTCCTAATTTAGCCATTAGTATTATGAATTTGCCTATAGAAATTGGTTCACATCCTGAAAGTGGTGACACAATCAAGGCTGATATTGGTAGATATGGTCCCTATCTGCGTTGTGGAAAAAATACATCTAGTGTTATTGCACCTGATAATATTTTGGATTTAAATATTGAAAGAGCAGTTGAAATACTATCAAGCAAAAGTAAAAATGCAGGTACCACTGTTATAAAAGAATTAGGTGTTGATAAAACTACAAAAGCATCTATAGAAATTAAAAATGGCAGATATGGTGCTTATGTTACAAATGGTAAGATTAATGCAACTTTACCTAAATCAACAGCTATTGATGATATCACTTTAGATATAGCAATTGAATTAATTAAAAATAAAAAAGCTAAGGGCTATTCTCGAAAAAAATTTAAAAAATAATAATAATTTCTCAATAATACTACAATCCATTTATTTATAAATTAACTAATATGTCTAATAAGAAAAATAACCTATCAATCATGGAAAAAGTAGTCTCACTTTGTAAACAAAGGGGCTTCATTTTTCAAAGTAGTGAAATTTATGGTGGGCTTAAAAGTGCATATGATTATGGACCTCTTGGTGTTGAATTGAAACGTAACATTATGAATGAATGGTGGAAATCTATGGTTCATAAGCGCGAGGATGTTATTGGTATTGATGCTTCAATAATTATGCATCCAAAAGTTTGGCATGCTTCAGGGCATTTATCTGGTTTTTCAGACCCTTTAGTAGACTGTCTTATAAGTAAAGAAAGATTTAGAGCTGATAAAGCCCCAAGACCTCAACCAGGAGACAAACTAGATATTACGTGTATGGATAAAGGGCAAGCAAAAACATTCGCTAAAATAATACAAACCAAGTTCAATATAGATTTAAATAGAAATGGAAAAGTTTTAGAAGGCTTAAAAGTAATTGATGACTCCTCTTTTGGTTTTTTTAAAGATGATATAGGTAAACCCTTAGAAACTTTTGACTATAAAGGGTATGTAAGCCCTTCATTTGGGAGTCCTTTTTTAAGCGATGAAAGACAATTTAATTTAATGTTCAGAAGCCAAATTGGCTCTATTGATGTTTTGGATGATATTGCAACTTTTGTAGAAAAAAATAAAAATTTAAATGGTGGAGAGCTCAGGAAAGAACTTGAAAATATTGTTAAGCAATCTGCCGTATATCTTAGGCCTGAAACAGCGCAAGCAATGTTTGTTCAGTTTCAAAATTGCCAGCAGTCTATGAGTATGAAAATTCCTTTTGGAATTGCACAAATGGGTAAAAGTTTTCGTAATGAGATTACTGTAGAGCATTTTGTATTCCGATCCTGCGAATTTGAACAGATGGAAATGGAATTTTTTATTGAACCTGGTACGCAAAAATATTGGCTTGAATATTGGCGCGAAAAAAGAATTAATTGGTGGAAAAAATTTTCCAATAATCCAGATAATTTCAGGTATAGGGCACATGATAAAGATGAACTTGCTCATTATGCTGATGCTTGCTATGATATTGAATATAAATATCCTTGGGGTTTTGATGAATTAGAAGGTGTTGCAAGTAGAACTGATTATGATCTCAAAAAACATGCTGAACATTCAGGATCTAAACTTAGCTATTTTGATCAGCAAAAACAAGATCCTGAAACTGGAAAAAATGGATGGCGTTATACTCCATATGTTATTGAGCCTGCCGCTGGCGCAACACGAGGCCTTCTTGTATATTTATTAGATGCATATACTGAAGAAGCTGTACCAGATGCAGATGGAAATGAAAGCTCACGTGTTGTAATGAAACTACATCCAAAGTTAGCACCTGTTAAAGCTGCTATTTTACCTCTTGTTAAAAAGGAAGGCTTACCTGAGATTGCAAGAGATATTGTTTCTAGTTTATTTAAAACAGGTATTAATGCTAGGTATGATGAACAACATTCTATCGGCAAAAGATATCGACGTCATGACGAAGCAGGAACACCATATTGTATTACTATAGATGGCCAAACCAAAGAGGATAATACTGTAACTATTAGAGATAGAGATACAATGTTACAAGAAAGAGTTGATGTCAATAAAATTATAGATACTATTAAAGAAAAACTAACTCTTTCTTAATTACTATCTAAAATACTTAAATAATACTTATCAAAAGCAGCTAGTAAGCTCTCTTGTGCTGAATAGGGGCCAGGTTTATAGCTATTTGAATTAATGCCTAATTGTGATTGTTCACAAATTTTCCAATCTTCTTGATTTGTTTTATCCCAAAATTCAATGGCATTATTAGGATTATAATGGGATCTTTTAACTTCTTTAGAAAATAACCATTTACATTTAATTTCACATTTATCTATATCGTTTGGCCAAACAGTATGAACCATAATATAATCAGGATGTAAACTCAATAGCATATTGGGAAAAATTGAATAATAATATACTTTATTCTTATTATCTTCAGAGAGCTGTCCTATATAAGGACCAGATAACTCTCCATTGTTTGTAATACTATTTTGATTCATTTCCATATAACCTCCGAGGATTGGTCCAGACGTTAGATCGTTTCTCCCTCCTTTATAATGGGTTATATCAGAAAGTTTTGGATGAATAATTGGACAATGATAACATTCTGAATAATTCTGTACTATTAATTTCCAATTAGAGTTTACTGTATATGACTTTTCTTCACATGTTATTAAGCCATCTATTCCCCATTCTGATAGTTTTGATTGAATGGATGAAAAATATTGATTAAAGTTAGATTTTTTATTTGATAAATTAATAAAAATGAATCCCCCCCAATCTTTTACTTCTATTGGGTATAAAGGATAATCACTTTTATTAAAATTACTTATTTCATTCATATTTGGTGCACCACTCAAATGTCCATTTAAATCATAAGTCCAACCATGATATGGACACTGGATAGTTTTAGAAAATGTCCCTTGCGTACTCTTGCAAATTAGTGTACCTCTATGTCTACAAATATTATGAAATGCTCTAATTTTATTATCATTGTCTCTTAAAATTAATATACTATCATTACCAATGTCTTTTGTAATAAATGATCCTCTAAGTAATATCTCGTTTGACCTTCCACAACACAACCAACTTTTACTAAATATTTTATTGAATTCTTGTTGAAATATTTTATTATCTGTATAATATTTTTGAGATAATGTTTTCGAACCCAACTTATATGTTTCAGCTGTTTTATAAAAAGTAGTCATTATTAGGATAAATCATTTAAAATATCACGAGCATGTGACATAGTCTTAACTTTGTCATATACTTTATCTATTATACCTTCCTCATTAATAATATAGCTAACCCTAGAAATTCCCATATACTCTCTTCCCATAAATTTTTTCTTTCCCCATACACCATATAATTCTAACATATTATGATTTTCATCACATATTATAGGATATTGAAAATTATGTTTATCACAAAACTTTTTCTGTTTTTTTGGTGAATCAGCAGAACACCCAATAATTTGGATATTTTTTTCTTCAAATCTTTCGAATTCATCACGGAATCCTTTACCTTCTATAGTTCAACCAGGTGTACTGGCTTTGGGAAAAAACCATAAGATAACTTTTTTACCTTTATAGTCATTTAAAGAAATTGGATTTTCATTTCCATCCATTAGTGTAAAATCTGGTGCTTTATCTCCTACTTTTAACATTATAACCCCTTTTTGTTTGTTTTTAGCTATTTAATAATGCGTTAAATTACTTCTTATAATGGAGAGGTAAAATGATAATAATTTATTCAGCTAATTGGTGAGGTGCTTGTATTTCTGCCAAGAAATTACTAAATGACAAGGGCTTGTCATATAAAGAAATAAATATTGAAAATGAAGGTATTAGTCGTGAAAAATTAATGGCCTTAACAGGAGGTTATACTATCCCGCAAATTATAATTAATAATAAACCAATTGGTGGTTTTGATCAATTACTAATATTAAACCAACAAGGTAAACTCGATGAATAAACAAGTTGCTACTAATGATATAATTGAGTATTGTGAAAAACACTCTAATAAAAATTCGCAAAGTGTATCAGAGATTGAACAATATACCTGGGATAATGAAGAAATTCCCCAAATGTTAAGTGGACAAATTGTAGGGAACTTCTTACAATCAATAATTCAAATTGCTAATATAAAAAAAGTGGTTGAGGTTGGTATGTTTACCGGATATAGTGCGCTCAAAATGGCAGAACATCTTCCTAAAAATGGGGAAATACACACATGTGAAATTATGGAAAAGCATATTAAAACAGCCCGTAGTTTTTTTTCTAAATCACCACATGGAAATAAAATATTTATACATCCAGGACCCGCAATTTCTAGTTTAGAACAGATGAAAATTAAGAGTTTTGATATGGCTTTTATTGATGGCGATAAAACCAATTACCTAAAATATTATCAGATTTGCTTAAGTTTAGTTCGTAGCAAGGGTATAATTATTTTAGATAATATGCTATGGAGTGGAAGTGTATTGGACCCATTAGATAATGAATCATTATCTCTTAGAAAAACTGGAGATTTTATACAAACCGATAAACGCGTATTTAATACTCTACTGCCAATCAGAGATGGCTTAATGTTCTGTATAAAATTATGAAACATAAAAATATATTAATAGTTGTTACTGGATCGATAGCTTGTTACAAGGCATGTGAAGTGGTGAGAATCCTAAGAAAAGAAGGTGCCAATGTTCAGGTTATGATGACTAAATCTGCTCAAAATTTTATTGGTATCGCCACCTTTTCTGCACTAACGGGTAAAGATGTTATTACAGATCTTTTTGAGAACAACTCTAGTCAGGGACTACAACATATTAATATGGCTATAGAGTTAGATGCTATAATTGTAATTCCGGCAACAGCAAATATAATTTGTAAAGTAGCTCATGGTATTGCTGATGAATTAGTATCTACGACACTATCTGTTTGTGAACAGCCTACTTTATTTGTTCCAGCTATGAATTTTAGAATGTGGCAAAGTAAAGCTACAATCAATGCTGTTGATATATTACGTAAATCTGGGAGGAAGGTACTGAACCCTGATGCTGGTTTATTAGCAAGTCTTCATAAAGGTGAGGGGCGCTTACCAGGTATTACAGTTATTATGAATAGCGTTAGAGAATTATTTAAAAAAGACTTACCGTTATCTGGTAAAAATGTTTTGGTGACTGCCGGTCCTACAAGAGAAGCAATTGATCCTATAAGGTATATTTCAAATAGGTCTAGTGGAAAAATGGGCTATTGTATAGCAGAAAAGGCGAGAGATTTAGGGGCAAATGTAACATTAATTTCAGGACCAGTATCATTATCACCTATTCCAGAAGTATCGATGCATTATATAGTATCTGCAGAAGATTTGCATCAACTAGTTCACAAAAATGCTAAAAATGCGGATTATATTTTTATGGCTGCTGCTGTTGCAGATTATGTTCCCCAAAAACAATCAAAATTAAAAATCAAACGCAAAACAGAATTATTAAAATTGGATCTGGTTCCGTCTGTTGATATATTACAGTCAATTATTAAAAAAACAGGAGCTATTATTACAGCTTTCGCTTTGGAAACCCATGATGGTGAGAGGTCTGCGCTTAAAAAGTTAAAGGATAAAGGTTCAGATTTTATCGTATTAAATTATGCTAACGAAGAGGGTGCGGGTTTTGACTCTACAACAAATAGAGTAATAATATACCATCAATCTATTAAGTTTGAATTATCAAA
>Ga0111541_10000559_pt1 | contig 12181 bp, 10 predicted proteins | sample Knorr_S7_td_DCM__FD_83039 | JGI IMG/M metagenome (GOLD analysis project Ga0111541, IMG submission 83039) | Marine microbial communities from Southern Atlantic Ocean transect - Knorr_S7_td_DCM_ad_131m_LV_B (version 2) (version 2) | ecosystem: Environmental > Aquatic > Marine > Oceanic | place...
ACATAAGAAACGATACTTTTTATAAAAAATTATTGGTTATTTAAGTAGTTAGACCAATATCTTTGCAAAAATCAACGTAGACGGCTTCATCGAGAACAGGAAATCACCGTCTGTAAAACCACATAAATATAACCTAGAAAAAGAGGTGCCTTAAGTAATGGTTACAGAAAATAAAAAATTGCAGCAATGGGTAGATGACAAGATAAAACTTTGTCAGCCAGATGACGTCGTTTGGTGTGATGGCTCAGAGGAAGAGTGGTCAAGAATGTGGGACATTCTAGTTAAAGGCGGAACTGCAAAAAAACTCGACGAAAATAAACGTCCCAACAGTTATTACATTCGCTCTGTTCCAGCTGACGTGGCACGAGTTGAAGATCGCACTTTCATCTGCTCTGAGAAGGAAGAAGATGCAGGACCTACAAATAATTGGTGCGCACCAACTGAAATGCGAGGAACATTAGATAAATTATTCACTGGCTGCATGAAAGGACGCACTATGTATGTCATACCGTTTAGCATGGGTCCAATTGGTTCTGATATTGCAAAAATTGGAGTAGAAATTTCTGACTCTCCTTATGTTGTAACTAATATGCATATCATGGCCCGTGTTGGTAAAAAAGTCTTAGATGTTTTAGGTACAGATGGCGAATTTGTTCCTTGTCTGCATTCAGTAGGAGCACCACTGGCTGAAAATGAAAAAGATGTGCCTTGGCCGTGTAACCCTGATAATCGATATATTGTTCACTATCCGGAAACTCGAGAAATCTGGTCATTTGGGTCAGGTTAGGGAGGTAATGCGCTACTTGGTAAAAAATGTTTAGCATTACGAATAGCATCGACAATGGCAAGAGATGAGGGTTGGCTAGCAGAACATATGTTAATTCTTAAATTAACAAACCCTGAAGGAGTTGTTAAGTATGTTGCTGGTGCATTTCCAAGTGCATGCGGTAAAACAAATTTAGCAATGCTAACACCAACGATTCCCGGTTGGAAAGTTGAAACAATAGGCGATGATATCTGCTGGATGAAATTCGGTAGCGATGGTCAATTGTATGCAATTAATCCGGAAGCTGGATTTTTTGGTGTTGCACCTGGCACGAGCATGCACTCAAATGCTAATGCTATGTATTCGCTAGAATCCAATTCTGTTTTTACTAATGTTGCAGAAACAGATGATGGTGATGTTTGGTGGGAAGAAATGACAGATGAACCTCCAGCGCACTTAGTTGACTGGAAGGGAAATGATTGGACACCTGAATCTGATACGCCTGCTGCTCATCCTAATGCGCGTTTCACCGCGCCAGCTGCACAATGTCCAGTAATTGCTGATGAATGGGAAGACCCTAAAGGTGTGCCCATTAGCGCAATACTTTTTGGAGGACGTCGCGCGACTACTGTTCCATTAGTTACGGAAGCGTTGGATTGGAATCATGGTACTTTTATTGGAACCATCATTGCTTCTGAAATGACAGCTGCAGCATTTGGTGCTATTGGACAATTACGTCGTGACCCAATGGCAATGCTTCCATTTTGCGGTTATAACATGGCCGACTACTGGGGACACTGGTTGAATATGGGTAAGAAAAAAGGCGCAGTATTACCTAAGATCTTTTACACTAACTGGTTTCGTAAAAATGATGCTGGTAAATTCATGTGGCCTGGTTTTGGTGAGAATAGCCGCGTATTAAAATGGGTATTTGAGCGCTGTGTAGACTCGGCTGATGCAATTGACACGCCAATTGGTAAAATGCCAACTTTAGATGGGATTGATTTCAGTGATTTAGAGATGGATGAAGCTGATAAAGCAAATCTATTGCGAGTTGATATTGAAGGCTGGTTACAAGAACTGCCAGGTATTGAAGAGTACTATGATAGTTTTGGTGATCATCTACCGGAAGAATTACGTGGACAAATTAAGGCATTAAAAGAACGTCTTGAATCAGCAAAACAAGCGGTTGCGTAATTTTTTCAATCAATTGATTGAACAAGCCCGCTTAGTGCGGGCTTTTTTATATGTGGTACAAATGTAAGGAGGATATTAAATTATGATTGAAATGACTTTTGAGTTAGCAGAAAAAATTGCTAAAGCCGCACATAAAAAATCTAAAGAATTAAATAGACCTATGAGCGTTTCAATTGTTGATGAATCAGGAAGAATGGTTTATTTCTCACGAGCAGATGGTGCTGGTTTTTATACTTTCGACACATCTAAAGCAAAAGCAATGGCTGCTGCATCATTTAAACGCTCAACAATGGAAATTGATAGTATTAAAGATCAAAACCCACTTTTATGGTTTTCTGTTCCCAGTGTAATTCCAGGAAATGCTTTACCGAGCCCTGGTGGACGTCCTATTATGAAAAACGGAAATTGCATTGGTGGAATTGGTGTTGGTGGAGGACTGCCTGATGAAGACGATGCATGCTGTGAAGCAGGACAAAAAATAATATAGGCACTAAAAGTCATAGCCATAGTGATCTTTAAAGTACGACTTGAATTCATCAAGTGTGAATGAGTGATTTTGGGTTCCATGACAAGATATTTTTTTTGATCCCATCATCGATGCAATTCTTCCTGTCGTCTCCAAATCCATATCATTAATTAAACCAAAAAGCAGTCCCCCGCGAAAAGCATCACCGCATCCTGTTGGATCAACAACCGCCTCTGGTGTAACTGCTGGGATTTCTATTGTTCTATCTTTGGTATGAATCTTTGATCCATTACCACCATAGGTAATTATTAATGCTGACACTCTCTCTACAATTTCTTTTTCTTCAAAACCAGTTTTATCTTTCATCATTTGCCATTCATAATCATTAACAGTTACCCATGTTGCTTGCTCAATAAATTCATTGAGTTCCTTTCCGTCAAACATAGGCATTCCCTGACCAGGATCGAAAATAAAAGGAGTATTGGAGTCCGCAAATTGCTGCGCATGACTAATCATTCCATCTCGACCATCCGGTGAAATAATTCCTAAAACTACTCTACCAATATTATTTATTTTATTTTCTTGTGAGTAGTTCATTGCGCCTGGGTGAAATGCAGTAATTTGATTATCATCCATATCGGTTGTTATAAACGCTTGTGCTGTGAATGAGTCTTTAATCGTTTTAATGTGTTTTTGATTAATATTGTGTTTTTTCATCCAACATTCATATGCGTAAAAATCCTCACCAACTGTAGCCATTGGAAGAGCAGCCGAATCATCGAGTAAATTAAGGTTGTATGCAATATTGCCAGCACACCCACCAAATTCTTTTCGCATTTTCGGAACAAGAAAAGAGACATTAAGAATATGAACTTTATCTGGAAGGATATGATTTTTGAATTGATCTGGGAAAACCATAATATGGTCATATGCAATAGACCCGCATATTAAAACACTCATAAATTAAAATCTCCCATAAGCTATTTGTAAATTTGAGTAAAAAAAATTAAGAAGCTTTAACTAATTTAATATTATTACTTGCACCAGATTTTTTTAGCATTTGTTTCAAAAATTTACCTGTGTATGAAGTAGTATGCTTAGCTAATTCTTCTGGCGTTCCAATCGCAATTATTTCCCCGCCTCCATCACCACCCTCGGGACCTAAGTCAATAATCCAGTCAGCTGTTTTTATCACGTCAAGATTATGCTCTATTACAATAATTGTATTGCCATGCTTTTTTAATCTGTGAAGTATATCAAGCAATTGCTGGATGTCATGAAAATGAAGTCCGGTCGTTGGTTCATCGAGAATATAGAGTGTTTTCCCAGTGTCTCTTTTTGAGAGTTCCTTTGATAATTTTACTCTCTGTGCTTCACCGCCTGATAACGTTGTCGCATTTTGACCAAGCTTGATATACGACAATCCAACATCCATTAATGTTTGTAATTTACGAGCTAAAACAGGTATGGCATCAAAAAATTCTCTAGCTTCCTCAACACTCATTTCTAACGTTTCGTGTATATTTTTACCCTTATAGCGAATGTCTAATGTTTCACGATTATAACGCTTGCCTTTACAAAGATCACAAGGCACATAAACATCAGGTAAAAAATGCATTTCTACTTTTATAAGGCCATCGCCTTGGCATGCTTCACACCTCCCCCCTTTAACATTAAAACTAAAACGTCCTAATTTATAACCTCGAGAACGTGCTTCTGGTGTTGCTGCATATAATTCACGAATTGGTGTAAATAATCCTGTATATGTTGCCGGATTAGATCTAGGAGTACGGCCAATCGGACTTTGATTAATATCCACCACTTTATCCAAATGCTCCAAGCCGTTAATTGAAACATAGGGCGCGGGGTTAGTGTTTGCACGGTTGATCTTATGAGCAACTATCTGGTAAAGAGTATCATTAATTAATGTAGATTTTCCAGAACCGGATACACCGGTTACGCAAGTCATTAAACTTAATGGTATTGTAAGATTAACCTGTTTTAAATTATTGCCGCTTGCCTCTTTTAACTTCAAAGTCTTGTTTTCGTTGAAAGGTGTTCGTTCATTTGGAATTTTTATTTCTTTTTTTCCGGCGAGATATTGCCCTGTTAGAGATTTGTTATTCATAGTGATTTTTTTTGGTGTGCCTTGCGCAACAATTTTTCCACCATGAATGCCCGCTCCCGGGCCAATATCGATAACGTGATCAGCTGCATTTATTGCTTCTTCGTCATGTTCGACAACAATTACGGTATTTCCTAAATCGCGCAGATGAAACAAGGTTTTCAGGAGGCGTTTATTATCTCTTTGATGTAATCCAATGGAGGGTTCATCAAGAATATACATTACACCAACCAAACCTGCGCCTATTTGACTGGCTAAACGAATGCGCTGCGCCTCCCCTCCTGATAGAGTTTCCGCACTACGATCGAGAGTTAAATAATTTAATCCAACATTAACTAAAAAAATAAGTCTATCATTAACCTCTTTTAATATTTTCGATGCAATTTTTCCTCTAGCACCAGTAAGTTTTAGCGACTCAAAAAATAATTTAGCATCACTCACAGACATAGCGGTGATATCAGGCAAAGTAATATTTTCAATAAAAACATTACGTGCAGATTCATTTAATCTTGTGCCCCCACAGTCAGAACATGGTTTGTGTTGCTGGTACTTTAATAACTCCTCTCTTACCATTGCAGATTCACTTTCAAGATATCGACGTTGTAGATTAGGGATAACTCCTTCAAAGGTATGACTGCGTGTTATTGATCGTTTACCTCCACGTAGATATTCAAATTCAATAACTTCGTCACCACTTCCATACAACAAAATGTCTTTTATTTTTTTTGGAAGCTTTTTGAATGGCATATCTATATCAAATTTATAATGAGATGAAATCGACTTTATCATCTGAAAATAGTAAATATTTCTTCTATCCCATCCTTTTATTGCGCCGCCGGGTAAGCTCAAATCTATATTTTGAATAACTTTTTCTGGATCAAAATATTGAATTACACCTAATCCGTCACATTCAGGACAAGCACCTACTGGATTATTAAAAGAAAATAATCTTGGCTCTAACTCATTTAAACTATACCCACATTTACTACAGCTATGACTCGAGGAAAATAACTGCTCAGTTTTTTTCCCTTTACCATCCATTGGAACAATGAGTGCGGTACCTTCTGATAATCTCAAAGCTGTCTCGAATGATTCAGACAACCGTAAACGAAGATCTTCTCTTACTTTAAAACGATCAACAACAACTTCTATCGTGTGCTTCTTATGTAATTCGAGTTTGGGTGCATGATCAAGCTCAACAATTTTGCCGTTAATGCGTGCACGAATAAAACCCTCCGCCTGTAGACGATCTATTACCTGAAGATGTTCTCCCTTTCGCTCAGACACAACAGGTGCCAATAATAATAAGGCTTCCTCTTCTTTACGATTTAGCACGTGATCAACCATTTGTGAAACAGTTTGTGCCTTTAATGGAGTCTGATGTTTTGGGCAATGAGGAACACCAACTCTAGCAAACAACAGTCGTAGATAATCGTATACTTCTGTAATTGTTCCAACTGTTGAACGTGGATTATGAGAAGTACTTTTTTGTTCAATGGAAATAGCCGGTGATAATCCTTCGATATGATCTACGTCAGGTTTATCCATCATTGATAGAAATTGTCTTGCATAAGCAGACAGTGACTCAACATAACGCCTTTGACCATCAGCATAAATAGTATCAAAGGCTAACGAAGATTTTCCAGAACCGGATATTCCTGTTACAACAACCAATTTATCCCTTGGAATATCTAAATCGACATTTTTTAGATTATGGGTTCGAGCACCACGAATGCGAATTGTATCCATTTATAAAAATTTCACTATTTTAAAAGCAACCTGCTAATATAAATGTTTTTTTGATTTCAAGCCAAATTAACTTCAAATTGAAGAGTTCGTTGTCTATGTCAGCTACAGAGCTAAAAGCCGCATTATCACTCGCATTGGTTTTCTTCTTGCGAATGCTGCCGTTATTTATAATTTTGCCGATTCTGAGTCTCACAGAAAGTACATATATGCATGCAACGCCACAATTATTAGGATTGGCGCTTGGGATTTACGGCTTAACTCAGGCTATTCTACAAATTCCATTTGGAATGCTATCAGATAGATGGGGTAGAAAACCAATCATTGTGCTGGGTCTAATAATATTTGGTATAGGTAGTCTGATCGCGGCAATGGCAGATTCAATTTATGGCTTACTAATTGGACGGGCTCTACAAGGTGCTGGTGCAGTTGCGGCAGCGATCATGGCGCTTGCTGCAGACCTTACAGAGGAAGAATCAAGAACTAAAATAATGGCATTTATTGGTATTAGTATTGGTGCTGCATTTTCAATTGCTTTTATTCTAGGGCCAATATTATATGAATATATTGGAATAGATGGCATTTTTTTTCTAAGCACATGCTTTTCAATCATCGCAATCATAGTCTTACTAACTATGGTGCCAAATCCAGCAAAAAAAAATGAGAGAGCCAATAAATTAAGTTCAATAAATGTGAAAACAGTGATTTTCAATCCATCGCTAATTAAACTGAATATTAGTATTTTTTCATCTCACTTAATTTTAATGGCAAACTTTGTTGTAATTCCAATTACTTTAAAAGAAGCTATTCAAATAGAACCTGCTATACACTGGCAAGTGTATCTAACTGCCATATTCTTATCGTTGTTCATTATGGTGCCGTTTATGGTTTTTGGAGAGCGTCTAAATAAAGAAAAATTATTTCTAAGATTTAGTATTATATTGATAATGCTCTCTCAGATTGGTCTGGCTTTATTTGAACTTAGCTTTAATTTAGTAGTACTTTTTCTGATATTATTTTTTGGCGCTTTTAACTATTTAGAGGCCCTACTTCCCTCTATGGTTTCAAAAACCACACATCAGAAAACAAAAGGAACTGCACTCGGTGTTTATTCAACATCGCAATTTATTGGTATATTCATGGGGGGATTGATAGGCGGATTCTTTTTTCAACATTTTGGGCTGGCAAGTGTTCATGTAATATGCCTATTTATGACTTTTTTTTGGATATGCCTAATAGTGGTTTTGTCTAAAATGGAGAGTCTAAGCAAAAATGAGCTTGAAGAAGAAGCAGTCTGAAGCGAGAATACGAAAACAACTTAATTGGATCAAACAGCAAATCATTAGGAGAGAATTATAATGGCAAGGGGTGTAAATAAAGTCACGCTTATTGGAAATTTAGGTAATGACCCTGAAGTACGATATGGAGCAAGCGGTAATGCTGTTGCTAATGTTAGTCTTGCAACAACAGAGTCATGGCGTGATAAAGATAGTGGGGAGCAACAAGAAAAGACTGAATGGCATCGTGTTGTATTCTTTGGAAAACTAGCAGAAATTGTTGCTGAGTATCTAAAAAAAGGAAGGCAAATTTATGTAGAGGGCCGTCTTCAGACTAACAAATGGCAAGATAAGGAAGGTAATGACCGATACACGACACAAATTGTAGCAAATGAGATGCAAATGCTTGGAAGCAGAGATGATAATTCAAGTAATCAAGGGTACGCCCCCCCTGCCTCAGACGAAACTCCTGCTAAAGAAAAAAAACAGTCGGCATCAGTTGAATCTCCAATGGATGATATTGATGATGATATTCCATTCTAAAATATACAGCTAAAAAAAATATAAGTTTATATTTTACGTACAAGGAGTAACTTTCAAATTGATTGATACTGCAACCAGCTCGTTGAAAATTCGACGCACAAAGATTATTGCCACACTCGGACCAGCAAGTAGTGAATTTGGACAAATAAAAGATTTAATCAATGCTGGTGTCAACATTTTTAGACAAAACTTTTCACATGGCGATCACAAATACCACGAAGAAACCTATCTAAAAATAAGGAAAGCGGCAAAAGAACTAGATAAAACAATTAGTATTCTAGCTGATCTTTGCGGCCCAAAAATACGTACAGGTAAATTCGAGAATGACAAGATTGAGTTAATAAACGATCAATCTGTTGTCGTAACAACACGTGATGTGATTGGTAACTCGAATTTAATTCCATCTCAATATAAAGAATTGGCAAAAGACATTGAAATTGGTAATCGCATATTATTAGCTGATGGCACACTTGAACTGAAAGTAAATGAAATTAATGATACAGAGATAAAATGTACAGTTGTTTATGGTGGAGTACTGGGTAACCATAAGGGAATAAACCTTCCAGGAGTAAATGTATCAGCACCATCGCTAACCGAGAAAGATAAAGAAGATGCAAAACTAGCACTTGAACTTGGAGTTGATTTCTTAGCGCTTTCATTCGTTCGCTCTGCCTCTGATATTTATGATTTAAAAAAATTAGTTGAAGAGAATTCCTGTAATGGTCAAATCATTGCTAAGATTGAAAAACCAGAAGCGTTGGAAGATGCAAAAGAGATAATAAAAGCAGCCGATGGGATTATGGTTGCACGTGGTGATTTAGGTGTTGAGCTCAATCCAGAACAAGTACCAGTCGCACAACATCAGCTTATAGATCTCGCCAGAAAAAAATTTAAACCTGTTATCGTGGCAACTCAAATGTTGGAATCAATGATTGAAAATGCAAGACCCACCCGTGCTGAAGTAACGGATGTTGCCTACGCAGTAACACTTGGCACTGATGCAATTATGCTATCTGGAGAGACAGCAGTTGGCGCATTTCCAGTAGATGCGGTTAAGATGATGGATCGTATAGCAAGACAAACAGAGATATATCTTTGGACAAACAATGTGTATGGTTCAAAAATTTCAAGTAACGCTAGCAAAGTTGCAATCCCAGTCTGGGATGCAGTAGCTAATTCAATGTCTAGGTTAGCTCAAGATCTTAAGGTTCGTGCAGTTGTTGTTATTTCAAAAAGCGGAGCGACTGCAGCTACAATGAGTTCAGCTAGACCAGCTGCACCAATTATTGCAATAACCAAAACTATTAACGTGTGTCAAAGAATTTTAATGTATTGGGGTGTAGTTCCAATTTTATCAGAATCGAAAATAAAAATTTTGATGAAACCTAAAAAAGCATTCCTTAAAAACTCAGCAAGAGATCTTTACTGGCAACGTTTTCAAGAATTTGATGGTAAAACCATGTTAGAGCTTGAAATGAGTATTACTGAATCAGTGCCATCACAACCAAAAACTGGAAAATTAGCAGGAAAAACTGAGCCTTTATCAGGGTGGGTAAACTTTTTTAAAAAAGAAGGTTTGATAAAAATAATTGAAGAAAAAGATCCAGCTGTAGTTGCTAGAAATGTTGTTATTAAAGAGAAATTAGCTTCAGCAGGACAAAAAATACTATTGGTGCAGGGATTTCAAAGCGATGATGCGCTAAATAAACCATCAGTAACTGTACTAACTATTTAAATTTACGCTGGCTACTAATTGTTGCATCATCATCCGCTGCCGCTTGATAACGTACGCTAAAATCTTTTAAACTTTTTAGTGCTTCTTCAATATTCTTGTCATCTCGAACTTTAAAACTATCAATACCGCAGCGTTTCATAAAAAATAATTGGTCTTGCAAAACATCCCCAATAGCTCGTAACTCGCCTTCATACTTATAACGCTCACGCAAAAGACGAGCATGTGAATACGATCGACCATCTTTAAATGTAGGAAAATCAAGAGCAATAATAATAAAGTACTTTAAATCATTAGCTATAGATTCTGTTTCTATTGAGCCATCAACCCAAATCGCATGTTTATCTTTTGAATTAATTAATTTTTCCCGATTAGCCTCCCAAAATAAAAAAGGTAGAATAACATCGCCATCGGGGATTGGATCGGAATTTTCGATATTGCGTATCAATGACCATTCATCATTAATAATAGATTTGTCTTTAATTACTTGCATAAACATTTTCTTTAAATGGTGTAATACCAATTCGACGATACGTATCTAAAAATCTCTCGTCTTCTTCGCGTAATTTGACATAAACATCGAGTAATTTACCGATTACATCGGCGACATCTGTTTTAGCAATTGCAGGTCCTAGTCGATCACCAAGCGTAGCATCATTTTCAGAGGAACCCCCCAATGTCAGTTGATAAAATTCCTCACCTTTCTTATCAACACCCAAGATTCCAATATGTCCAACATGATGATGACCGCATGCATTCATACATCCTGACATTTTTATTTTCAAATCACCAATATCATGTAGATAATCTAAGTTATCAAATTTTTCATTAATTTGTTTTGCGATTGGTATTGATCCTGCATTAGCCAATGAGCAAAAGTCTAACCCCGGACAACAAATCATGTCTGTAAGAAGACCAATATTTGATGTTGCAAGATTTTTTGTTTTTAATTTTTCCCATAATAGAAATAAATCGACTTGTTTCACATTTGGTAATACGAGATTTTGATCATGCGTGACAATAATTTCTCCAAAACTATATAGGTCGGACAATTCAGCTATGAAATCCATTTGTTCATCAGTAGCATCGCCTGGTGCAACATCAGGGGCTTTTAGTGAGATAATAACTGCCGTATAACCTGGAATTTTATGCGAGTATAAATTTCTAGTTGTCCAGTTTAAAAAACTTTTATTAGATTTTTTTGCCTCATTATAACTTGTGTCATCTACAGCATCCTTACTATACGTCGGAGATGTAAAAAAAGACTTAGCATAATCTATTTCCTTTTGGTCTAGCTTAAGAACACCCTCTTTAATATGAAGCCATTCTTTTTCAACTTGCTTACCAAATTCCTCTTGACCAACATCATTGACTAAAATTTTTATTCTAGCTTTATAGATATTATCCCTACGACCAAACCTATTATAAACACGCAAAATTGCCTCTATGTATGATAGTAAATATTTTTTCTCTAGAAAGTCTCTTATGCATTTGCCAATATATGGTGTTCTTCCCAAACCACCGCCAACAAAAACTTTAAAACCTACTTCTCCCTTTTCGTTATTAACTAAATACAATCCAATATCATGAACCATTGCAGCGGCACGATCGCCTTTAGACCCCGACACTGCAATTTTGAACTTCCTTGGTAAAAAAGAAAATTCAGGATGAAAAGTCGACCACTGTCTAATAATCTCGCAGTATGGTCTGGGGTCCTCAATTTCATCTTTTGAAATCCCAGCAAACTGATCGGATGTAGTATTACGAATACAATTTCCGCTAGTTTGTATTGCATGCATCTCTACTGTTGCAAGATCAGCCAAAATATCAGGAACGGTTTCTAATGCGGGCCAATTAAATTGTATATTCTGTCGTGTACTAAAATGGCCATAGCCCTTATCGTACTTTCTAGAAATATGTGCAAGCATTCTCAATTGTTTACTAGACAATAAACCATACGGTATCGCCACCCGCAGCATGGGTGCATGTCTTTGTATGTAAAGCCCATTCATTAAACGAAGTGGGCGAAATTCGTCATCACTCAAATCACCAGCTAAATAACGACGAGTTTGATCTCTAAATTGCTCAACCCTTTCATTTACAATGGTTTGGTCGTAATTATCATACTTATACATATTTATATAATACTACTCATGACTCCAAATTATTGTATGAGTAATAATACTCCTCTTATAACGAAAGATTGATACTTTTCGTCTGACATCATGACATCCTCTACAAATAAGTTAAAAATATTAAGAGTCAGCCTGATAAATTGACACCAAGTAAACACGGGAACTTCAAATAAAAAAACCCGCGTTCAGCTTGG